>ENA-OQIX01000118-OQIX01000118.1-human-gut-metagenome-genome-assembly--contig:-NODE-118-length-15251-cov-3.318699_pt1 | contig 15251 bp, 17 predicted proteins | sample MGYA00242591_ERZ504756 | MGnify/ENA primary metagenome ERZ504756 (study PRJEB26092, sample SAMD00036369) | human gut metagenome | host: Homo sapiens | study: EMG produced TPA metagenomics assembly of...
TGCAGTTCATGCCCTGCCCGCCTCAACAGGCTTACGCAGAGCTGTTCCGCTTCCTCTGCCGCACAGACCTGCTCACCACATCTGATGTCAGCACTCTGCTTCGGATGGCCGGAGCACTCGCCCTTCCGCCGAACTCATCAGCGAGATGATGGAGGTGCGCACCCGTCGGTTTGAAACAGTCACCGGCTTTGAGGATCTGGAGTTAGATTGATCAGAACAACAGACATTGCGTAGAGACGGTTGTCTTGCTTTCCAAGGGTGAGGTCGACTCGAAAAAGATTCGGGTTGAGTTCTCTTTGGAAGATATGGATATGTCCGAATTTCAGGATGGGGCAACCTATCCGCAGATCAAGGAGTATGTGTTGGAGCATACCGGGTTAAAGGTGTCCAACCTCTATATCTCACAGATTAAACGAAAATGTGGGATTGGGGTTGGTAAGAACTATAATCTGCCGAAGTCCGAGGATTCCAGACAGCCCCAGTGTCCACCGGAAAAAGAGAAAGCAATCCGAGAAGCATTCAAATATTTTGGGATGATCTAACATCCCGCAAAATGGAGGTTTCTTATGGATAGATTGATTTCTTGTGAGTTTAACATGGATACCGCTTGTGTGGAACTGAAATTTTTAGATGGCAGCATGATTGCCATTGATACCATCGCCGTGGAGAATGAGGTTGCTGACAATATGTATCAACGGTCAGAACTGGATTATCTAATCTACAATGATCCGGTTGGATATGCAGACTTGATCTTGAACGGTGATCCCGAAATTTATCTAAAAACTGTAACTGAATGTAAACCCTTAGATTAAAACTCAGCCCTCTGCCTTTTCCTTGGCAGAGGGCCGTTTTTTGCTTAACAGTTATTGAGCATCCCTTAATTGCTCTACAACACTGCATTTCGCTGCATTGTCATACATCATGCAAGGAATCAGCCACCCCAGCAGAAGAAATACCGGAATTGTCAGCAGGACAGGCAGAATGGTGAATCGATACTCAAAGAACCAGAACATACTGCCCAGCATTTTTCCTGCAAGAGGTCCCACCGCCAGCGACAGAATAAAGGCCGCCGATACGGAGGACATTGCGTAAAACAATCCCTCGTAGATCAGCATGGTTTTGAGCTGCCGGTTCGTCATTCCTACAGCCTGAAGCACAGCAAATTCACGGCGGCGGGAAAGAATACCGGTCATCATGGCGTTGAAGAAATTTAAGAGTCCCACCAGCCCGATGATAGCACAGAGGATACCACCTATCAGAAGGAACATCTGCCGGAACTGAGCAAATTCAGAGCGAGCCGTGGCCTTGCTTTCATACATCAAGGGCGAAAACTCACCGGCAGTGAGCTTCGATAGATATTGCTCTGCTTCGGCCTCGTCAGCTTCGTCTGCTGTGTCGAACAGGTAGAGCATCGGAATGGCTGCACCACCGCTGTCCCTCTGTGCGGTATCCACAGACAAAACTGTCTCATATCCAATACCACCATAACGATAACTCATGGAATACGGAAGCTCTACCAAGGCGCAGACCGTGTACTCTACATCTCTGGCTCCATACAGTTTTTCCTGAAGGTACTCCTCCGGTGTATCTTCGGTGCAGAGTTCCCCGGTGCGGCTGTCGATATATTTCACATCGTCCGCATAGGTGGCGGTGATCGTGTCTCCCACCTTGGGGTAGTATTCAGGATTGGGCAGATTACCGTAGTCATCTAAGGAAACCGCAATGGCAATGGCGTTATTGTCCGGCTCCAGCATAGGAGAAATATCTCCGTCGAGCACTTGCAGCTTGTCAAACAGACTGTTATCCAGAGCCTCGATTCTGGTATCTCCCATCACCATATTGCCCCGGTGCTCCATGCGGCTCATATGGGTGTCCAACTGCTCGGCGCTTTCGTACCTTGCATAGTCCTGCCGCAGAGCATCCTCCGTCATCCACAGATATGCGGGTTTTCGCACAGCATATCCCGTGCCGGAAAGACTGGCCTTTGTGTTTGCTGCGATCTCTCCGATCTGTTCCGGCGTGATGAATTCATCTGCTGGGTTATAACGAAAATAGTCGGGAGTGCTGACGATAAAATCGGCGCAGGTCATGGCGGATACATACTTCTCCATGCTGAAGCCGCCCACAAAGGCACACAGCGCATTGAACAGTGTCACCGACAGTGCCAGAGACAACACCACCAGTACCGTCTTTTTCTTGTTTCGTCCCAGATTGGCAAAGGCCATCTGATGGAGCTTTGCTCCTCGGATGCTGCGCCGTTTTTTCTTGGTCTGCATCACATCCGTATATTTGGTAGCCTCCACGGAGAGACCTTGGCTGCCATTTTTCCGGGCTTGGAACAGGACAAAAGCACCGTCAACAAGGCGAACAGCATAGAACCAAGGAAGATCACAGGCGAAGTGCTGATGGTGGTGATGCCTGCATCCAACTGGGTGGAGCGCAAGACAACAGGCACCAGAACAGCGCCGATGCCGTAGCCCAGCAGCAGCCCTGCCGGAATGCCGATCAGACAAAGCAGAAGTGCCTGCTGGCGAATGATGCGTTTGAGCTGCCGGGGCGTTGTGCCAATGGTTTTCAGAAGTCCGTAAAACCGGATATCCCCCGCAACAGAGATCTGAAAAATGTTATAGATGATAAGATACCCCGTGAAAATCACCAGCAGCAAAAAAGCTGCTATGGCGATCATCAGCTCTGGATCGAGCTGCGATTCCAGCTGGGATGAGGTATATCCCCAGTTGACGCCGATCCGGACGCTGTTGGGATCAGTATAGCTGTCCCATGTGTAGCCAAGATCGGTATCCACCTGCTCCATCTGCCCTTGAATGTTTGTGCCGGAGGCCAGCATGACATTCAAATCGGTGCGGAAAGGCTGTAAACCTGTTTTCACTGCCTGCGCTTCGATGTCATCTGCGTAATCACGGCTGATGTTGATGTAATGAACAGGCATTAGTTCATCATAGTCCCAATAGCCCACCAGCGTAAAGGTATCTGTTACAGTAAAGGCGGTTTGATCCTTGTCCGTAATGGAATAGGAAACCGTGACCTCGGCGCCCAGTTCCGGCGTTACGCCAAGCAGCTGCAACGCTGCCGTATCCATGGCTACCTCTTTGCCGCTTTCGGGCATCCGTCCGGTAGTAGGGGTGGCATAGCTCCATTTAGTGCAGTTGGCATCCATGTAGCTGATCTCTGCCGGCGTTTTTGGAAAAGACACCATCCGCAGTGATGCCGATCACCTTCCGTGCCCCCGCAGACTTTACCTTCGGGTGGGCGGCGATACGTTCCGCCTGCTCGGGGGAAACATCCTTAAAGGTGCCGTGTGCATAGCCACCTACCTGCCGAAACTGGTAGGTTTCATAACTGGCGTTCAACGACAAGACAATGGTGAACATGGACGTAAATAGCAGCGTTGTCAGCGCAATGGCAAAAATGGCGATCAGATTGCGGCGACGGTTCGCATAAAGAGATTTTAAGCTGAGCTTTCGAATACATTTTCTGTTTTTGACATTCATCGTAGCCACCTCCCGTTAGTTCTGGGAGACGATCCGACCATCTTCGATACGGATAATGCGGTCTGCCATCTGCGCAATTTCTTCGTTGTGAGTGATCATTACGATTGTCTGGGCGAACTTTTGACTGGTGACTTTCAAAAGGCTCAATACATCCTGGCTGGTTTTGGAATCCAGATTGCCGGTGGGTTCATCTGCCAGAATGATAGCGGGTGCTGCCGCCAGCGCACGGGCAATGGCTACTCGCTGCTGTTGACCGCCTGAGAGCTGATTGGGCAGCGCATCCAGACGATCATCCAGCCCAAGTGTCTGTACAATCTGCTGTACGAAATCCTTATTGACCTTGCCACCGTCCAGCTCAATGGGTAGAACAATATTTTCATACACATTCAGCACCGGAACAAGATTATATGCTTGGAACACAAAGCCGATTTTCCTGCGGCGGAAGATGGTCAGCGCTTCCTCCTTCAGGGAGAAAATATCCTGTCCGTCCACCATGACCGTGCCGCTTGTAGGGCGATCCAGCCCGCCCAGCATGTGCAGCAGCGTGGATTTGCCGGAGCCGGATGTGCCGACAATTGCAACAAATTCGCCCTTCTTTACACTTAAATCAACTCCATCCAACGCATGAACTGCGTTATTGCCGGAGCCATAAATCTTTTTCAGGTTTTTTGCCTGTAAAACTTCCATAAATGAGTACCTCCATGAAAAAATCTGTATGTATGAAAGGAAATGATCCTTTGATACATACAGATTATCGCATAGGAATCTTTCCACATTCTTTCCGGCGGAAAATGAAATCTAACAGTTTTGATAGAATTGTTGTTATTTCGGCAGAAATATGGAAAACGTACTTCCTTTTCCCGGAACGGAAGCAACCTTGATATAACCGCCCTCGCCGGATATGATCTGTCGGGCAAGGTATAAGCCGATGCCGACCCCTTCTTGTTTCTGCACACTATTTGAGCGGTAAAAGCGAGCAAATATCTTCGCTTGCTCACTTTCCGGGATGCCTGAACCGGTATCCGATATATCGATCCTTGCAAACATTTCATAGCTTACGGCAGAAATAGTAATGGTGCCATGCTCTGTATATTTGATGGCGTTGTCTACGATATTAGCCAGCGCTTCCGCTGTCCATTTGAAGTCGAATACAGCAAAAGCATCTGTATCCTGCATTTGCAAAGACAATCCTTTTTCAGAAGCCTTGGCAGTATATTGTTCTACCACACTTTCAAGCAGCGGCTGCAGCGCTGTCGGCTGGGGGGAGAGTGAAATGATCCCGTTTTCCAGTCTGGAAAGCTTTACGAGAGAATCGATCAGAAATCGCAGCTTTTCCGATTGTTTGTACAGCGCCTCCACATTTGCCTTCGCCGATGCAGGCAGAGTTTCCTCCATCAAAAGCTCGCTGTATAACAGCAGGTTTGCAATCGGCGTTTTTGTCTGGTGGGAGATGTCCGCAATCAAGGTTTTGATTTTGTCTTTTTCCTGCGCTATGTTTTGAGAAGATGCTTCTGCGGCGGAAAGATAGTGCGCAAACTTCGTTTCCAATGCAGATAGCTGGCTTTCATCAAAATTGGTTTCAGAAAAGGAGCCGGTCATGGCAGCGTCCAGCATCCTTTCGATTTCTTCCATCGTTTTTCTGGCCTTTCTCCGCTCCCATAATACAACAGCTGCCGCCGCCAGAAAACACAGCAGTATGATCACAATGCCGGTTTTATTCATCTTTTGTCACCCAGCTATAACCGATTCCATAGACGGTTTTAATGTACTTTTGTGCACCAAGCTTATCCCTCAGACGCTTGATTGTAACGGACAAAGCATTTTCATCCACATATTCTGCGCCATCTGTCCAGATCCGGTCGACAAGGTCTCCACGGGTCATGGTTCGACCACGATTTTCAACAAGCAGACGCAGTAATTTTTGTTCTGTTTTACTCAATTCCACTTTTGAATCTCCCACATAAAAGGTCATAGCCTCAAAGTCAAAGTGAAATAGATCAATATGGATCGATACATTTTTATGGTTTGACGCTTGCTTTCGCAGTTGGGTATTCACCCTTGCCCGCAAAACCGAAAGAGAAAAGGGCTTGGTAATGTAATCATCAGCGCCCCTCTCCAGTCCGTCTACGATGTCCAGATCGGTGTCATTGGCAGTCAGCAGAATAACAGGAACTCCGGGCATGTTTTCCTTGACTTCCCGGAGCAGCTCAAGCCCACTGCCATCTGGCAGATTGATATCCAACAGGATTAGGGATACACTACCGCAAAGCAATTGCTCTCTTGCCGCTTTTAGATCATGGCAGGATATAATCTGACGGTCATCTGCTTTCAATGCTTTACTTAAACCCTGATTCAACCCTATATCATCTTCAATAATCAATAATTGTTCCATGTATCTCACTCCTTCGTTATTCAAATGCCACCATCATTTCCTTGGGCAATTTTTTTCGTTTCGTTTTGGATTTCTGTTTCAGCCGGACAGCATGAATAGCACCTTTGGCAACCAGAAGTTCCCAGTCATATCTGGAGTTTTTGATTGTTCTGTTTTATGTGGCAAAGATTGATAAGAAAGCTATAAAAAAAGAGGTTATGCGCACATCACATGTGCATAGCCTCGCTCCATTCTTTCTCCCTGAATCCGGTAAGTACAAAGTCATCTCCGATTACCAGAGGCCGTTTCACCAGCATTCCATCTGTAGCAAGGAGTTTCAGCTGCTCATCTTCAGACATATCTTTTAACTTATCTTTTAATCCCATTTCCTTATAGATCATTCCGCCTGTATTAAAGAATTTCTTCAGTGGAAGACCACTTTTTGCGTACCATTTCTTCAGTTCTTCGTAAGTAGGATTTTCTTCTTTAATAGCCCGTTCTTCATAATTGATATTGTGTTCGTCCAGCCATTTCAGGGCTTTCATGCAGGTACTGCATTTGCGGTAAACTAAAACTTTCATAGACATTCTCCTCGTATAGATTTATCGTAACTATTTACAGGTAATTACTTCCTCCATTATTGTTCCAGATAGATATATCATAAATTGGAAAGGGCGATTTTGCAAGAGAATGTTATGGAAGAATTGTAAGGTTCAGGTTTTCATGTTAATATATCCATATACAAAAGAAAAAACAAGTTCCAGTTCCCCGGACGAGGAGAAATCATGCGTGATGAGACGAAGATGGACGTATATACGTCCGGAGTGACTGGCGCGGAGTATGATGCAGGAATGAAACAACTTATGAGCAATAAGGAGATTATCATTCCCATTTTGCAGATGACAGTGCCGGAGTTTAAAACGTGCTCACAGGAAGAAATTCTACAGTGCTTAGACATTTCTTCTATTACAAAAGATGATTTCGTAAGTGATATACCAAATGTAGAAAAGGATCTGAGATTAACAAAAGAAGACAGTGAACTCTCATCTCTTGTGGAGAAACTGGTGTAGGTTTGATATTCGGTTTAAAATAATAAATCCAAAGTTATCTACAGAGAAAATAAGAGTGAATTTACATATTGATATGGAAGCGCAGAAAAGCTACCGTCCAAGTAATCCGTCATACCCTATATTAAAACGTGCAGTATATTATGTGGCCAGAGACCTTTCATCTCAGTTAAGTACTATTACGCAGACTACAGATTATTCAAAGTTGGAAAAATGTTATTCCATATGGATCTGTGCAGAGGATGTGCCAAAGAAACTGCAGAATACATTGACGGAATACTCTTTTTCGAAGAAGGATATTATAGGGGTAGCAGATGAACCTGAGGAGGATTATGATCTCTTAACAGTAATTATAATCCGACTGGGAAAAGAAACAGAAGAAAAAGGAATATTTGATTATCTGAAAGGGCTTTTTACTGGTGATATAAAGAGAATACAAAGATATTCACATATAGAATGGTCAGAACCATTTCAGGAGGAGGCGAGCAAAATGACAGGATTTGGAGATATGATTTATGAAAGAGGAATACAGCAAGGAATGCAACAAGGAATACAGCAAGGCCGTCATGAGGGAATGATTCTGGGGGCTCTCATGAGTGGAAAAACTCCAGAAAGAAGTTTCGAAGATGTTGAACTTGCCTCTGGAAGAAATAAAAAAAGTTCAGGAACAGCAGATGACTGTGAACAAGTAGTGAAAGTAAATTACAGATATAAAATTAATTGGGAACTGGGAGCATTAATCAAGCTAATCATAAAAGAGGCTATGCACATTATACGTGCATAGCTCCTTTTGCGTTGGTATTTATGCATTGCGAATATCTGCCTGAAATCAATTTTCTGATTTTAATGCGTCTTCCAGGAATTTCACCGCATCTCTGACACAGTCATCACAGGAGCGGATTACCTTTCCGGTTTCCACACCCTTTAAGTCTTTACATATTACAGTTCCATTCTGCTGTTTAAACTGATTCATGACAGAGCGGACAGTCTGAGAGGTTCCGGCTTTGTCCTGGTTAATAAGTCCAGCTACAACTGCAGCACCGGAGATTGCTCCGCATGTACCGGCCATAGTGCCAAGACCTGCACCGAATCCCTGTGTGATCTTTTTGAGTGTATCCTCATCCATAGATGCCTCTTTACAGAAAGAACAGGCCACAGCCTGTGCACAGTTATAGCCGTTATGTTTCTTTTCTACTGCTTTTTCACATCTTAAATTTTTCATATATAAAATCCTCCTGTGTATAAATTTTAACCGAATCAAGTAAGTCCCCTGCTTGACTTGCGAAAAGTAATAAGCAGTGGGTGGGGACTTGAAGATATAGTTTATGATAGCACCTTGAACCTGTTTTTACAACCTTCACAAAAATTTTCAATTTACAAAGATTTTACTTTAGCGTGGTTTTACATTTAACTTTGGATTTCTATAATAGCACTTGTAAATGAGGCAACAAGTTATAAAACATAAAGATATTAAAAAAGGAAATGAGCCTTTCACTTTATATTAAAAACATGGCTCATGGGAAGAGGAGAAAATTATCATGAAGAAAAAAAATCGCAACAATCCTTACAGCAGCAGTTATCGGAGCAACAGCTTTCACAACAATCGTAAGTGCAGCAAGCGGAGACATCACAGTTGTATCCCGTGAAGATGGTTCCGGTACACGTGGAGCATTCGTAGAACTGTTTGGAATTGAAGAAGAAAAAGACGGTGAGAAAGTAGATATGACTACAGATGAAGCAAGTGTAACAAACAGCACATCTGTTATGATGACAACTGTTGCAGGTGATGAAAATGCAATCGGTTATATCTCACTTGGTTCTCTGGATGATACAGTAAAGGCAGTTAAGATCGACGGTGTAGAAGCTACTGTAGATAATGTTTCCAATGATTCTTACAAGATCGCACGTCCATTCAACATCCTTACATCTGAATAAAGAAAGCGATGCAGACAAAGGTATTTTGTAAACTACATTATGAGCTCTGACGGACAGAAGATCGTAGAGGACAACGGATATATCAAAGAAGCAGCAGATGCTAAGGCTTATGAAGCAGCAGACGGAGTTTCCGGTAAAGTAGTAGTTGCAGGTTCTTCTTCAGTAACACCGGTTATGGAGAAACTTGCAGAAGGCTATGAAGCAGTAAACAAAGACGTAACTGTAGAAGTTCAGCAGAGTGATTCCACAACAGGTGTAAACATGGCAGCAGAAGGAACAGCAGATATCGGTATGGCATCCCGTGACCTGAAGGATGAAGAGAAAGACCTTGGCCTTACAGCTACAGTTATCGCAAGAGATGGTATCGCAGTCATCGTAAACAAAGACAATGATGTTGATGAACTTACAAGCGATCAGGTAAAGGCTGTATACACAGGCGAGACTACTACATGGGAAGATCTTGCTAAATAATGTAACAGATTTAGTTTCAGAGCAGTTCGCCTGTGAATGAAATAGTACAGCAGGCGGGCTGTTTGCATGTTGAAAATCATATTTTCAGAATCACTGTAAAAGTGACAGGTTATGATTTTTGATACAGGGAAAGAAAGGTGTAATGAATGAACCACTTTAAAGAAAAAGCAATGAAATGTGTATTTCTGATCGCAGCCTGTACTTCAGTGTTGGCAGTGTTTCTGATCTGTGCATTTCTGTTTGCAAATGGTGTCCCGGCTATCGGGAAAATCGGTCCGCTGAAGTTCCTGCTGGGAACAAAGTGGAAGCCGTCAAATGATATTTTTGGAATCCTTCCAATGATCGTAGCAAGTATCTATGTAACTGCAGGTGCCATTCTCCTGGGTGTGCCGATTGCACTCTTTACTTCTGTTTTTATGGCACGTTACTGCCCGAAGAAAATTTACAGACCATTGAAATCAGGAATTGAATTGATGGCAGGTGTACCTTCTATTGTGTACGGTTTCTTTGGACTGATTCTCATTGTTCCTCTGATCAGACAGATTTTCGGCGGAACAGGAACCAGTATGCTGGCAGCCTGTGTTCTGCTTGGAATGATGATCCTGCCGACTATCATCGGAGTTACGGAATCTGCGATCCGCAGCGTACCTGAGAGTTATTACGAAGGTTCACTGGCACTGGGAGCAACCAAGGAGAGAAGCATCTTTTTTGTCATGCTTCCGGCAGCAAAATCAGGTATTCTGGCAGCAGTAGTACTTGGAATCGGTCGTGCGATCGGTGAGACAATGGCAGTTGTAATGGTTGCAGGTAACCAGCCGAGAATGCCACAGGGAATCCTGAAAGGTGTCCGTACAATGACTGCAAATATCGTCACTGAGATGGGTTATGCAACAGGTCTTCACAGAGAAGCTCTGATCGCAACAGCAGTTGTGTTATTTATCTTTATTCTTATCATTAACCTGAGCTTTCTTTACTGAACAGGAGGGCAGAACATGCAAATTGATACAGCAGCGGCAATTGATTTGTCCAAAGAAAAAAAGCAGAATGAGTCTTCTTTCTCAGATCAGATGAAGGCATATATTAAGCATCCGGGATCAGGTGTTCTTGCATTGCTTACCCTTTTAGGTGCAGTCCTGACATTTGCATTACTGTTCTTTCTGATCGGATATATTCTGGTCAAGGGCGTACCGTATCTGTCAACAGACTTGTTCAGTTTAACTTATAATTCAGAGAATCTTTCCTTACTTCCTTCTCTGATCAACACATTCATCCTGACGGTTGTTTCACTTGTAATCGCAGCACCGCTGGGAATCTTTGCAGCCATCTATCTGGTAGAATATGCGAAAAAAGGAAGTAAGCTTGTAAATGTGATCCGTATTACAGCAGAAACACTTTCAGGAATTCCTTCTATTGTATATGGCCTTTTCGGTATGCTGTTTTTCGTAACAGCACTGCATTGGGGACTTTCTCTTCTGTCCGGTGCTTTCACATTGGTAATTATGATTCTTCCTCTGATCATGCGTACTGCGGAAGAAGCCCTGAAATCTGTTCCTGATTCTTATCGTGAAGCCAGCTTTGGACTTGGAGCAGGTAAACTTCGTACCATCTTCACCATTGTTCTGCCATCAGCAGTACCTGGTATTCTGGCAGGTGTGATCCTGGCCATCGGACGTGTGATCGGCGAAACAGCAGCCCTGATTTATACAGCAGGTACAGTTGCAGAGGTACCGAAGAACTTGATGGGTTCCGGACGTACTCTGGCACTTCATATGTATGTGCTGTCAGGTGAGGGCCTTCATATGAATCAGGCATCTGCAACAGCAGTTGTTATTCTGGCATTTGTTCTTGTAATCAATTTCCTGTCCGGAGCAGTTGCCAAACGAATTGCGAAAGGATAAGAAAAATGAGTGGAAATGAAAAATAACAGTTGAAATATGAACTTACATTACGGAAAGTTTCATGCGCTGAGGAATATAAACAATGGCAATTCCGGAGAAGAAATCACAGCTTTATTCGGGCCGAGTGGCTGTGGTAAATCTACACTTCTGAAATCTTTAAACCGTATGAATGACCTTGTTGAGGGATGTGTGATCACCGGTAAGGTACAGCTTGACGGTGAAGATATTTACGGAGATATGGATGTGAATCTTCTGAGAAAAAGAGTGGGAATGGTATTCCAGAAGCCTAATCCTTTCCCTATGAGCATTTATGATAACATTGCATATGGACCGAGAACCCATGGAATCCGTTCCAAGTCTAAACTGGATGATATTGTAGAAAAATCTCTCCGCGATGCGGCAATCTGGGATGAAGTAAAAGACAGATTAAAGAAAAGCGCACTGGGTATGTCAGGCGGCCAGCAGCAGAGACTTTGCATTGCCAGAGCACTGGCAGTTCAGCCGGAGGTACTTCTGATGGATGAGCCTACATCCGCACTTGACCCTATCTCAACTTCCAAGATCGAGGAGCTGGCGATGGAGTTAAAGAAGGATTATACCATTGTTATGGTAACTCATAATATGCAGCAGGCTACACGTATTTCTGATAAAACAGCTTTCTTCCTTCTGGGAGAAGTAGTTGAATTTGATGATACTGATAAACTGTTCTCTATGCCTTCTGACAAGCGTACAGAGGATTACATTACAGGAAGGTTTGGTTGATTATGTCAAAGTATTTCGAAAGACAGCTGGAGGAACTGCACGTTCAGCTTATCACACTGGGAAGCTATTGTGAGAAAGCAATTTCATTCTCTGCAAAAGCAATCCAGAAGGTGCAGAATGAAGAGATTGCCCGCCAGGTTTTTGAGACGGACAGAGATATTGATGCCAAAGAAAGAGAGATTGAGAATCTGTGCCTGAGTCTTCTGCTTCATCAGCACCCGGTTGCAAGAGATTTAAGAGAGATATCTGCAGCATTGAAGATGGTTTCTGATATGGAACGTATCGGTGACCAGGCAGCAGATATTGCAGATCTGTCTTTGTATGTTGCAAAGAATACTACTGCGATTCCGGAGACTATCACACAGATGGCGGAGGACACTGTGCGTATGGTAACTGAGAGTGTGGATGCTTTTGTAAAGAGTGATCTGGAGTTGTGCAGAAATGTCATTGACAGAGACGATGTGGTGGATGATGCATTTAATGAGATCAAAGAGAAGCTTGCAGATATGATTTACGGAGGAAATCTGGATGCCAAGACAGGGCTGGATCTTCTTATGACTGCAAAGTACTTTGAACGTATCGGTGATCACGCAGTGAATATTGCTGAATGGGTGGAATATTCTATTACCGGACAGCACAGAAATAATGAGCATCAGGATTATCTGAATAATTAATTGAATAGAGAAAGTCTCTGATTTTGAATATAATTATTTGGAAGCAGGGCTTTTTATATCCGCAGGCGGGAACCGTTTGCGGATATTTGAGTTATTATATATCTCAATCGGAGACCGATATCTGCCTGAGGTATTAAATAAAAAGGGGAAGTGAAGAGAAGTGACAAAAAAAATCTTTAAATCTATAATGTTTGTATGTGCATTGGTTCTGACTGTGGGACTGGCTGCTGTAATGGGAATCCTTTACAGCAATTTTGACGGACAGATGCGCAAAGAGCTGTCTAAGGAAGCTGCTTATCTGGCATATGGTGTGGAGCAACAGGGAACAGATTATCTGAAGAATGTAAAGGATAAGAGCTCAAGGATTACTTATATTAATAAGGATGGAACTGTGCTTTTTGATAATAAGGCTGATGCAGATGAAATGCAAAATCATAAGAACAGAACTGAATTTCAGAAAGCAGAGAAATATGGTGCAGGAGAATGTTCCAGGTATTCGGATACACTTTCTGAGAAAACAATTTATTATGCACTGCGTCTGAAGGATGGAACTGTGCTGAGAGTTTCAGGCACTCAGGATTCTGTGCTGGCACTGGTTGAAAATCTTCTTCTTCCCTTATGTGGACTCTTATTTCTGATGCTGATTCTATCAGGAATCATGGCATCTGTGATATCAAAAAGGATCGTAAAACCTGTGAATGAGCTGGATCTGGAGCATCCGGAGGAGAATAAGATTTACGAGGAGCTTTCTCCGCTTTTAGGTAAAATCCATAAACAGAACCGGCAAATCCAGAAGCAGCTGGAACTGGCAAAACAGCAGCAGGAAGAATTCTCTCTTATTACAGAAAATATGCAGGAAGGTCTGATCGTGATTGATAGGTATACCATGATTCTTTCTGCCAATTCCAGTGCATGGAATCTGTTCCGGGTAGATAAAGTATGTCAGGGAGAAAGTGTTTACTGTCTGGATCGTGCGGAAGATTTCAGACATGCGATCGAGCAGGTTCTCAGCGGAGAACATGCGGAACTGATATTGAAATTAAATGGAAGCGATATCCAGTTGATTGCCAATCCTGTGGTACGTGGACAAAAAACAGAAGGTGCTGTGATCCTGCTTGTGAATGTGACAGAGAAGCTTGAGAGGGAGAATCTGCGGAGAGAGTTTTCGGCAAATGTCTCTCATGAGCTGAAGACTCCTCTGACTTCTATTTCAGGATTTGCGGAGATCATGCAGGGCGGTCTGGTGAAATGTGAGGATATTCCCAAGTTTGCAGGGCGTATTTATAAGGAATCCCAGAGACTGCTTCAGCTGGTTGAGGATGTGATCCAGATTTCCCAGCTTGACGAGGAAAAAACATCCTACACTTGGGAACTGGTGGATGTTTATCAGGTTTGTAAGAATGCCTTTGAAAGTCTGAAGGAGAAAGCACAGAGCATGAATGTGCATCTTTATATCTGTGGGGACAGTATGAAGATGGAAGCAGTTCGGACACTTCTGGAAGAGGCAGTTTATAATGTCTGCGATAATGCCATTAAGTATAACCGAAATGATGGAAGTGTAAGCATTTTTCTGACTCAGACTGCACATGAGATACAGATTGTAGTCAAGGATACAGGTGTGGGAATTCCAAAGGAAGATCAGGATAGAGTTTTTGAGAGATTTTACAGAGTGGATAAAAGTCATTCCAAAGAGATTGGAGGTACCGGACTGGGACTTTCTATTGTGAAGCATGCGGTCAGCACTTTGAATGGAAGTATTGTGCTGAGAAGTGAAGAAGGAAGTGGAACGGAAATTACTATGAAATTTCTGAAAGTGCATAAGGAATAAAATAGAATAGATACAGAGGGGATGTCAGTTTGACAGCCCCTCTAAATTATACCGTAGAAAGAACCTTTTTATTTTTTTCGATATTCATTGGGGGTGCAGCCGACCACATCTTTAAACAGTTTGGAAAAGTAGGAATAATTTCCATAGCCGACTTTCAAAGCAACTGTTCCAACCGGGATGTCAGGGTTGAGCAGAAGCTCTTTTGCTTTTTCTAACCGATAGGTGGTGATGTAATTGATGATAGAGGTCTGCGTTTGTTTTTTGAAAAGTCGTGCCAGATAATCTGGATTGAGATAAACCATATCAGCCAGCATGGTACGTGAGATATCTTCGGAGTAGTGCTGATGGATATAGTTGAGTACAATATCAACGACGGAGTCTTTTTCGTTGATGAAGCTATTGTATTCTACGGCGCGTTGTATCAGATAGCGCAGATAATTAAACATATATGGTACAGCGTCCAGAGATTTTGTGATCAGTTCGTCTCTTTCTTCTGAAGAAAATAGAGTGTGTGCTTCGATTCCGTTTTTATGTAGATAGGAAAAAACAATTTGTTCGATATCAAGTCTCAGATGCAGAAGAAAATTTTTGGTGATACCACTGGCCTGAATGTATTTGGACAGGTAATTTTCGATATTCTGTAAAGCTGCGTCTGCCTGTTTTTGTTCCAGAAAAGTATTGATTACTTCCAGTGATGGAGGGATCGTAGGAAGTTGTGCTGGGAACAAAATCTTGC
>ENA-OQIX01000119-OQIX01000119.1-human-gut-metagenome-genome-assembly--contig:-NODE-119-length-15250-cov-3.615023_pt1 | contig 15250 bp, 19 predicted proteins | sample MGYA00242591_ERZ504756 | MGnify/ENA primary metagenome ERZ504756 (study PRJEB26092, sample SAMD00036369) | human gut metagenome | host: Homo sapiens | study: EMG produced TPA metagenomics assembly of...
AGTAACTCTCATGGCCGACAGCGCAAAAGAGGCGTAAGACCTCGGAAAGAGAGGCAATTGAATGAGTTTTGTACCTTATGTCATCGAGCAGACAAGCAGGGGAGAGAGAAGTTACGATATTTATTCAAGACTGCTGAACGACCGTATTATTTTCTGGGAGAGGAAGTTACCGACGTATCGGCAAACCTGATCGTTGCACAGCTTCTGTTCCTGGAGTCTGAAGATCCGGGAAAAGATATCCACATGTATATCAACAGTCCGGGAGGTTCTGTAAGCGCAGGACTTGCTATCTACGATACGATGCAGTACATCAAATGTGATGTATCCACGATCTGTATCGGTATGGCTGCCAGCATGGGAGCATTCCTTCTTGCCGGCGGTACCAAAGGAAAGAGAATGGCTCTGCCAAACTCTGAAATCATGATTCATCAGCCATCCGGTGGTGCACAGGGTCAGGCAACCGAGATCAAAATCGTTGCAGAACAGATTCTGAAAACCAAACGGAAATTAAATGAAATTCTGGCGGCAAATACAGGAAAACCGCTGGAACAGATTGAGATCGATACCGAGCGTGACAACTACATGTCCGCAGAGGAAGCAAAAGCATACGGTCTGATTGATAATGTAATTACGAACCGATAAGAGAGGAAAGGTGTCCAAAAGCGTAGTTCCGGCAATGAGGCTTTTGCGGCACCTTTTGCCTTATCCGGCGATAAGGTTTAGTTGTAATATGTTGAAAGGAAGAAAACGATGGCTATAAAAGGGAATGATACCAAGATCCGCTGCTCTTTCTGCGGAAAGACAGAAGACCAGGTACGCAAGCTGATCGCAGGCCCGGACGGGGCATACATCTGTGATGACTGCGTGGCAATCTGCTCGGAGATCATTCAGGAAGAATTTGAGGATCTGTACGGCGAGCAGGATACCGACGAGATCAACCTGATCAAACCAAAGGAAATCAAAGCATTTCTGGATGACTACGTAATCGGACAGGATGAGGCGAAAAAAGTGCTCTCCGTTGCTGTTTACAACCATTACAAACGAGTGCTTTCCGGTGCATCCTCCGACATCGAACTGCAGAAGAGCAACATTCTGATGCTCGGACCGACCGGTTCCGGAAAAACGTATCTGGCACAGACACTGGCCAAACTGATCAACGTTCCGTTTGCAATTGCAGACGCAACGGCGCTCACCGAGGCAGGTTATGTCGGCGAGGACGTAGAAAACATTCTGCTCCGCCTCATTCAGGCAGCAGACTATGATATCGAGCGCGCTGAGCACGGCATCATCTACATCGATGAGATCGATAAAATCACAAGAAAATCCGAAAACGCTTCGATCACACGAGATGTTTCCGGCGAGGGTGTACAGCAGGCACTGCTGAAAATCCTGGAGGGAACTGTAGCTTCCGTTCCGCCGCAGGGCGGAAGAAAGCATCCGCATCAGGAGTTTATTCAGATTGATACGACGAATATCCTCTTTATCTGCGGCGGTGCATTCGAAGGACTCGAGAAGATCATCGAGACGAGACAGGATACGAAATCCATCGGATTCAACAATCCGATCGGCCATGCAAAAGATGAGAATGTCGAGATCTGCTCCGTCAGGTCATGCCGCAGGATCTGACCAAGTTCGGCCTGATTCCGGAGTTTGTCGGACGTGTGCCGATTGTCGTTACGTTAAATTCTCTGGATGAGACGGCCCTGATGAAGATTCTGGTTGAGCCGAAGAATTCTCTGGTCAAACAGTACAAGAAGCTGTTTGAGCTGGACGGCGTACAGCTTGACTTCAAAGAAGATGCACTCGAAGCGATTGCAAAGAAATCCCTGGAGCGGAAAACAGGCGCCAGAGGTCTCCGCGCAATCATGGAAGATACGATGATGGATCTGATGTATGAGATCCCGTCGGACAATACGACAAAAGAATGCGTCATCACCAAGGACGCTGTAGAAAAGAAGGCGGAGCCGGAGATTATTCACGGCGAACCGGCCCCTGTTCCACGGCGGAATATGGGAAGAAGATCCGGAAGACCGGAAACCGCCTGAAAAACGCAGGAGGAAACTTAAATGGAAGAAGTGACAAAAGTATTACCGGCGATTGCGCTGCGTGGAACGACGATTTTGCCGGATATGATTGTACATTTTGATATCAGCAGACCTAAATCGGTTCGTGCGGTCGAGGAGGCGATGCTGGGAGACCAGAAAATTTTCCTGATTACACAGAAAGACCCGGATACGGAAGTACCGGGTCTGCTTGATGTGTATAAAATTGGAACAATTGCGGTCATCAAACAGGTTGTAAGAATGCCCAAGGATGTTCTTCGGATTCTCGTAGAAGCAGAAAGACGCGCAGAACTGCTGAACTTCGAGGAAGAGGAGAGCGAGTATCTCCGCGCCGAGGTGGCGCTGTTTACCGGCTCGGACGAAATGCAGTTTTCCGATATCGAGCAGGAAGCAATGCTGCGCAACTTAAAAGAGCTGTTTGCCGTCTACTGCGAGCAGACGCAGAAAGTCAGCAAGGAACTGGCAGGCCAGATCCTCGGAACCGAAGAAGTTGGAAAGCTGGTGGATCAGATCTGCATGAATCTGCCCCTCGACTACGTAAACCGCCAGAAACTGCTGGAGGCTGTGGAGCTTTCCGAGCGGTATGATACGCTCTGCGTCATGATCGCCAACGAGATTCAGATTCAGGAGATCCGTTCGGAGATTCAGGGAAAAATCAAAGAGCGGATCGATAAGAACCAGCGTGATTATATTCTGCGCGAGCAGCTTAAAGTCATCCGCGAGGAACTCGGCGAGGACAATTCCCGGACCGAGATTGAAAATTATAAGAAGCAGCTCGAGAAGCTCAAAGCCTCCAAAGAGGTGAAAGAGCGGATTTCCGAGGAGATCCACCGTCTGGAAAATTCGGCCAGCAATCCGTCCGAGGCAGGCGTGATCCGCGGCTATATCGAGACACTGCTGGGGCTTCCGTGGGATAAGGCATCCCGTGACAATCAAGATCTGGCAAGAGCACGCGAGATTCTGGAGGAAGATCACTACGGTCTTTCGAAAGTAAAAGAGAGAATCCTCGAATTCCTGGCCGTACGCACCCTGACGAAGAAAGGCGAGAGCCCGATTCTCTGCCTGGCAGGCCCTCCGGGAACCGGTAAGACCTCGATTGCGAGAAGCGTGGCGCGAGCCCTGAATAAAAAATACGTCCGCATCTGTCTCGGCGGTGTGCGGGATGAGGCGGAGATCCGCGGCCACAGAAGAACCTACATCGGTGCGATGCCGGGACGCATTGCGGCGGGACTCCATCAGGCGAAGGTGAAAAAATCCGCTGATGCTGCTCGATGAGATCGACAAAGTAAGTGCAGATTACAAGGGAGATACCTCTTCCGCACTTCTTGAGGTCCTCGATTCCGAGCAGAATAATAAATTTGCCGATCATTACGTAGAGCTTCCGATCGACCTTTCGGAGGTGCTCTTTATTGCAACCGCAAATGATATTCAGAACATTCCGCGTCCGCTGCTGGACCGTATGGAAGTGATTGAAATTTCAAGCTATACGGAAAACGAGAAGTTCCATATCGCAAAAGAACATCTCGTTCCGAAGCAGAAGAAGGCGAACGGTCTGAAAGAAGCACAGCTTGTGATCGAGGATGAGGCGCTGATGGAAGTGATCAGCGGCTACACCAGAGAGGCCGGTGTCCGCTCCCTGGAGCGCCAGATCGGCAGAATCTGCAGAAAGAGTGCGAGAAAGATTCTCGAGGAACAGGTAAAAGAGGTTGTTGTGACGAAAGAAAACCTGGAAGAGTTCCTCGGAAAAGAGAGGTATGAGTTCCAGCCGGCCAACGAAAAACCGGAGATTGGTATTGTGCGCGGTCTTGCCTGGACGGCAGTCGGCGGCGATACGCTGCAGATCGAGGTCAATGTGATGCCGGGAAAAGGAGAGTTTCTGCTGACCGGCCAGCTCGGCGATGTGATGAAGGAGTCTGCGCAGGCGGGCATCAGCTTTATTCGTTCCGTGGCAGAGCAGTATGAGATTCCGAAAGAATTTTTCGAGAAACACGACATCCACATTCATATTCCGGAGGGAGCCGTTCCAAAAGATGGCCCGTCTGCCGGTATTACGATGGCGACGGCGATGGTTTCCGCGATCACAAAGGTTCCGGTAAAAGCAGACGTTGCGATGACCGGAGAGATTACGCTCCGCGGTCGTGTGCTTCCGATCGGCGGCTTAAAAGAGAAGCTGCTGGCGGCAAAGAAAGCCGGTATCCATATGGTTCTCGTTCCGGAGAAAAATGAGCCGGATGTAAGAGAACTGGATGCGGAGATCACAGACGGACTGCAGATCGAATTTGTCGGCAGCATGGAACAGGTATTAAAACTGGCACTTGTGGAAAAGAAGTAAGGCCAGAAGATGCAAAAAACAGGAGAAGAAAAGTATGGTAATTAAACAGGTAGAGCTGCAGCATGTCTGCGGAATCACCAGTAAACTGCCGGATACCGGTCAGGTGGAAGTGGCATTTGCGGGAAAATCCAATGTTGGAAAATCTTCTCTCATCAATGCCCTGATGAATCGGAAATCACTGGCGCGTACCAGTGCGCAGCCGGGAAAAACACAGACGATCAACTACTACCACATCAATGAGGAAATGTATCTGGTGGATTTGCCGGGATACGGTTTTGCGAGAGCCTCCGAGGAGGTTAAAGCAAAATGGGGCAAGCTGATCGAGGATTATCTGCATCAGTCAAAAATGCTGCACGCAGTATTTCTTCTGATTGATATCCGTCATGCACCGTCCAATAACGATCGCATCATGTACGACTGGATTCTTCGAAACGGCTATCAGCCGATCATCATTGCGACGAAGCTGGACAAGATCAAGCGCAGCCAGCTTCAGAAGCAGATCAAGCTGATCCGCGAGACGCTGGAGGTTGAGAAAGATACGATTGTGATTCCGTTTTCTGCAGAGACAAAACAGGGACGCGAGGAGATCTGGAATCTGATTGATGAAATCCGCTCGGATGCAGAAGAAAGCGGGGAATAATGTCATGGGTATGATACGTGCTGCAGGCCTTGGGTATGAATACCTCCGTTACGAGGAGGAAGGACAGGAGCCGGAAGTAACAAAAGCGATCGAGGACGTCAGTCTGGAAATCCAGAAAGGTCAGTTTATCGCGGTGCTCGGGCATAACGGAAGCGGAAAATCAACGCTTGCGAAACATATCAACGCTCTGCTGGTGCCTACAGAAGGCACCATGTGGGTGGACGATATGAAGACGACAGATGAGGAGGATGTCTGGAAGATCCGCCAGAAAGCCGGTATGGTATTCCAGAACCCGGATAACCAGATCATCGGAAATGTGGTGGAAGAGGATGTCGGCTTTGGACCGGAAAATCTGGGTGTCCCGACCGATGAAATCTGGAAACGGGTGGAGGAGAGCCTTACGGCGACCGGGATGATTTCATACCGGGCCCACTCTCCGAATAAGCTCTCGGGAGGTCAGAAACAGAGGGTTGCAATTGCAGGAGTGATGGCTATGCAGCCGGAATGTATTGTTCTTGATGAACCAACCGCGATGCTGGATCCGAACGGACGAAAAGAGGTTCTTCGCGCTGTGCGTAAGCTGAATGAAGAAAAGGGCGTTACGGTTATTCTGATTACGCATTACATGGAAGAGGTTGTTTTTGCGGACCGTGTGTTCGTTATGGACAGCGGCAGACTGGTAATGCAGGGGACACCACGGGAGATTTTCTCCGAGGTGGAGAAATTAAAAGAACTCCGTCTTGATGTACCCCAAGTGACACTGTTGGCTTATGAATTGAGAAAAAATGGTGTAGATCTCCCGGAGGGAATTTTGACCATTGAAGAACTGGTGAATGCATTATGTCATTGAAACTTGAAGATGTAACGTACACATACAGCCCGGGAACGGCATATGAAATGCACGCCCTGGAGCATATCAATCTTGAAATTCCGAACGGTCAGTTTGTGGGGATTATCGGTCATACAGGAAGCGGAAAATCGACGCTTGTGCAGCATTTAAACGGTCTGATCCGACCGACTGCCGGACGGGTGCTGTATAACGGAGAGGATATCTGGAAAGAAGGATATCCGCTAAGAGAGCTTCGAAGCCATGTGGGACTGGTTTTCCAGTACCCGGAGCATCAGCTCTTTGAGACGGATGTGATCACAGATGTCTGCTTCGGTCCGAAAAACCAGGGACTTTCACCGGAGGAATGCAGAAAACGGGCGGAAGAGGCGTTAGATCATGTCGGATTTCCAAAGGAAATGTATGAAAAATCGCCGTTTGAACTCTCCGGAGGTCAGAAACGTCGTGTTGCGATTGCCGGTGTGCTTGCAATGAACCCGGATTTTCTGGTGCTTGACGAGCCGACTGCAGGCCTTGATCCGAAGGGACGCGATGAAATCCTCGATCAGCTTGCATTGCTGCATAAGACGCGCGGCATTTCGGTTGTGCTCGTATCGCACAGCATGGAGGATATTGCAAAATATGTAGAGCGGATTATTGTCATGAACCACGGTCATGTGGCGTTTGACGATACACCGAAGAAAGTCTTCGCTCACTATAAAGAACTCGAGAAAATCGGTCTTGCGGCGCCGCAGATGACGTATATTATGCATGCGCTAAAGGAACACGGCATGGACGTGGACGTAACGGCGACGACGGTTGAGGAGGCGCGCGATACGATTCTTGCGGCACTGGAAAGTCAGAAGAAAAACGGGAAAAAAGGAGCAGAAGTATGTTAAGAGATATTACTCTGGGACAGTATTACCCGGCAGATTCTATTCTGCACCGGCTTGACCCGCGTGTGAAATTTGTAGGAACGATCGTTTATGTCATTTCCCTCTTTTTATTCCGCAACTGGGGCTATCTGCTTGGAACCGTATTCCTTGCGGTGATGATTAAACTGTCGAAGGTACCGTTCAAATTTATCACGAAGGGTCTGAAATCAATTTTTGTGCTGCTTGCGATTACGATGGTGTTTAACATCTTATTTACGCCGGGTGAGGTGCTCGTCCGTATCTGGAAAATTACGATCACCCGTGAGGGTGTGGCTATGGCATGCCGTATGTCGGTGCGTCTGATTTTCCTGATGATCGGCTCTTCGCTGATGACGCTGACGACAACACCGAACCAGCTGACGGATGCACTCGAAAGCCTGCTCGGACCATTGAAAAAAATCCATGTGCCGGTGCATGAGATTTCCATGATGATGTCAATCGCACTCCGTTTTATCCCGATTCTCCTGGAAGAGACAGACAAGATTATGAAAGCGCAGATGGCGCGCGGCGCGGATTTTGAGAGCGGAAATATTATCCAGAGAGTAAAGAACATGGTGCCGCTTCTGGTGCCGCTGTTTATTTCAGCCTTCCGCCGTGCAAATGATCTGGCGCTGGCGATGGAAGCACGCTGCTACCACGGAGGAGAGGGAAGAACACAGATGAAACCGCTTCGGTATCAGACGCGCGATTATGCAGCGTATGGCGGTCTTATGGCATACCTTGTGTGCAGTATCGGCCTTCGCGTGTGCGGACTCTGACTTTGACGAAAACGGAGGAGAAGAATGCGCAGAATTAAGCTGATTGTAGCGTATGACGGCACAAATTACTGTGGATGGCAGGTGCAGCCAAACGGCATTACAGTACAGGAAGTATTAAATCAGGCTCTTTCCGATCTTTTTGCGAAGAAAACGGCCTGCATCGGCGCAAGCCGGACCGACGCCGGGGTACATGCTCTCGGCAATGTTGCGGTATTTGATACGGATGCGAGAATGCCGGCGGACCGTATCGCATTTGCACTCAACACACGGCTTCCGGCAGATATCCGTATTCAGGGATCATCCGAAGTGCCGCCGGACTTTCACCCGCGTTTTACCGCAACAGTTAAAACGTATGAATATCGGATTTTGAACCGCACCTTTGCAGATCCGACGCGGAGACTGAATTCCTATTTCTGGTACGGCCCGCTGGATGTGGATGCGATGCGGCAGGCAGCATCGTATCTGGTTGGCATGCATGATTTTAAAAGCTTTGCAACAGCAAAACCGGAGGTGACCGACACGGTCCGTACCATCTATGAAACGAGTTTGGAAAAAGAAGACGATCTGATCCGCTTCCGGATCACCGGAAACGGTTTTCTCTACAATATGGTGCGGATTATCACCGGAACACTGCTTGAGGTGGGAAAGGGCGATTATCCGCCGGAAAAAGTAAAAGAAATCCTTGCGGCGAAGGATCGAAAAATGGCGGGAGCAACGGCAAGGCCGGAGGGTCTGACACTGGTACAGATTCGGTATCCCGAATGGGATTTCGAGTAAAGACATAAGTGGTCTGTATTTTCCGCAAAACGGGACTCGCAGTTTGCGAAAAAATGCAAAATATGGGTAAAAAACAGTTGACATTCCAAAATCCGTATAATATAATTACTAAATGTGTGACGTAGTTTGAAAACGCCGATGCCATAAGCCCCGGTAAGGCGGTTTCCTATATACATGAAACAGTAAATTGAATTTTTCACAGGAGGTTATATCCATGAACACCTTTATGGCAAATCCAGATAAGATTGAAAGAAAATGGTATGTTGTTGATGCAGAAGGATGTACATTAGGACGTCTGGCATCTGAAGTAGCAAAAGTATTACGTGGAAAAAACAAACCGGAGTACACTCCACACGTAGATACTGGTGATTACGTAATCGTAATCAACGCTGATAAAGTAGCAGTAACCGGTAAAAAACTGGATCAGAAGATCTATTACAGCCACTCCGATTATGTTGGTGGAATGAAAGAAGCTACTCTTCGTGAGATGATGGCTAAGAAACCGGAGAAGGTTGTTGAACTTGCAGTGAAAGGCATGCTTCCAAAAGGACCTCTTGGAAGACAGATGTTCACAAAACTTCACGTATACGCTGGTGCAGAGCACGCTCATGCAGCTCAGAAACCAGAAGTATTAACATTTTAATAGGGAGGTAAAGAACATTGGCTAGCGCAAAATATTACGGAACCGGAAGAAGAAAAAAATCTATCGCAAGAGTATATCTTGTACCGGGAACTGGTAAAGTTACCATCAATAAAAGAGACATCGATGAGTATTTTGGTCTGGAGACCCTGAAAGTTATCGTTCGTCAGCCTCTGGCAGCTACAGAGACCGCTGATAAATTTGACGTGATCGTAAACGTTCACGGCGCGGATACACAGGACAGGCAGGAGCAATCCGTCACGGTGTTGCACGTGCCCTTCTGACTGTAGATAACGACTACAGACCAGTTCTGAAAAAAGCAGGATTCCTGACTCGTGATCCTAGAATGAAAGAGCGTAAGAAGTACGGTCTCAAAGCAGCACGTCGCGCTCCGCAGTTCAGCAAGCGATAATCGACTGCTCAGACTATATACAAAATGGTTACAAAAACCCCGGAAATACTAAGGTTTTCCGGGGTTTTCTTATACCTAAATGGGCTGATATAGTTTGACCAAATTTGGCAAAACGAGAGTCCGTTTCACCCAATTTTTAGTGGTTAAATATAGGACAACCGCCAAAAATGGGGTCAAAAAACGGTCTTAGTGGTTAAAAAATAGGACAACCAGAGAGCAATTTCGGGGTATTTTTGAGGGTGATTTTGGCACTCTCAGACACCGGATTTTTCGCTGGAGGGTTTGGCATAATCTGACCAAATCTGAACAATTAAATACGATTCTAATGCAGGCACTCAGTAACAAATAACTGGGTGCTTTTTTGTTTCAGAGATTCCGGCACTAGAAAGGGCCGTCACTTTATGATTTTGAAGTGGCGGCTTTTTCTATTTCCAGAAGCAACAGCAATAATTAGAAATGAGGTGAAGTCAATGAACACGCAAATCATCGCCATTGCCAACCAGAAAGGCGGCGTTGGCAAGACAACGACCTGTGCCAACTTGGGAATCGGGCTGGCGCAGGCCGGAAAGAAAGTCCTGCTGATCGACGGGGACCCGCAAGGGAGCCTGACAATCAGCCTGGGCCATCCCCAGCCGGACAAGCTGCCCTTTACGCTGTCGGACGCTATGGGGCGTATCCTGATGGATGAGCCGCTTCGTCCCGGCGAGGGTATCCTGCACCACCCAGAGGGTGTAGACCTGATGCCTGCGGACATCCAGTTATCCGGTATGGAGGTATCCCTGGTAAACGCCATGAGCCGTGAGACTATCTTGCGGCAATATCTGGACACGCTGAAGGGGCAATACTCCCATATCCTCATCGACTGCCAGCCCTCCCTGGGTATGCTCACAGTCAATGCGCTGGCCGCTGCGAACAGGATCATCATTCCCGTTCAGGCGGAGTATCTGCCCGCCAAAGGGCTGGAACAGCTGCTCTCCACGGTAAACAAGGTAAAGCGGCAGATCAACCCCAAGCTCCAGATAGACGGTATCCTGCTGACGATGGTGGACAGCCGAACCAACTTTGCCAAAGAGATCTCCGCGCTCCTGCGTGAGACCTATGGCAGCAAGATCAAAGTATTCGGCACAGAGATTCCCCACTCTGTCCGGGCAAAGGAAATTAGCGCAGAGGGAAAAAGTATTTTCGCCCATGACCCTGGCGGCAAAGTGGCAGAGGGGTATCGAAATCTGACGAAGGAGGTGCTGAAACTTGAAAAGCAGCGCGAAAAAAATAGAGCTGGCCTCGGTAGATGATCTATTCTCCACCGAAGAAGGCCGTCAAGATGCAAAGCTGGAAAAGATTCAGGAGATTCCGCTGTCTGAGCTGCATCCCTTTAGGAACCACCCATTCAAAGTCAAGGATGACGAAGCCATGATGGAGACCGCTGACAGTATCAAGCAGTATGGCGTTCTGGTTCCGGCGATTGCTCGACCGGACCCAGAGGGCGGTTATGAGCTGGTAGCCGGACACAGGCGGCACAGAGCCAGTGAGCTGGCAGGCAAGGAGACCATGCCGGTCATTGTTCGGGATTTGGATGATGATGCCGCCACGATCATTATGGTTGACAGCAACTTGCAGCGAGAAAGCTTGCTCCCAAGTGAAAGAGCCTTTGCCTACAAGATGAAGCTGGATGCCATGAAAAGACAGGCTGGCAGACCGAGTAAAGAAAATGTGTCCCAAGTTGGGACACAAAAGCGATCAGACCAGTTGCTTGCTGAACAGGTGGGGCAAAGTCGAAATCAAATTCAGCGCTATATCCGTCTGACAGAGTTGATTCCTGAATTGATGGATATGGTGGATGAAAAGAAGATTGCCCTGAACCCTGCCTATGAGCTGTCCTTTCTCAAAAAGGAAGAACAGGTAGACCTGCTGGACGCGATGGACAGCGAACAGGCTACCCCTTCTCTTTCTCAAGCCCAGCGGCTCAAGAAATACAGTCAGGAGGGGCATCTGACCCTCGATATGATGCGTGTCATCATGGGTGAGGAAAAGAAAAGCGATCTGGACCGAGTGACATTTACCTCTGACACCTTGCGGAAGTATTTCCCTAAAAGCTATACGCCCCAGCGGATGCAGGAAACCATCATCAAGCTGCTGGAGGCATGGCAGAAAAAGCGTCAGAGAGACCAGGAACGATGAAAGGAGCCGCCTATGAGGGATATTTCAGCCCGCGAGCTGAAAGGACACAACATTCTCGCCGTAGAGAGGTTTTGGGATGACACACGCTGGATGATTGAGTTTTCCGTCCTGCGTCCCAGCACAGCTTACGGCAGTCCCGGAGAGGAAATGCGGCTGTTTTTGACCGAGGACGGGTATCAGGCCGCCCTGCAAAGCCAGCAGCGTCGGGAGATCAAGATCAAGCGTTACGCTCGTGTGATTGAGGGACATATCCTCGATTTCAAACCGGGAAAACACCGCCGCCACTCATAAACAAATCATTACTGCGAAAGGAAAGGATTGAAATGTGTACTGTAAAGGAAATCCGGGAAGCAATCCGGGAGGATTGCCATTCCCAGCATGGTATGGAATTTATAGAGATTGACCGTGTTCTGCAAACTCTGCCATTCTCTCAGGGAAATGACCTGTTGGACAGACCGCCCATTCCCAAGCGCCCCTACCGGCGCAGAAAAAGTGAACAAAACAGCTGACTGCCACAATTCTTTTTACAGGATTGTGGCTTTTTTCATACCCTGAGAAATTTGGAAGGAGTGAGGTCAATGGCCGTATTTCGCATTGAACGAACCAGAGATTATACCGTGATGAGCAATCACCATTTACGCAACGGGAAACTGTCCCTGAAAGCCAAGGGGCTGCTTTCCATGATGCTGTCCTTACCGGAAGACTGGAACTATACCACCAGAGGGCTTGCCGCCATCTGCAAAGAGGGCGTGGACGCTATCGGCGGCGCGCTGCGGGAGCTGGAAACTGCCGGGTACATTGTCCGCCATCAGCTGCGAGACCGGCAGGGTCGGATCAGCGATACCGAGTATGTTATCTACGAGCAACCACAGCCGAAGAACCCGGATACGCCCCAGCCGGATACGGCTTCACCAGATACGGAAAACCCGGATATGGTAAAACCGGATACGGAAAAGCCCGCAGAATTAAATATAGAGAAATCAAATACAGAAAAAACAATTACTTATGGATCAAGTACCGATTCTATTCCCTTCCGGGAGCCAGCGGCAGCACAGCTGCCGGAACGGAAAGGAAGGGATGCGATGTCTGTCTCAGAGATGGAAAGTTATCGGGATTTGATTCTGGAGAACATCGAGTATGACCAACTGTGCCGGGAGTTTACCACCTACCGGGAGGACCTGGACGAGATTGTGGAGCTGATGGTGGAGACCGTCTGCGCCAAGCGGAAAACCACCCGGATCGCTGGCAGCGACTTCCCCCATGAGGTGGTCCGCTCCCGTTTTTTGAAGCTGGATTGCTCCCACATCGAGTTTGTCATGGAATGCCTGCGGAACAATACCACCGAAATCCGCAACATGAAGCAGTATCTGCTTGCGGTGCTGTTTAATGCGCCGACCACGATCAGCAACCACTACACCGCACAAGTTAACCACGATATGTACGCAGGCGGCTGGTAAGCAGCCGCTTTTCTGCTGCCCGAAAACACCGGGAGAAAGGATTTTGCCATGAAACGACCTCTTGCCTACATTACGGCTCCATGGAGCAACAGCCAGTATGAGAACGCCGAGAACGCTGCGGCCTACTGCCGTCAGGTGTACGATGCCGGGTATTCGCCCATCTGCCCGGTGCTGTTCCTGCCTACCTTCCTCAAAGACGAGATTCCACAGGAACACAAGGACGGGCTGGATATGGCGCGGGACTACCTGCGCCGGTCCCATGTGCTGGTGGTCTGCGGCCACGGCATCGACGAGACCGTGAAGAATGACATTGCCACCGCCGAGCGCCTGCGGATCACCGCCACCACCCTGGACGGTATCCTGACCGTGAAGGGCCAGGGACGCGGGAAAGGAGGCGCACGCCATGCCTGAGCGTAAGACCGTGGGCCAGCTGATGGAGGAAATGCGCCTCAAAGCCGGGGCGCAGAACTACCACGGCCATGAGTACATGGATTTGGAGCGGTTTGCCGAGGACACCCGGCACATGATTATCTTCGATGTGCTGACCGACGATTCCCCGGTGGGCTGGAAAGGTGAACGGACCCGCCTGTTTCTGACGGAGGCCGGATACCAGAAAAGCCTGGAGAACCAGGAAAAGGGCCACATCAAGATTCTCAGCCATGCCAAAGTGCGCCAGGGCCATCTGTACTATGACCGCTCCGACCAGCTGCGCTGAAAGGAGCCTGCCATGCTGAAATACCTGCTGCGGCGGCTGGTGGTTCCGCCTTAGTATCAAGTGCCACCCCTGCAAAATCCGTGGAAAGGAGGCGATGACCTATGCAGGAGGAAGTGGAAAACAGGACTTTGACGCTGGTAGTCAGCGGAACAAAGTTTACCGGGCGGTTGATGAAAGCCGCCATCACCAAATACCTTGCCCACCGCAAGGAAAAGAAGCTGCAAAAGCAGAAAAGCCGGGATACCCCCGTGATTCCCCACGGCAAGCAGACGGTGAAACAGCTGATCGGCCAGAATCAGGGCGTTTCCAACATCGAGATCACCGACCCCTCCATCAAGGAGTTTGAGAAGATCGCGCGGAAATACGGCGTGGACTATGCGGTGAAGAAGGACCGCAGCAGCTCCCCACCCAAGTACCTGATCTTTTTCAAGGGTCGGGACGCGGATGCCCTGACCGCTGCTTTTACCGAGTACACCGGGAAAAAGGTCAAGAAGGCGGAGAAATCCGAGCGCCCGTCCGTGCTGGCAAAGCTGAGCCAGTTCAAAGAACTGGTAAAACACGCCGTCGTGGACCGGAACAAGCGGAAGGAGCTGGAACGATGAAAAAGCAGCTGAACATCAAAAAGCTCATTTTGCTGAATCTGCCGTATATCCTGATGGGGCTTTTCTCCACCAACTTCGGTGAAGCGTGGCGGATGGCCGTGGGTGCGGACGCTTCGGCAAAAATGCTCTCGTTCTTCTCCACGCTGCCGGTGGCGCTGGCCAGCTGGTGGCCCAGCCTGCACCCGCTGGATCTGCTGGTGGGCCTGTGCTGCGGCGGCGGCCTGCGGCTGGCTGTGTACCTGAAAAGCAAGAACGCCAAGAAGTACAGGCACGGCATGGAATACGGTTCCGCCCGTTGGGGAACCCATGAGGACATTGCACCCTACATCGACCCGGTATTCCAGAACAATGTGATTCTGACGAAAACGGAGAGCCTGACAATGAACAGCCGCCCCAAGGACCCAAAGACCGCCAGAAACAAAAATGTGCTGGTGATTGGCGGCTCCGGTTCCGGTAAGACCCGCTTCTGGCTGAAACCCAACCTGATGCAGATGCACAGTTCCTATGTGGTCACAGACCCGAAGGGAACCATTTTGGTGGAGTGCGGAAAAATGCTCCAAAGGGGCGCACCCAAGCTGGGGAAAGACGGAAAGCCTATGAAGGATAAGCACGGCAAGGTCATTTATGAGCCGTACCGAATCAAGGTCCTAAATACCATCAACTTCAAGAAGTCCATGCACTATAACCCTTTCGCCTATATCCATAGCGAAAAGGACATCTTGAAGCTGGTAACAACGCTGATCGCCAATACCAAAGGCGAAGGCAAGGCCGGAGACGATTTCTGGGTCAGTGCGACTCGTTCGCAGACGGTAAAAAGTCTGCGCACGAGCAACGGTTTTCCGTTGTTCGGAGAACTGGTAGTTTGATAGGTGGAATGACGGGGTAACGCCCTGAAACGCCTACCCTTGATGGGCG
>ENA-OQIX01000122-OQIX01000122.1-human-gut-metagenome-genome-assembly--contig:-NODE-122-length-15207-cov-4.066048_pt1 | contig 15207 bp, 9 predicted proteins | sample MGYA00242591_ERZ504756 | MGnify/ENA primary metagenome ERZ504756 (study PRJEB26092, sample SAMD00036369) | human gut metagenome | host: Homo sapiens | study: EMG produced TPA metagenomics assembly of...
ACGACGGCAAGGTAACAGACCACCATGCCCTGCTCGTCACGGGAGAGAAACCGCTCTTCCTCTCCAAAGAGGACAATACCATCTATCAGATGATTGCCGGGCGCATGGTCGAGGCATTCTCTGAGAAATGCGTCAAGGATGTGACCACTGTCACGGCGGAATGTGCCGGAGTGGAGTTTACCGTAAAAGGCAGCGTCGTGAAGCAAACCGGATGGCGTGCCGTCTATGGCGAGGAAAAAGAGGAAATTACCATCCCCGGCTGGCAGGAAGGCGACACGCTGACACCGAAAGGCTCGTCCATTACCGAAGGAAAGACCAAACCCAAGCCGCTGCATACCGAAGCCACCCTGCTCTCGGCAATGGAAACGGCGGGCAAGGAAATTGAGGACGACGCACTGCGGCAGGCGATGAAGGACTGTGGCATCGGTACTCCCGCCACACGCGCCTCCATCATCGAAACGCTTTTCAAGCGCGGTTACATGGAACGCTGCAAGAAGTCGCTTGTTCCCACCGAAAAAGGACTTGCCCTCAATTCCGTCGTCAAGACGATGCGCATCGCCGATGTTGCCATGACGGGCGAATGGGAAAAGGAGCTGGCGCGTATCGAGCGCGGGGAACTGTCCGACGACACCTTCCGCAAGGAGATAGAGGCGTACACACGTGAGATAACCTCCGAACTGATCTCGTGCGACAAGCTCTTCGGCAGCCGTGACTCCGGCTGCGCGTGTCCCAAGTGTGGCACGGGCAGGATGCGGTTCTACGGCAAGGTGGTACGCTGCGACAACACGGAGTGCGGACTGCCCGTGTTCCGGCTGAAAGCGGGACGCACCCTGTCCGACGATGAAATCAAAGACCTGCTCACCGAAGGGCATACCAAGCTGCTCAAAGGGTTCAAGAGCAAACAGGGCAAGAGTTTCGATGCTGTTGTCGCCTTTGACGGGGAATATAACACGACTTTTGTGTTCCCGGAGGCTAAAAAGGACAAGAAATTTTCAGGACGGAAGAAATAGTATTAACTTTGCCACTTGTTCAGAGTAATGAATTGTTCTTCGATACCGGATTACACTCATACTTTGGATTTAGTGGTGGCACTCGGAGGGATACCGAGTGCCTTTTTCTTCCTTTTTCCAACCGATTATCCCGTTAATTATCAATCCGCTAAATCCAAAGTAATGAACAACAAGAAGAAAAACGAGGGTCAGACCGACTTTTCCTATTACGGTCTGTACCTGCTGGACTATCTCCGCACGAACAAGTTTGAACAGGCTGACGACACCGCTTTCATACGGGAACGGGCCGACCGTGCCGCCGAAACGTATGAGAGGGCACGGCTTGAAGGCTATCCCGCCGATGGTGCGCAGGAACTGGCGATGGACACGCTGCTGCGCGGGCTGCATTATTCCCGTTACGCCATCCTCCGCGAAGTCGTGGAAAACGAGTTTGCCGATGAAGTGCCGGAAGAGAAGCGTGAAGCCTTTGTCCTGAAACTGCTGCCGCTTGTCGGCAACGTGTTCTCCGTCTATGACCTCTCGGATGACAATTTCGCCCTGTCTTCCGATTACGACCTGCTCTACACGGAGCTGACGGGAGCAACCGTCCTTTACTTAGACGAATATGGCGTTTAACCGCAAACAGAAACTGCGGGACAACATCGAGGCGATACGGACGGCATTCATCCTTGACAGGGAAAATAGGACAGCGACAACCGAAGAGCGTGCCATACTTCAAAGGTACTGCGGTTTCGGCGGTCTGAAATGTATCCTCAACCCTGCAAAGGAACTGACGGATGCCGTCCGGTGGGCGAAATCCGACCTCGAACTGTTCGCCCCGACGGTGGAGCTGCACAGGCTTATCCGTGAGAACAGCAAGGACGAAACAGAGTACAAGCGGTTTGTGGATTCGCTGAAAGCGTCCGTGCTGACCGCTTTCTACACCCCCAAAGAGATAACCGACACCATCGCGGACGTGCTGGCAGATTACAGCGTCCGCCCGCCCGTATGCTCGAACCGTCGGCAGGTGTCGGCGTGTTCGTGGATTCCATGCTGCGGCACAGCCCCAATGCGGATGTGATGGCTTTCGAGAAGGATCTGCTCACGGGTACAATCTTGAGGCATCTCTATCCCGACCAGAAAATGCGCACCTGCGGTTTTGAGAAAATCGAAAGACCGTTCAACAATTATTTCGACTTGGCGGTGTCCAACATTCCGTTCGGTGACATTGCCGTGTTCGACGCGGAGTTTCAGCGGAGCGACTCTTTCGGCAGACGCTCCGCCCAGAAAACCATCCACAACTATTTCTTTCTCAAAGGACTGGATGCCGTGCGTGACGGCGGTATCGTGGCGTTCATCACCTCGCAAGGGGTATTGAATAGCACCAAGACCTCCGTGCGTAACGAGCTGTTCAGTCAGGCCAATCTGGTATCCGCGATACGCCTGCCCAACAACCTGTTCACGGACAACGCGGGGACAGAAGTGGGCAGTGACCTGATTGTCCTGCAAAAGAACCTCAGCAAGAAGGAAATGTCGCAGGACGAGCGGCTGATGACCGTGATACAGACGGACACGAAAACCGACCTGACCGACAACGCCTATTTCATCCACCACCCGGAACGCATCGTGCATACGACGGCGAAACTTGACACAGACCCCTACGGGAAGCCCGCTATGGTTTATCTGCACGAGGGCAAGGCAGCAGGCATCGCCGGGGATTTGCGCCGTATGCTCGACGAGGATTTCCATTACAGGCTTGCCATGCGCTTGTATTCGGGTTCAATCCGGCAGGCAGGAACGGAAGAAAAAGTTGCCGTTCAAAATAAAGTAGAGCGTCCTGCCATAAAATTGGAAACAGTATCCTCGGCGCAGACGGTGGAAACTCCGACAGAAAAGCCGCAACCCGCAGATGAAAAGCCGGAGATAGAACCGCGCCCGCAATATTCCGCAGGCGTGCAGCTCACCCTGCTTGACCTCTGGGGGATGACGGAAGAGGTCAGCCAACCGAAAACCTCCAAAAAGAAAAGACGGTGAAAAAGGCAGTTACGGCAAAGTCCACTCCGCCCAAACCGAAAGTCACGGTTACACCGACAGCTCCAACTGCAAAACCCGCAATGGAGAATAAGGAGGTGAAAGCGGAGAACACCGCCAAGCCTGCCGACCCGGACGACATCTATGCCACACTGGACTGGGATACCAATCCTCCCATCAACGGTTTCTATGAAATGATGATGGGTTTGACGCCGGAGCGTAGGAAAGAACTTCGGGAACTGGCAAGGCAGCATAACGAGAAACAAGTGGCGGAAAAGACGGAAGTGAAAGCCGTGCCGGAAACTTCCCGTGAGCAGCCACGACAGGAGGAAACACAGCCGGAGGCAGTCGCCGCACCTGCCGTTACAGATACCCCATCGGAAGCGGTGGGGACTTTCCTTTTCCCCGACATCGAAGCGGAAAAGCCGAAGGAGGAAGTCGTGGACCTTTCTCCGCGTGCCTACCACCGCACGCCGGAGATGCACCTGCGCGAAGGGTCGCTGGTGGCTGACCGGGGGCGTCATAACATCGGCTACCTGAAAGACATCACGCCATACGGGGCGACATTCCAGCCGCTCGACCTGAAAGGATACCAGAAGGAAAAGGCGTTGTTGTATGTGTCGCTGCGTGACGCCTACGAGCGTCTGTACCGTTATGAATCGCTCCGGCGCGAGGCAAATGTTCCGTGGCGAGAGCATCTGAATACCTGTTACGATGAGTTTGTCATGCGCTACGGCAACCTCAACGCCAAGCAGAACGTGAAGTTAGTGATGATGGATGCGGGCGGGCGCGACATCCTTTCGCTGGAACGGATGGAAAACGGAAAGTTCGTCAAGGCGGACATCTTCGAGCATCCTGTTTCCTTCGCGGTGGAGAGCCATGCCAACGTAGGCTCTCCCGAAGAAGCCCTGTCTGCGTCGCTCAACAAATATGGTACGGTCAATCTCGACTATATGCGGGAGATAACCGACAGCACGGCGGAGGATTTGCTCACTGCCCTGCAAGGGCGCATCTACTACAATCCGCTCGTGACCGGTTACGAAATCAAAGACCGTTTCATCGCCGGAAATGTCATAGAGAAAGCGGAACGCATAGAGGCATGGATGGGTGACAATCCCGAAAATGAGCGTATGCCGGAGGTGAAGCAGGCGTTGGAGGCTCTGAAAGATGCCGAGCCGCAGCGCATCGCCTTCGAGGATCTGGACTTCAATTTCGGGGAACGCTGGATTCCGACGGGTGTCTATGCCGCCTACATGAGCCGGCTGTTCGACACGGAGGTGAAAATCGCCTATTCCGCAAGCATGGACGAGTTTTCGGTGGTGTGCGGCTACCGCACCATGAAAATCACGGACGAGTTTCTGGTGAAGGGGTATTACCGGAACTATGACGGTATGCACCTCCTAAAACACGCCCTGCACAACACCTGCCCTGACATGATGAAGTCCATCGGCAAGGACGAGCATGGCAACGACATCAAGATGCGCGACAGCGAGGGAATACAACTCGCCAACGCCAAGATTGACGAGATACGAAACGGCTTCTCCGAATGGCTCGAAGAGCAGTCGCCGCAGTTCAAGGAGCGGCTTGTGACGATGTATAACCGCAAGTTCAACTGTTTCGTGCGCCCGCGCTACGACGGCTCCCATCAGACCTTTCCCGACCTCAACCTGAAAGGGCTGGCAAGCCGGGGTATCAAGAGCGTCTATCCCTCACAGATGGATTGCGTCTGGATGTTGAAACAGAACGGCGGCGGAATTTGCGACCACGAGGTGGGAACCGGTAAGACGCTGATAATGTGCATCGCCGCGCATGAGATGAAGCGTCTGAATTTGGCACACAAGCCGATGATTATCGGGCTGAAAGCCAACGTTGCGGAGATTGCAGCCACCTATCAGGCGGCATATCCCAACGCACGTATTCTGTACGCTTCGGAGAAGGACTTTTCGACCGCCAACCGTGTGCGCTTCTTCAATAATATAAAGAACAACGACTACGATTGCGTCATCATGTCGCACGACCAGTTCGGCAAGATACCGCAGTCGCCGGAATTGCAGCAGCGCATCCTGCAAGCAGAGCTTGACACGGTGGAGGAAAACCTCGAAGTGCTACGGCAGCAGGGAAAGAACGTGTCGCGGGCGATGCTGAAAGGATTGGAGAAGCGCAAGCACAACCTTGAAGCGAAGCTGGAGAAGGTGGAACACGCCATAAAGTCACGCACGGACGACGTGGTGGATTTCAAGCAGATGGGCATCGACCACATCTTCATAGATGAGAGCCACCAGTTCAAGAATCTGACTTTCAACACGCGCCACGACCGTGTGGCGGGATTGGGAAACAGCGAGGGAAGCCAGAAGGCACTTAACATGCTCTTTGCCATACGCACCATACAGGAGCGCACAGGAAAAGACTTGGGTGCGACCTTCCTCTCCGGCACGACTATCAGCAACTCACTGACTGAATTGTACCTGCTGTTCAAGTACCTGCGCCCGAAGGAGCTGGAACGGCAGGACATCCGATGTTTCGACGCTTGGGCGGCGATATTCGCCAAGAAGACGACGGATTTTGAATTTAACGTGACGAACAACGTGGTTCAAAAGGAGCGTTTCCGCTACTTCATCAAGGTGCCGGAACTTGCCGCCTTCTATAATGAAATCACGGACTACCGCACGGCAGAGGACGTGGGCGTAGATCGTCCCAACAAGAATGAGATACTGCACCACATACCGCCCACGCCGGAGCAGGAGGACTTCATACAGAAGCTGATGCAGTTCGCCAAGACTGGCGATGCCACACTTCTGGGCAGGCTGCCGCTTTCGGAAACGGAGGAAAAGGCGAAGATGCTTATCGCCACCGACTACGCCCGCAAGATGGCACTCGACATGCGCATGATAGACCCGCATTATGAAGACCACCCCGATAACAAGGCGAGCCACTGTGCCAAGATGATCGCGGAGTATTACCAAAAATACGACGCGCAGAAAGGCACGCAGTCGTTTTCTCTGATTTGGGGACATACCAGCCGGGCGACGGGTGGAACGTCTATTCGGAAATCAAGCGCAAGCTGACGGAGGATTACGGCATACCGCCAAGCGAGGTGCGCTTCATTCAGGAGTGCAAGACCGACAAGGCTCGGAAGGCGGTGATAGACGCCATGAACGCCGGGACGGTGCGTGTGCTGTTCGGCTCCACCTCCATGCTCGGAACGGGTGTGAACGCACAGAAACGGTGTGTGGCTATCCATCACCTTGATACACCGTGGCGACCGTCCGACCTGCAACAGCGTGACGGACGCGGAGTTAGAGCCGGAAACGAAATTGCCAAGCATTTCGCCGGGAACAACGTGGACGTAATAATCTACGCGGTGGAGAAGTCACTGGACAGCTACAAGTTCAACCTCCTGCACTGCAAGCAGACTTTCATCAGCCAGCTTAAAAGCGGTGCGATGGGTGCACGTACCATCGACGAGGGGGCTATGGACGAAAAATCGGGCATGAACTTCTCGGAGTACATGGCGTTGCTATCCGGCAACACCGACCTGCTGGACAAGGCGAAACTGGAAAAACGTATCGCCTCGCTCGAAGGGGAACGCAAGTCTTTCAACAAGGGCAGGCGTGATTCGGAGTTCAAGCTGGAGTCAAAGACAGCCGAGTTGCGTAACAACACGGCTGTCATAGATGCCATGACGGAGGACTGGAACCGCTTCCTTTCGGTGGCGCAGACCGACAGGGAGGGCAACCGCCTTAATATAATAAAGGTGGACGGTGTGGATTCCACCGATGAGAAGGTTATCGGAAAGCGTTTGCAGGAGATAGCGAAAAACGCCACTACGGGCGGGCTTTACACACAGGTCGGAGAACTTTACGGTTTTCCGATAAAGGTGGTGAGCGAGAGGATACTCAAAGAGGGATTGGAGTTTACCGACAACCGCTTCGTGGTAGAGGGGAACTACAAGTACACCTATAACAACGGACATCTGGCAATGGCTGACCCGTTGGCCGCCGCCCGCAATTTCCTCAACGCTTTGGAGCGCATCCCCTCCATCATCGACCAGTACAAGACTAAGAATGAAGTGCTGGAACGTGAGATACCGCAGTTGCAGGAGATAGCGGGCAAGGTGTGGAAGAAGGAGGAAGAACTGAAACAATTGAAGTCTGAACTTGCCGCACTTGACCGAAAAATACAACTGGAACTTGCGCCGCCCACGCCCGAAGTCGCCGAAAAGGAGAACGAAGGGCAACAGGTCAAGCCGGAAGCGGAAGATGTGAGGAACAGGCAGGCGCAATATCCCGAAAATGCACCGCCGCAGATACGCAGTCCGGCGGATAGTATCGTTGCCAACCATGTCATAATCGGGCGTCCGGGACTGTATGCCAAGGAGGAAACCCGGTTCAAAGGATTGAAAATATAACCTTAGGAATTTTATCTGAAGTATTAATAAGGGCTATCCCAAAAGGTCTAAAAGTAAATTTTATCCTTTCTGCAAGTATCTGTAGGATGGCAACTGCATTTTTTCTTTTTGGGCAGCCCTTATTAAAATTTATTCTTATTTTAGGTTATATACATTCATGTCCATTTATGTAAAAAATCCTGCTGACCTTGTTTATGTCTTGTCAGTCACCATTTGCAAAACCATATTTGACCCTCAAAGAGGCTGAATTTGATAAGCAACTTGCTACATACTCATAATAAGGAGCTAAATAGAACACGAATGGGAAATACTCAAATGCCAAACTAAAGAAGATATTGGCCAAAATAAACGCTATACCGAGAGAGAAACTTGATTTTTCAACTTCCTAAAACGGTGTTGTTCAAACATTTCTACTTATTTGTACTTACCAGTTGAACCTACGCTTCCCTAATAAAATGTCTATGGTAAAAAGTTAAAAAATCCTCCCACTTTTGTTAGATATATTTTTTTGTTGTAATTTTGTAATCGTTATGCGGCAGTAATAATATACATATTAATACGAGTTAGTAATCCTGTAGTTCTCACATGCTACGAGGAGGTATTAAAAGGTGCGTTTCGACAATGCATCTATTGTAGTATATTATTGCTTAATCCAAATGAATATTATAAATTTAGGAATTCTTGCTCACATTGATGCAGGAAAAACTTCCGTAACCGAGAATCTGCTGTTTGCCAGTGGAGCAACGGAAAAGTGCGGCCGTGTGGATAATGGTGACACCATAACGGACTCTATGGATATAGAGAAACGTAGAGGAATTACTGTCCGGGCTTCTACGACATCTATTATCTGGAACGGGGTGAAATGCAATATCATTGACACTCCGGGACACATGGATTTTATTGCGGAAGTGGAGCGGACATTCAAAATGCTTGATGGAGCAGTCCTCATCTTATCCGCAAAGGAAGGCATACAAGCGCAGACAAAGTTGCTGTTCAATACTTTACAGAAGCTGCAAATCCCGACAATTATATTTATCAATAAGATTGACCGTGCCGGTGTGAATTTGGAGCGTTTGTATCTGGATATAAAAACAAATCTGTCGCAAGATGTCCTGTGTATGCAAACTGTTGTCGATGGATCGGTTTATCCGGTTTGCTCCCAAACATATATAAAGGAAGAATACAAAGAATTTGTATGCAACCATGACGACGATATATTAGAACGATATTTGGCGGATAGCGAAATTTCACCGGCTGATTATTGGAATACGATAATCGCTCTTGTGGCAAAAGCCAAAGTCTATCCGGTGCTACATGGATCAGCAATGTTCAATATCGGTATCAATGAGTTGTTGGACGCCATTTCTTCTTTTATACTTCCTCCGGCATCAGTCTCAAACAGACTTTCAGCTTATCTCTATAAGATAGAGCATGACCCCAAAGGACATAAAAGAAGTTTTCTAAAAATAATTGACGGAAGTCTGAGACTTCGAGACGTTGTAAGAATCAACGATTCGGAAAAATTCATCAAGATTAAAAATCTAAAGACTATTTATCAGGGCAGAGAGATAAATGTTGATGAAGTGGGTGCCAATGATATCGCGATTGTAGAGGATATGGAAGATTTTCGAATCGGAGATTATTTAGGTGCTGAGCCTTGTTTGATTCAAGGATTATCTCATCAGCATCCCGCTCTCAAATCCTCCGTCCGGCCAGACAAGCCCGAAGAGAGGAGCAAGGTTATATCCGCTCTGAATACATTGTGGATTGAAGACCCGTCTTTGTCCTTTTCCATAAACTCATATAGCGATGAATTGGAAATCTCGTTATATGGTTTGACCCAAAAGGAAATCATACAGACATTGCTGGAAGAACGATTTTCCGTAAAGGTCCATTTTGATGAGATCAAGACTATCTACAAAGAACGACCTGTAAAAAAGGTCAATAAGATTATTCAGATCGAAGTGCCACCCAACCCTTATTGGGCCACAATAGGGCTGACTCTTGAACCCTTACCGTTAGGGACAGGGTTGCAAATCGAAAGTGACATCTCCTATGGTTATCTGAACCATTCTTTTCAAAATGCCGTTTTTGAAGGGATTCGTATGTCTTGCCAATCTGGTTTACATGGATGGGAAGTGACAGATCTGAAAGTAACTTTTACTCAAGCCGAGTATTATAGCCCGGTAAGTACACCTGCTGATTTCAGACAGCTGACCCCTTATGTCTTCAGGCTGGCTTTGCAACAGTCAGGTGTGGACATTCTCGAACCGATGCTCTATTTTGAGTTGCAGATACCCCAAGTAGCGAGTTCCAAAGCTATTACAGATTTGCAAAAACTGATGTCTGAGATTGAAGACATCAGTTGTAATAATGAGTGGTGTCATATTAAAGGGAAAGTTCCATTAAATACAAGTAAAGACTATGCCTCAGAAGTAAGTTCGTACACTAAGGGCTTAGGCATTTTTATGGTTAAGCCATGCGGGTATCAAATAACAAAAGGCGGTTATTCTGATAATATCCGCATGAACGAAAAAGATAAACTTTTATTCATGTTCCAAAAATCAATGTCATCAAAATAATGGAGCGGTCAGGAAATTTCTATAAGGCAATACGGTTGGGATATATACTTATCTCCATTCTTATCGGATGTATGGCATATAATAGCCTCTATGAATGGCAGGAGATAGAAGCATTAGAACTTGGCAATAAAAAAATAGACGAGCTCCGAAAAGAAATAAACAATATCAATATTCAAATGATAAAATTTTCTCTATTGGGTGAAACAATACTGGAATGGAACGATAAAGATATCGAGCATTACCATGCACGGCGTATGGCAATGGACAGTATGCTCTGCCGTTTCAAGGCCACCTATCCAGCAGAGCGCATCGATAGTGTGCGCAGTCTTTTAGAGGATAAGGAACGACAGATGTTCCAGATAGTCCGGTTAATGGATGAACAACAATCTATTAACAAGAAGATAGCCAATCAAATTCCGGTTATTGTGCAGAAAAGTGTGCAGGAACAGTCCAAAAAGCCAAAACGAAAAGGTTTCTTGGGCATCTTTGGCAAAAAAGAGGGAACGAAGCCAACGACAACAACGACTACGCTCCGTTCATCCAATAGAAACATGGTCAACGAACAGAAAGCGCAGAGCCGTCGATTGTCAGAACAAGCCGATAGTCTTGCTGCCCGTAATGCAGAACTTAACAGACAACTGCAAGGATTGATTTGCCAAATCGAAAAGAAGGTACAATCTGATTTACAAAATAGAGAAAGCGAGATAACAGCGATGCGTAAAAAATCATTTATGCAGATAGGCGGCTTGATGGGATTTGTTCTTTTGCTGTTGGTCATTTCCTATATCATCATACACCGTGATGCAAAGAACATTAAACGATACAAACGCAAGACAACGGATTTGATCGAGCAATTGGAACAGTCCGTGCAACAAAATGAGGTACTCATAACCTCCCGAAAGAAAGCGGTACATACTATTACCCATGAGTTGCGTACACCACTGACGGCAATAACCGGCTATACCGAACTTTTGCGGAAAGAATGCAATAGCGGTAATAATGGGCAATATATCCGAAATATACTGCAATCCTCCGACCGTATGCGGGATATGCTCAACACTTTGCTTGACTTCTTCCGCCTGGACAACGGCAAGGAACAGCCCCGTCTGTCACCCTGCCGGATTTCTGCAATCACGCACACACTTGAAACGGAGTTCATGCCTGTTGCCGTGAACAAAGGGCTGTCCTTGTCCGTGAAGACTGGACACGATGCCATTGTATTGACCGACAAAGAGCGAATAATACAAATCGGGAATAACCTGCTGTCAAACGCTGTCAAGTTCACAGAAGAAGGCGGTGTTTCTTTGATTACTGAATATGATAATGGAGTTCTGACACTGGTCGTTGAAGATACAGGTACAGGCATGACAGAAGAGGAACAGAAACAAGCGTTCGGTGCGTTTGAACGTCTATCAAATGCCGCCGCAAAGGAGGGTTTCGGGCTTGGGCTTGCCATAATGCGTAATATTGTGTCGATGCTTGGCGGAACAATCCGTTTAGACAGCAAGAAAGGGAAAGGCAGTCGTTTCACAGTTGAAATTTCTATGCAGGAAGCTGAAGAACAGCTTGGATATACAAGCAATACACCTGTTTATCATAACAATAAATTCCATGATGTTGTCGCCATTGACAATGATGAGGTATTACTTCTGATGCTGAAAGAGATGTATTCCCAAGAAGGAATACACTGCGACACTTGCACCGATGCTGCGGCACTGATGGAAATGATACGCCAGAAAGAATACAGCCTGTTGCTGACAGACTTGAATATGCCCGGTATAAACGGTTTCGAATTGCTGGAACTGTTGCGTTCGTCCAACGTGGGCAATTCACCAACAATCCCGGTGGTTGTGGCAACCGCTTCGGGCAGTTGTAACAAAGGGGAACTATTGGCAAAAGGCTTTGCCGGATGCCTGTTCAAGCCGTTCTCCATATCGGAACTGATGGAGGTTTCCGACAGGTGTGCCATAAAAGCGACACCGGACGGGAAACCGGACTTTTCCGCCTTATTGTCCTATGGCAATGAAGCCGTCATGCTGGAAAAGTTGATAACTGAAACAGAAAAGGAAATGCAGGCGGTACGGGATGCAGCAAAAGAAAAGACCTGCAAAAGCTGGATTCCCTGATCCACCACCTGCGCAGTTCGTGGGAGGTGCTCCGTGCCGACCAACCGCTGAATGTACTTTACGGATTGCTTCGTGGCGATGCTCTCCCGGATGGTGAAGCGTTAAGCCATGCCGTGACTGCCGTGCTGGATAAGGGAGTGGAAATAATACGGTTGGCAGAAGAGGAAAGGAGAAAATACGAAGATGAATAAGACAAAAATAATTGTGGTGGAAGACAACATCGTGTATTGCGAATATGTCTGCAATATGCTGTCACGGGAGGGCTACCGCAATATGAAGGCTTACCACCTCTCAACCGCGAAGAAACATCTGCAACAGGCAACAGATAATGATATCGTGGTTGCCGACCTGCGTCTGCCTGACGGCAGTGGCATAGACCTTTTGTGCTGGATGCGAAAGGAGGGAAAGATGCAGCCCTTCATCATTATGACCGACTACGCCGAAGTTAATACCGCCGTGGAAAGCATGAAACTCGGCTCGATAGACTATATTCCCAAACAGCTTGTGGAGGATAAACTTGTCCCCCTGATCCGTTCCATACTGAAAGAACGTCAGGCAGGACAACGCCGTATGCCTGTATTCGCCCGTGAAGGTTCCGCTTTTCAGAAAATCATGCACCGGATAAGGCTGGTAGCCGCCACCGACATGAGCGTGATGATATTTGGTGAGAACGGCACGGGTAAGGAGCATATTGCCCATCTGTTGCATGACAAGAGCAAACGTGCAGGCAAGCCATTTGTGGCGGTGGACTGCGGTTCACTCTCCAAAGAGCTTGCACCGTCGGCTTTCTTCGGACACGTCAAAGGTGCATTTACAGGTGCGGACAATGCCAAGAAAGGATATTTCCATGAGGCGGAAGGCGGCACGTTGTTTCTGGACGAGGTAGGAAACCTCGCGTTGGAAACCCAACAGATGTTGCTCCGTGCCATACAGGAGAGGCGGTATCGCCCGGTCGGAGACAAGGCAGACCGGAATTTCAATGTCCGCATCATCGCTGCTACCAATGAAGATTTGGAGGTATCGGTGAATGAAAAGCGTTTTCGGCAGGATCTTCTGTACCGCCTGCACGACTTCGGGATAACCGTTCCTCCGTTGCGTGACTGTCAAGAAGACATTATGCCGCTGGCAGAGTTCTTCCGTGATATGGCAAACAGAGAGCTGGAGTGTAGCGTGAGCGGGTTCAGTTCCGAAGCACGTAAAGCGTTGCTGACACACGCATGGCCGGGCAACGTGCGGGAACTTCGGCAGAAAGTTATGGGTGCTGTATTGCAGGCGCAGGAAGGTGTTGTCATGAAAGAGCATCTGGAACTTGCCGTGACGAAACCGACCTCTACTGTCAGCTTCGCCTTGCGCAATGACGCGGAGGATAAGGAGCGGATATTGCGTGCGTTGAAACAGGCAAACGGCAACCGGAGTGTCGCCGCAGAACTGCTCGGCATAGGCAGGACAACACTATACAGCAAACTTGAAGAGTATGGACTTAAATATAAATTCAAGCAATCATAGCCCGTAATTCACTGAATTTGGCTATCTTTGCATAACATTTGAGAAAAACGGCGATTGGCAGGAGCTTTTCGCCGCCAACATATAGGATAAGACCGCAAGGCGTTTCAAGCGAAAATCTGGTAAATTGGAACTACGGAGACGATTGCGTGATGCTTATGCTATGCTTACGCATAGCGTGCATTCACGTACTCTCCGTAAAGGCTTTACCAGAGCCATCGCTTGAAGGTAGTGTGAATTGCACGCTACTTTTTTACCCTTGCCTAACGAAAGGAAACGATTATGGGTAAAGTTCAGATTCTCGCCGTACTGACGATGGACGGATGTCTTTCTTCAGAGTTATATGATAAAGCACATCAGGATTTGTGCCTTGACCGTTGCGGTCTTGATGAAATCAGGAAGAAAGCCTTTTACCGTGTGACACCGGACTATTCCATTTCAATGCTGCACGAATGGAGAAAAGACTGCACAAACATCCGTTACCTCGCGGAAGCCACACCGGACACGGCAGACTATATAAACGGACTGCTGCGGATGCACGCTGTGGATGAAATCATACTATACACCGTTCCTTTCATATCCGGAAGCGGACGACATTTTTTTAAGTCGGCTCTGCCAGAGCAACACTGGACGCTTTCCTCTTTGAAAAGCTATCCCAACGGTGTATGTCGCATTATCTATATCCTTGATAAAAAAGCAAGATAGCCAAAATGTGCGGCAAGCATACATTTCTATTTTCAGGAATAGAATAAATGTTCTGATTACAAACAATTTAAGTCGGAGATAATTTGTCCTTGTGAAAAAATATTGAATTTTATACCTCTGAAATCCAGCACTTTGTAAAATTGAGTGTTGGATTTTTTATTTTCTGCCGCGTTTTTTGCCAATTATATTCATGTGCGCACGCAGAAAACAAAGTGTAATTTTCAAAATTGACAGAACCATGAATTATTTCTTGCTGGCGGAAACCGACTTTTTCCGCCTGATAAACGAAGCCGGCGACTGCAATATGGAAACGGCATACACGGCTTTCGCCACCCAAGTGATCGAACTGTGCAACGGCGGCATGGACATGAACCTTACCGTCATCGCGCTTGCCTACATCGAAATCGAGTTGCAGCACCATCCCGTACGTAATCTGTCAGAAGAAAAAAGAGAGATTGCCGCCTACGTCAGCAAGGCTCTGTCTTTCGTAAGAAAGATGCAGAAATTCCTTGCCACGCCCCCAAGTGCCACCACTAATATCCGCCAACAACGCAACAGAAACCACCGCCAGCCTTCTTCAATGGACGGGCAATGCCATCGACCTCGTGGAACTTATCTACGGCATCGACGAGATGGGCTGCATCAACAACGGCAACATGCCGCTCAAACAGCTTGCCCCGCTCCTTTACAAGATATTCGGGGTTGAGTCGAAGGACTGCTACCGTTTCTACACCGATATCAAAACGCCGGAAAGAACGAAAGCCGCACCTACTTCCTTGACAGAATGCAGGAGAAATTGAACGAGAGGATGCTGCGCGATGATGAGTTGGATCGTATGAGGAGATAAAAAACAATTACATTAA
>ENA-OQIX01000123-OQIX01000123.1-human-gut-metagenome-genome-assembly--contig:-NODE-123-length-15035-cov-2.572981_pt1 | contig 15035 bp, 14 predicted proteins | sample MGYA00242591_ERZ504756 | MGnify/ENA primary metagenome ERZ504756 (study PRJEB26092, sample SAMD00036369) | human gut metagenome | host: Homo sapiens | study: EMG produced TPA metagenomics assembly of...
TTGGAATATCTTCACAGTCGGAAGCCATCGGTCTGTTTCGGGGACCTGAAACCGGATAATCTTATGTTTTCAGAAACCGGGCATCTGTATCTGATAGATCTTGGAAGTGCCATGTTCGATCATGGAAAAAAGAAAACAGATCTGTGAAGGAACGAAAGGCTATGCGGCGCCGGAGCAGTATCAGGGCTACTTAAGACCGGGAAGTGATATTTATGCTCTGGGGAAGACCCTGGAAAAGCTTTGCGGAAAAAAGAAATGGCAGTGGATTTTATATCCGGATTTTTTCTGGCTTCTGTTCCGATGTACCAGAAAACAGGAAAAATACAGATATTCGGATATGTCAGTGGTTACAGAAGAAAAATCCAAAAAGACTGGAAAACAGATATCGGATGATCACCTGGAGAAAACGATTTCTGGAAGCGGCAGCTGCAGGGATTCTGATAGGAACACTGATCTTGATAGCAGGATTGCTGAAAACGGAAGAATTTTCTGTGGCGATCTCAGAAGTAACAGATTTGTATTACGAAGCCAGACAGTATCCGGAAGACTCAAAAGATCGGGAAAAGTGCTGTATGGCAGCGGAAAAGAGACTCCAGAGGTTAAGTAGAAATTATGGGGAAAAAGAACAGCAGCGTCGTATTGAGCTATTGCTGGCATGGAATGCGGAGCTTTTGTGCGAACCGGAAAAAGCGGCTTTATATTATGAAAATCTTCTTCTGTATGATGCAGAATATCCTGTGGCCTACGGGGAATATGGGATGTTTCTTATTCGGACCGGTCAGAAAGAGGCCAGCAGAAAGTTGTGGGAAGATTATAAAGAGAAAGAAAAAGCGGAATTACTGGATGACAGTGAAAGCAGAAATCTGCAGCTTTGGGAGAGATCAATGAGAAAAAGAAGAGAAAGTGATCAGAAAAAACCAAAGAAATGAAATTTCCTAGTAGGAAAACCTGTTTTATTGTTTTGTTTCTGCTGGTCTTATGCAGCTGGATGATCCCTTCCATTGCTGTCTATGGATTTGATGTGTCAGGAATGGATAGTTTTGATACCGGCGGATTTGATATGAATGTGGGAGAAGGAACCGGACAGCTGCCGGAAGACTGGGAAGAAAGCTATGCAGGAGAAGGAAGTGATGATAGTAATTGGAACAGAGAAGAAGGAAATACTGAGGAGTATTCCGCTGCCTGGGCAGAATCAGAGAATGATCAGGAGGAGTCTGCACAATGGAATTTAGATTTTCAGACAGATGAAGTACGTTCTCAGGAAGAAAGCTTTATGGAAAATGGAAATACTGCGGCAGAAGTAGAGATAGCTGATACACCTGCGGAAAAACTGACGGAAACGCCGATACCAACAAAACTGCCAATACTGACTGAACAACCGATCCCCATACAGACAGTGACAGCAAGTCCATCTGTAACGTTGACTCAAAAACCAGTTCGAAAGTCAGTGACAGATGCATCAAGGAGTGAGAAGAAGCAAAATCCGGCATTATCTTACTATCGGACAGAACCAACAGGAACGTCGGATAGGAAAAAAGAAAAAGAGCAAAAACCGGTGATCCGAATGAAAACAGACGGTAACAGGATCCGGATAGAAATCAGTCCGGATATTCCGTTCCAGATCCTTTCATTTCGGATCAATGGAAAAGAATGTGATTTTTACTGGCAGGGAAAAAAGCTTCTGGCGGAATTACCGAAAAAAAGCAGAAATCCCTGGAAAGCAGAACTCATGGGTTTTGTGAAATCCGGGAAGCTGTACTATGAAACCATGGACTTACCAGAAAAACAGTGATACAATAGGCATACTTACTGATTATTTTATACAACAGGAGGAATTTATGTATAAGGCAATCTTTTTTGATCTGGACGGAACACTGCTCGACTCGATGTGGGTCTGGGATGACATCGATGTTGCATTTTTAAAGAAGAGAGGACTTGAGGTTCCGCCGGATTATCAGGAGGCGATTACACCGCTCGGCTTTCTGGAGGCTGCCCGCTACACGATCAGACGGTTCGGCTTTCCGGAAACGCCGGAAGAACTGATTCAGGAGTGGCATCAGATGGCGGTCGACGCCTATACGTATGAAGTGGAGTTAAAAGACGGGGCAGCAGAATATCTCCGCTATTTAAAAGAAAAAGGAATCCGCATGGCGGTTGCTACCTCATCGAGCCCGGAGCTGTATGAGCCGGCCTTAAAGAGAAATGGGATTTATGAGTATTTTAAAGCATTTGTCACCGTCTCGGAAGTAAAGCGCGGCAAGGGCTTTCCGGATATCTACGAGAAAGCGGCTGAAAAGCTGTCTCTTCCGCCGGAAACGTGTGTGGTATATGAAGATATCCTAGCGGGAATCCGCGGCGCCAAAATGGGCGGATTTGCGGCTGTGGGCGTGTATGACAGAAGCGGGGAAGGAAACCGCGCAAAGATGGAGCAGGAAGCAGACCGCTACGTGACTTCTTTTAAGGAGCTGATGAACGGAGGAGATTCTTTCTTCTAAAGAAAATCTTGCTATTCCGGGAAAGAAAAATGATATAATAAAATACTGTCGCCCCAAAATGGGACAGACAGAAGTATTTTTAAAAGAAAAAGACAGTAACACATAAGTGAAGGATAGAACAGTTATGCCAAAAAAAGAAACGTATGATGCCAGCAGTATTTCCGTGCTGGAAGGTCTCGAAGCAGTGCGTAAGCGCCCTGGTATGTATATCGGAAGTACCTCGCGGAAAGGCCTGAATCATCTGATTTATGAAATTGTAGACAATGCGGTGGACGAGCATCTTGCGGGCTACTGCGACACCATTCACGTAACACTTGAAGCAGACGGCTCGGCGACCGTGACCGACAACGGCCGCGGAATCCCGGTCGGCATGCATGAAAAAGGCGTTCCGGCGGAGCGTCTCGTTTTTACAACCCTGCACGCCGGCGGTAAATTCGACAACAATGCGTACAAGACAAGCGGCGGTCTGCACGGTGTCGGTTCTTCGGTTGTCAATGCGCTTTCCACCTATCTTGACGTACAGGTCAGCCTCGGCGGCTGGGTTTACCACGACCGCTACGAACGAGGTGTTGCCGTACAGGAACTCGATGAGGATGGGCTGCTGCCGAAGATCGGAAAAACGAAGAACAGCGGAACCCGCATCAACTTCCTGCCGGATCCGGAAATCTTTGAGAAAACACGTTTTTCCGCAACAGAGGTCAAAAGCCGTCTCCATGAGACTGCATATCTGAACCCGGCGCTTACCATTTATTTTTCCGATCTGCGCGATGGAAAAGAGGAGCACCTGACGTATCACGAGCCGGACGGCATTGTTGGTTTTGTGCGCGATCTGAATAAGAACAAAGAAGCAATCCACGATCCGATTTATTTCAAAGGGGAATCTGAGGGCATTACCGTAGAATGTGCGTTCCAGTATATCAACGAATTCCAGGAAAACGTGCTCGGCTTCTGTAATAATATCTACAACGCTGAGGGCGGTACCCATATTTCCGGTTTCAAATCGACCTTTACGACGATTATGAACAGCTATGCCAGAGAGATCGGTGTCTTAAAAGAAAAAGACAATAACTTTACGGGATCGGATATCCGAAACGGTATGACCGCTGTTATTTCGATCAAGCACCCGGATCCGCGGTTCGAGGGCCAGACAAAAACGAAGCTGGACAACCCGGATGCGGCAAAGGCCGCCGGAAAAGTAACAGGCGAGGAGATTCCGCTGTATTTCGACCGCAATCTCGAAGTGCTGAAAAATGTTCTTGCCTGCGCTGAGCGATCTGCCAAAATCCGCAGAAGCGAAGAAAAAGCCAAGACAAATATGCTGACCAAGCAGAAATATTCGTTTGATACGAACGGCAAACTGGCAAACTGCGAGAAAAAGGATCCGTCGCTGTGCGAGATCTTTATCGTCGAGGGAGATTCTGCGGGTGGTTCCGCAAAGACGGCGCGTGACCGTAATTTCCAGGCGATTCTGCCGATCCGCGGTAAGATTCTGAACGTAGAGAAGGCTTCTATTGATAAAGTTCTGGCAAATGCCGAGATCAAATCCATGATCAATGCATTCGGCTGCGGCTTTTCCGAGGGTTACGGCAACGACTTCGATATCACAAAGCTCCGTTACGATAAAATTATCATCATGGCAGATGCCGATGTCGACGGTGCGCATATTTCAACGCTGCTGCTGACACTGTTCTACCGTTTCATGCCGGAGCTGATCTACGAGGGACATGTCTATATCGCGATGCCGCCTCTTTACAAGGCAATGCCGTCCCGCGGAAAAGAAGAGTATCTGTACGACGACAAAGCACTGGAAAAATACAGAAAGACACACAAAGAAAATTTACGCTGCAGCGCTACAAAGGTCTTGGCGAGATGGACCCGGAGCAGCTCTGGGAGACGACACTGAATCCGGAGACGAGACTTTTGAAGCGTGTGGAGATCGAGGATGCCCGTATGGCCTCCGATGTGACGGAAGTACTGATGGGAACCGAGGTTCCGCCGCGGAAAGCATTTATTTATGAGCATGCAACCGATGCAGAGCTGGATATTTAACAGGAAGGACAAAGGAAGATGAAAGAAAAATCAGAAGATCAGATTATACGGACCGAATATTCTGAGGTCATGCAGAAATCTTATATTGATTATGCGATGAGCGTCATCATTTCCCGAGCGCTTCCGGACGTGCGGGACGGTTTAAAGCCGGTACAGCGCCGTACTCTGTATGACATGTATGAGCTCGGCATCCAGTACGACAAGCCGTTCCGAAAGTGCGCGCGTATCGTCGGCGATACGATGGGTAAATACCATCCGCACGGCGACAGTTCCATTTACGATGCTCTTGTCGTAATGGCACAGGATTTCAAAAAAGGGCAGCCGCTTGTGGACGGTCACGGAAACTTCGGGTCGATTGAGGGTGACGGTGCCGCTGCAATGCGATACACCGAGGCGAGACTGCAGAAAATTACACAGGAGGTCTATTTAAAGGATCTCGACAAAGACGTTGTCGATTTCGTACCGAACTTCGACGAGACGGAAAAAGAGCCGTCTGTTCTGCCGGTGCGCGTGCCGAACCTTCTGTTGAATGGCGCAGACGGTATCGCTGTCGGTATGGCAACAAGCATTCCGCCGCACAACCTGTGTGAGATTGTGGATGCGGTCAAGGCCTACATGAAAAACAACGACATCACCGTTAAAGGTCTGATGAAATACATCAAAGGACCGGATTTCCCGACCGGCGGTATTGTCGTCAATCAGGATGACCTGCTGTCGATCTACGAAAAAGGTGTCGGAAAGATTAAAATCCGCGGAAAAGTGGAAGTGGAGAAAGGCAGAAACGGAAAGCAGTATCTTGTGATCACCGAAATTCCGTACCCGATGATCGGTGCGAACATCGGAAAGTTCCTGAACGATGTGGCGGGGCTTGTGGAGAGCAAGAAAGCGCCGGAAATTGTCGACATTTCCAACCAGTCCTCGAAAGAAGGAACACGCATCGTGCTCGAATTGAAAAAAGGCGCGGATGTGGAGCGGATCACGAATCTGCTGTACAAGAAAACACGTCTGGAAGATACGTTCGGTGTCAACATGCTCGCCGTGGCAGATGGAAGACCGGAGACGTTAAGCCTTAAACAGGTGATCGAGCATCACGTTGATTTCCAGTTTGAAGTGGCAACCCGCAAATACCAGAACCTTCTCCGCAAAGAGATGGAGCGCCGCGAGGTGCAGGAAGGTCTGATCAAGGCATGCGATGTGATCGATCTGATCATTGAGATCCTGCGCGGAAGCAAGACACAGAAGCAGGTCAAAGAGTGTCTGATTATGGGTGTGACCGATGGTATCCGCTTCAAATCAAAGTCAAGTGAGCGTATGGCAGCACAGCTCTGCTTTACGGAACGCCAGGCAACGGCGATTCTGGAGATGCGTCTGCAGAAACTGATCGGACTGGAAGTGGAAGCACTCTTAAAAGATCATGAGGCGACTGTGGCGAAGATTACAAAGTACGAGGATATCTTAAATCATTACGACTCGATGTCGGAAGTTATTATGGAAGATCTGACGCAGATAAAAAAAGAGTACGGCCACAAGCGGAAAACGGCGATTGAAAATGCTGAGGCGATTGTCTTGAGGAGCCGAAGGTCGAGGAGATGGATGTTGTCTTCCTGATGGACCGCTTTGGTTATGCGAAGACGATCGATACGTCTGCTTACGAGCGGAACAAAGAGGCTGTGCACAACGAGAACAAATATGTGTTCCAGTGCAAAAACACTGATAAGATCTGCGTCTTTACGGATCTTGGCATGATGCACAGCATCAAAGTAATGGACATCCCGTATGGAAGATTCCGTGACAAGGGAACGCCGATCGACAACCTTGGAAATTACAGCAGCCAGAAGGAGCAGATGATTTACGTCGATGCACTGGAAAATATCAAGAACAATAAGCTGCTGTTCGTCAGCGCGGCCGGTATGGTAAAGCTTGTCGATGGATCCGAGTTTGATGTCGTAAAACGAACGATCGCGGCGACGAAGCTTTCATCCGAGGAGGACCGTCTGATTCTTGCCGAGGTCTGCCAGGAGCAGGAGTATGTGGTTCTGCAGACGAAAAACGGTGTCTTCCTGCGCTTCCTTACGAGTGAAGTGCCGGAGAAGAAAAAGCAGCCGTTGGTGTGCGTGGTATCCGTATGGCAGAGGACGACGCGGTAGAGCATGCGTATCTGCTGGCAAGCCGGATGGATTACACGATCACGTATCACGACAAAGAGATTTCTCTGACAGCGAAGATTAAGCTGGCAAAACGAGACACCAAGGGAACAAAGATCCGGGTATAACGCAGAGTTTTGTTTATAACCATGAGAAGCACGCTCCGCGGGTTTTTCGAGAGATCACTTGGCAATAAAAGGACACCTGCCCGATACCAGAACGGTACGGGGCGAGGTGTCCTTTTCGCATAATTTTTTAGTTATTTGAAAAACTGTGGGAAGTCTTTCTTGGAGTTCTTCTTTCAATGGCAACGTACGGACGATGATGACCGACATATTTATAAGCCGGACGGATGATCTTTCCTTCGTTGACAAGCTCTTCGATCCGGTGTGCGGACCAGCCGGAGATACGGGAGATAGCAAAGATCGGGGTGTAGAGCTCTTTTGGAAGGCCAAGCATTGTGTAGACGAAACCGCTGTAGAAATCAACATTTGCACAGACTGGTTTGAGCAGACGGCGCTTTTTGGCGATACACTCGCCGGCAATGCGTTCTACAGACTCATAGAGAGCAAATTCTTTCTCGCGGTGCTTCTCAGCGGAAAGCTTCTTTGCATATTCTTTCAGAATCACACAACGTGGATCGGACAGGGTATAAACAGCATGGCCCATACCATAGACAAGACCAGTTCCATCGAATGCTTCACGATCAAGTATTTTGGTCAGGTAGGTGCGCAGTTCGTTTTCGTCTTCCCAGTTTGTAACATTCTCTTCAATATTTTCAAACATCTCCATAACCTTCAAGTTGGCACCGCCGTGGCGCGGTCCTTTTAAGGAACTTAAAGAAGCCGCAACAGCAGAGTAGGTATCGGTTCCGGAGGAGGAGACAACGTGTGTCGTAAATGTTGAGTTATTTCCGCCGCCGTGGTCTGCGTGAAGAATTAACGCAACATCGAGAACCTTTGCCTCCAGAGCAGTGTAATCTCCATCCGGGTGAAGCATCTGCAGAATGTTTTCAGCGATCGACAGCTCCGGTTTCGGATTTCGGATGATCAGGTTCTGGTTTTCGTGGTAGTGGCGGTATGCATGGTAGCCGTAAACGGCGATCAGCGGCATTTTGGCGATCAGACTCAAAGCCTGGCGGAGGACGTTCGGAATGGAAATGTCATCCGGCTTTTCGTCGTAGGAATACAGGGTCAGCACACAGCGCTGCAGAGTATTCATCATGTTTTTGCTGGTTGCCTTCATGACAACGTCGCGGACAAAAGTGTCCGGCAGCTCGCGGTAGATACTTAAAATTTCGTTGAAATCATTTAACTGCGGTTCTGTCGGAAGAGAACCGAACAGAAGAAGATAGGTAATCTCTTCAAAACCGAAGCGTCGTCCTTCCATACCTTTGATCAGATCTGCGACGTTATAGCCCTGAAAATAGAGACGGCCATCGGTCGGAACTTTTTCGCCGGTGCGCTCATCAATATCGAAGCCGATAACATCGGAAATTTCGGTCAGGCCGGTGAGAACACCTTTACCAGTGGAATCACGCAGTCCCCGTTTTACATCGTACTCAGTGTATAAAGATAAATCAATCTTTCCGGAATCTTTCGTATACTCTACAAGCTGACTGAGCTTGTCTTCCAGATTATCGTATTGCATGGTCATGACAACAGCCCCTTTCTTCCTTTAGTTAAAAACTATACTTACTTTTTTGGCGGTTGTCAATGCTTTTCTTTCAAAATACATTAATTTTTATAAGGAAAAGGGATGGTTTTCCTTAATTTTTGAAAGTAAGGACAAAGTTTATGCATAAAATTTGCGCCAGGGAGGTGAAAACAACAGGGATGGAAACGGCGGGAAATCAGTGGGGCGGAACAAATTTTAGAAAAAGATTCATAAATTTCAAAAAAAATGCTTGCAATTTCAAAAAAATACGGTATAATAATGATTGTGTCATTCAGGAAATGAATTTCACAGGCCGAAATAGCTCAGCCGGTAGAGCACTTCACTCGTAATGAAGGGGTCGTCAGTTCGAATCTGATTTTCGGCTTATTCTTTAGAAACCCGCAGGACGTAAGGTTCTGCGGGTTTTCTGGTATCATGAGAAATATGACAGAAATACGAACGCCCTTTGCAGGAAAAGATCTGCTGCAAAGGGCGTTTGTCTGTTACAAGTTTCAGGAAAATCAGTTCGTACAGCATATCCTGACGGAGCTTTTGGTCCGGACACTTCAAAGAGCACATCAGCTGTTGCCATTTTCCTGTGCTACCACCCGTGCGTCGCGTTCCCGGCGGGAAAAGACGCAGCCGCAGTAGTCCTGGCGGTAGAGGCCGTATTCGTGGGAAAGTTCGATGGAACGCTGGTAGCCGCCCCGTTTCTTGAAATCTGAATTGAGATATGGGATCCCGTATTCGGCGGCAAGCCGTTCTCCGATTTCATTCAGCTTTTCCGCGTTTTTCAGCGGGCTGATGGAGAGGGTTGTTGTAAAATAGTCGAGTTTGAGCTGCTTTGCCATTTCGGCCGCTTCGCGGAGCCGTATTTCATAGCAGACAAAACAGCGCTCGCCGCCCTCCGGCACATTTTCCATCCCGCGTGTCAGCTCATAGAACCGGTCAGAATCGTACGGGCCGGGGCAGAAGGAAATCGGATGCACGGCGGGAAGAGAATGGATCAGACGCTGCTGTTCCTCCACGCGGTGCTCGTACTCCGTCGGCGGATAGATGTTGGGATTATAGTAAAAGAGCGTAATGGAAAAATACTGCGACAGATATTCCAGCACGTAACTGCTGCACGGCGCACAGCAGCTGTGCAGCAGCAAGGTCGGAACTTCACCGTGAAGTCCTGCAATCTTCGCATCCAGCTCCTTCTGGTAATTTCTTTTATTGGCCATAATGTATCTTCAAACCTCCTGGTATCTTTCAATCCTTTCTATTATAGCCTCAGCGCGGCTGGGATGCAAGCTGCATATGATATCTTATAGATAGAGGAGGATGCAAAAAAATGGATGATCAAATCCTGTCATTAGAGCATATATCACTGTCCTATCACACCATGAAAGGAGAAACACCGGCGCTGTGCGATCTGACCTTTTCGGTAAAAACGGGGGAATTTGTTGCTCTTGTCGGACCGAGCGGCTGCGGAAAGAGCACGATCCTGAACTTGATTTCCGGTCTTTTAAAGCCGGAGGCGGGAACTCTGCTGAGCCGCGGACGGCCGATCACGGAGGCGGATCTCCATATCGGCTACATGCTGCAGAGAGACCACCTGTTTGAATGGCGGACCATCTACAGCAACGTTCTGCTGGGCCTTGAGATTTCGCGCACGCTGACACCCGAGCGGAAAGAAAAAGTCGGGGAGATGATGGAGACATACGGCCTGAAATCCTTTTCCAATGCCCGTCCGTCCGAACTTTCCGGCGGTATGCGGCAGAGGGCGGCACTGATCCGTACACTGGCGATGGAGCCGGATCTTCTGCTGCTTGACGAGCCGTTCTCCGCTCTCGACTACCAGACGAGGCTGAACGTCTGTGATGATATCGGAAAGATCATCAAAAAAGAGGGAAAGACAGCAATTCTCGTGACACACGATATTTCGGAGGCCATCAGCATGGCGGACCGTGTGATTGTTCTGGCGGCACGGCCGGCATATGTGAAAAAAAAGATTCCGATCCGGTTTGCGATGGAGGAGCGCACGCCGATGAAAGCGCGCAGTGCGCCGGAATTTAAAACGTATTTCAATGCCATCTGGAAGGAGCTGAATGAAAATGCGTGAGCAGGCAAAAATGCCGGAGAGCAGCTTTCAGAGGGCGTATCTCCGGCAGAAAAAAAGAGAACGGGAGCAGGTGCGGGTGTTTCGGGCTTTGCTTCTCGTCAGTTTTCTGGTATTATGGGAGGTGGCGGCGGATCTGAGATGGATCGATCCGTTTATCTTTTCCAGCCCTGTGCGGGTGGGAAAAACGTTCGTGACCCTGCTGACGGAGCAGAACCTTCTGCGCCATATCGGGATCACGGTGTATGAGACGGGAATCAGCTTTCTGCTCGTCTCGGCACTTGGCATGGCGTTCGCTGTGCTTTTGTGGCTCTTTCCGCGCTTTTCTGCGGTGATGGAGCCGTACCTGGTAGTCCTGAACAGCCTGCCGAAATCGGCGCTCGCCCCGCTTCTCATTGTGTGGATGGGGGCAAACGTGAAAACGATCATCACGGCCGGCATTTCCGTTGCGATATTCGGCTCGGTGATCAGCATTTACAGCAGCTTTCAGAGTGTGGAGCCGGATATGCTCCGCCTGATTGCAACACTCGGCGGAACGAAGAAGGATATGCTGTTCCGCGTCGTGCTGCCGTGGTCGTTTCCGGGGCTGCTCGCCGTGTGGAAGGTCAACATCGGCCTGTGCCTTGTCGGTGTTGTAATCGGAGAGTTTATCGGGGCAAGAGAGGGGCTTGGCTATCTGATTATCTACGGCAGTCAGGTGTTCAGATATGCACACGCAAGAGAAGGGAGGATGACAGATGATTGGAATCGTATGTCTGGAAGAACGAAAAGGAATGCAGTTTGGCGGACGACGCGTTTCGCGGGACCGCGTGGTAACGGAAAAAATCTGCGAACTGTGTGAGGGGAAAACGCTCTGGATGAATCCGGCTTCGGAAAAGCTGTTCGCGGAGCAGAAGGAGAGTGGGAAGGTAACACTTCAGGCGGCGGCAGATTTTCTGGAGCAGGCAGGCGAAGGAGAATACTGCTTTGTGGAGAATACGGGACTGCAGGCTGTGGAAGCGAAGATAGAGAAAATCATCGTTTTCTGGTGGAACCGGCATTATCCGTCTGACCGGAAATTCGACCTGGATCTTTCCAAATGGAATAAAGTGTCCGAGGAGGAGTTTGCAGGCTATTCCCATGAGAAAATAACGAAAGAGGTATATGAGAAATGAAAAAACTAAGAAAACAGCTTCTGCTGCTGGCGGCGCTTCTTGTTCTGACACTGACCGGCTGTGAGGCGCAGGATCTTCTCTCGACGGAGAGAGCAGATTCCGGTTCGGAGGTTACGGCCGCTTATACGATGACGGAATCCCAGATTACCGATCAGGCACCGACGGCTGTTTCAGTTCTTGATGTTCCGGAGTTTTCCAGTGAACCGTATGTCGTTTTAAACGGAAATGAGCCGGATTTTACCGATGAGGAAAAGACGACCGAGTCGTACGAGCATTACAGCGATCTGGACAGCCTGGGACGGTGCGGCGTGGCAGAGGCGAATATCGGCCAGGATCTGATGCCGACGGAGAAGCGCGGCGCGATCGGCCAGGTAAAGCCGACGGGCTGGCATACGGTAAAATACGATCAGGTGGAAGGTAAATATCTGTACAACCGCTGCCATCTGATCGGATACCAGCTGACCGGTGAGAATGCAAACGAGAAGAATCTGATCACTGGAACACGTTATCTGAACGTCGAGGGCATGCTGCCGTTTGAAAACATGGTTGCCGACTACGTCAAAGAGACCGGAAACCATGTGCTGTACCGCGTTACACCAATTTTTACCGGGGACGACCTTGTAGCGGACGGTGTGGAGATGGAGGCACTTTCCATGGAAGATGACGGCGAGGGCATTTCCTTCCATATCTTCGCATACAACAATCAGCCGGGCATCTCGATTAATTATGCAACGGGAGACAGCACGTTAAGCGAAAGCAGCGGAACGATGACGGATCAGCAGGAATATGTCATGAACACATCCAGCATGAAATTCCACCTGCCGTCATGCTCCAGCGTCAGCTCGATTAAGGATGAAAACAAGGCGACATATCAGGGACCGCGCGAGGACCTGATCGCCGAAGGCTATGAGCCGTGCGGACGGTGCAATCCGTAAAAGAAATTACAAAAAGAGGGTCGGAACTTTCCGGTCCTTTTTCTATATAGTAAAGAGAAGCATCTGGAAAGTGAGACAGGAGATGGAAGAGGAGAAGCTGCGTGCAGTTTATTATGCAAGGTGCAGCACCGAGGAGGAAAACCAGAAGGATGCGCTGGTAAGGCAGGCGGCGGAGGCGGAAGAGGCAATCCGGGCAAGAGGATGGAGGCTTGTGGATGCCTACGTGGAGAGCCGCTCCGGTACGAGCCGGAAGGGCAGATGGGAATATAACCGCCTGTACGAGGATCTCGAGCAGAACCGGTTTGATGTCGTCGTAATCAAGTCGCAGGACCGCCTGATGCGGAACACGCGGGACTGGTATCTGTTTGCAGACCGCTTAAACTGCGCCGGAAAGCGGCTGTATTTTTATCTGGAGAACACATTCTATTCGCCGGAAGACGCGCTTCTGACCGGCATTAAGGCGATTCTGGCGGAGGAGTACAGCCGGGAGCTGAGCAAAAAGATGAATCTGGCGCACCAGAAACGGCAGCAGAATAATGGAAAGCCGGTGCTGACCTCAAAAAGTTATGGTTACCGGCGGACGGCAGACGGAGCGATTGAGATCATCCCGGAGGAGGCCGCAGTGAAGCGCCGTATGTACGAACTCTGTGCAGACGGTCTCGGCGGACGGAAAATTGCGGCGGTTCTGGCAGCGGAGGGCGTCCGCAGCCGCGCCGGAAAACCATTCTCTGGAACAGACATTATCCGCATGGTGCGGAATCCCATGAATAAAGGCACCGTAGTCATGAACAGGAAGCATTACGATTTTAACACCGGAAAAACGCTCCCTACACCGCCGGGCGGGCAGTACGTCTATGCGGGGAAAATTCCTGCTATCGTCTCTGAAGAGCTCTGGATAGAGGCAAATCGGGCGGCTGACGAGCGTCTCTGCCGCAAAAAGGTGGGCAAATCTGTTCAGACTTGACTGGGTAATCCTGTCCATCCTGATCCTCTGCCTCGTTGCGGCAGGATTGTACGGCATCTTGGGCTGGCTGGAGAAAAACTACACAAAACGCCGAAATTCGGGAAAGTAGGTGATTTGACTTGCAAAGGAAGAGGGGAGTCTTGTATAATAATACATGATAATTTAAAAAACTTACAGGAAAAGAGGAATGAAAATGGCACAGTTATGGGGCGGACGGTTTACAAAAGAGACCGACAAGTTAGTGTATAATTTTAATGCATCCATCAGCTTTGATCAGAAATTCTATAAACAGGACATCAAAGGCAGCATGGCACACGTAAAGATGCTGGCAAAACAGGGCATCCTGACAGAAGAGGAGAGAGACCAGATTCTTGCAGGACTGGAGGGGATTCTTGCCGATGTAGAGAGCGGAAAACTGGAAATCACCAGCGAATATGAGGATATCCACAGCTTCGTGGAGGCAAACCTGATCGACCGCATCGGAGACGCCGGAAAGAAGCTGCACACCGGAAGAAGCCGCAATGACCAGGTAGCCCTCGATATGAAACTTTATGTCCGCGATGAGATCACCGAGATTGATGCACTCGTCAAAGAGGTGCTGGTAACACTCGAAAAAATCATGGAAGAGAACATTCACACCTATATGCCGGGATTCACCCATCTGCAGAAAGCACAGCCGATCACACTGGCACATCACATGGGCGCATATTTTGAAATGTTCCGCCGCGACAGAGGCCGCCTTGCAGACATCTACAAGAGAATGAATTACTGTCCGCTCGGTTCCGGTGCGCTGGCTGGAACGACGTATCCGTTGGACCGCGCTTACACAGCAGAGCTGCTCGGCTTTGACGGCCCGACCTTAAACAGCATGGATTCCGTATCCGACCGTGACTATGTCATTGAGCTCCTCAGTGCTCTTTCTACGATTATGATGCATCTTTCCCGCTTCTCCGAGGAGATCATCATCTGGAATACCAATGAGTACCAGTTTGTGGACATCGACGACGCATACAGCACCGGAAGCAGTATCATGCCGCAGAAAAAGAATCCGGATATCGCAGAGCTTGTTCGAGGAAAACAGGCCGCGTTTACGCAACTCTGATGTCAATGCTCACCACTATGAAGGGAATCCCGCTGGCGTACAACAAAGATATGCAGGAGGATAAAGAGCTGACCTTCGATGCCATCGACACCGTAAAAGGATGCCTGGCTCTGTTCAATGGCATGCTTTCTACCATGCGCTTCAAAAAAAGACCGCATGGAGAACAGTGCAAAGAACGGTTTCACGAATGCAACGGACGGCAGCCGATTACCTTGTTGGAAAAGGCGTTCCGTTCCGCGATGCACATGGCATTGTCGGCCGTCTCGTTCTGTACTGCATTGACAAAGGAATCTCCCTTGATGATATGAAACTCGAAGAGTACAAAGCGATCAGCCCGGTCTTCGAGGATGATATTTATGATGCCATCAGCATGAAGAACTGCGTAGAACGACGCAACACGATCGGTGCGCCGGGAGCAGATGCGATGCAGGC
>ENA-OQIX01000127-OQIX01000127.1-human-gut-metagenome-genome-assembly--contig:-NODE-127-length-14928-cov-3.100263_pt1 | contig 14928 bp, 14 predicted proteins | sample MGYA00242591_ERZ504756 | MGnify/ENA primary metagenome ERZ504756 (study PRJEB26092, sample SAMD00036369) | human gut metagenome | host: Homo sapiens | study: EMG produced TPA metagenomics assembly of...
CTATTAACCCTTAACCCCCCTATTTCAGGAGAGATAGATTCTTACTACGGTTTTCTTCTTTTACCAAAATTCGATGATTATATTGACTGCAACTACCACAATCGCTATTGTCGAACCCAGAATTCGCCCAATATACTTATCCTTCTGAAAAACAAATACGATAAGAAACAGCGAAAGCAGAATGTTAAGTATAGCATTTATGCCAGATACTTTTATGAATTTTTGGTACCTGTAATCGATTCCTGCATCTGTGTTATAGCAAGTCATTACGGCATTTCCAAATGCATACAAAACTAAAAGGTTCAAGCAGACTTTATCCAGCTGCAGAAAATTTTCAATCGCATCTCCAAATATATTTACAGCCAACAGCCAGCCCGCTGTACTGCAAAGCACAAGGCAAATTGTTGTCGAAACATAAGAATGGTAGTCCTTTCCTTTCTCCGCTCCTTCCGAGGCAAGACCATACCGATAACGTGCATTCTTATAGCTACTGTGAATTGCAAATCCGATCAACACAAAAATTATATTTTCATAGGAAAGAAAAACGTTGTACTTTCCATAATCCTGCGTTGTCAGAAGCCTTGTGAAAATTGGGATTGTAAAGAAAGAAAGTCCCTTCAAAAGGTAATTTCCAATTGTGTATCCAATGCCCGCCTTGAGAACACGGTTGCCCGCTTTTTTCTCTCGTGTCTTATCGTTGGTGCCCATATTCTCCATGGACTCCCTTCTTGTAGTCATTGATTCCCCGTCTTATAAATTTCATCCTGCTCTTTTTATCATCCAGCATCAAATAATGTACAACCGGACGTATCGTCACATTTGCAATCAGCCGCAGCCGCATCTTCAAAGGGACATAATTTTCCTGAAGAAGATACAGTGCATCTCTCGTCTGATAGTATTCTCTGAAAGGCTGGCCGACTCTCAGTTTAATAGGACCAACTTTCTTTTCGCCGTTTCCTACAGAATGGTGCAGCACAACTTTTTCTGTCATGCAGCACACCATACCGGCTTTCTGCATCCGCCAACACAGATCCCAATCTGCCAGGTCCAGAAAAACTTTCTCATTCCAGAAATCGATCCTTTTCAGGTTTCCATACCGCATCATCAACGAAGATGTAATGGTATTGCTTACCTCATATGTCTCATCTGTAATATTTTTCTTCTGCCGTGGTCTCTCCGTCCGACCATTGCTCGTATTGTAAAATCAGGCCCCAGACACCCCAGATTCGGAATAAGTGTCTCAATCTTCCGGTATTCATCCTGCAGCGCTTGAATATAACCTTCGCCAATCTGTGAATCCTGGTCAAAGAATATGATCAAATCATCATCTTTCCAGCCATAGGTATCATTTTTTAGTGCCACATTAAATGCTGCACCAAGACCAAGGTTCTCATTTTTTGTTATGTAGATTATGTTTTTTTCATTTTGAAATACGGTCTCATGGGATTCCTGACTATTGTCACATAGAATCACCGTGTCCACCTGTTGAGACAAAATCCTACAATTATTAAATTCTTTTTCGCTTGGATTATATAAAGTCACCAAGGCATGCGTTTCAACTCATTTTTAGCCTTTCACTGCCAGAATCAATAAGTTGGCAATTTTATTCAACACAATTAGTAATTAGAAGAACTGCAAATATATGTGTGCTATCAAAACAGTACGGAATTAAAAAAGGTGTAAATCAGGTATGTTATATAGCACATAAGTTTTTTCGCTTTTTTTGTCTAGCATATGGAATAAGTGTCAGTAAATAAAAAGTTCCTAGTCCAATTATTCCAATTTGATTGTAGATATATAGCGTTTGTAATTCGAAATACGTATCGCCATCATACTGCCTCCACACTCCTCCGCCACTGACGTTATGTCCTAAACCACTCCCGATAATGGGATTTGTTTCCGTTAGCACCTGAATTTGTTCTACTCGAACCGCATTTGAAAATTCTGCCTTTACCTTCATCGATCTCAACGAATAGAATCCAAATACTGTAACCATCACTATTGAAATTGGAATAACGAAGATCAATTTCCAGTGTTTCTTTTTAATCCATTTCAGAAGTACCGGACCATAATAAAACACTACAAAAGCAAATATTCCCAAAACGTATGCCGAATTTCCTGCCGCAAGGGCAGTTACTGCCATTAGTGCTCCGTAAAATGTCAATCTGCGTTCTTTCATGAATTCACAGATAAACAGTGTCACAAATATACTTGTTCCTAAAATTTGTACTCGCGGTATGCCGTTTAAAATATAGATATCTCCCGCCCCCGTACTTTTTGCCCACATACGGTAGGATTGATAATCCTGTTTGATGAAAACATCTATCCATGTAAGCAAAACTGTACTCGCCTTAACCACCGCAAGTATTTTAAGAACTATCCATTCTGCATGAAAATTAGGTTCTCTTACACATTGTGCCAATGGAATTGCCAAAAGAATCAAATAAAACCGTAGCATACTTCCAATAGACGAGCCATTTATATACGAAATTATCCCTGAAATTGTCAGATAAAAAAAGAAAAGCAGTATAATGGCATCCAACTTCTGTACGATTGGAATTTCATATGATTACTCTCGAGCAAAAGAAATGTCGCCAGACATGGGACAATTAATGTTGCAAGCTCTCTCTGGTAACACTGAAACATGTACGCCATCATAGAGACAGTCCAGAATGCACATGCCAATGTATTTTGTTTATCCTAATTTTCATACACATTTTCCCAGTCCAACGAGATCTACTTTCTCAGCACTTTCTCAAACATAAACTTCCGCAGCCAATTCGGAGCTAACGCCGACCCACTACGAATCACGCAGCTCTTTATGTACTGACCCTTTCCAATGAAGCCTTTCTGCTTCATAAACTTGAACAGCTTTGCCTGCGTCTTGGCATATTTCCAACCAGCACGCCGCAAGTACATATCCGAGCCAGCTCTCATATGGAGCAGCGGCTCCTGAATGTTGTACCCCTGATATCCGGCCATTAGCATCCGGAGCCAAAGGTAATAGTCCTCCAACAAGTAGAAGTCCTGGTAAGAACCAACCGCCTCGACTGCGGATTTTTTATACATCACACAAGGGTGATTAAACGGATTGCGCTTCTTTGCAAATTCTACAATTTCCGCATTTGTCTCCGGTGGCACACGCTTCGCATCGACGGTATTCGGATCAGTAGTAAACTCTTCCACGATGCCAGAGCAGATACTCACTTCTGGATGCTCGTTAAACACAGCAAGCTGTTTCTCACAGCGATCCGGATACGCAATATCATCGCTATCCATCCGAGCAACCAGCTCATTTTTACAGTGCTTGATGCCCTCATTCAGTGCATTGCCAAGTCCACCGTTCTTAGCAAGGCGAACGACATTTAAAGTTATCCCCATCTCTTGCTGCTTTTTGGCAATCACCTTGTCCAGCGCATCATTCAGTGGTCCGTCACATACCAGTATGAAATCATCAGTTGGGAACGTCTGTGATTGAACACTTTCAATTGCTTGCTCGAGGTATTCTGGCTTTTCCTTATAATAAACAGACATCAGGACACTGTAATTCTGCATCATTCTTCCGTCTCCTGCCCCATTGCCGTAGTCGCACCTTCCGCCACACCTTCAGTACTCTCCGGCATGAACAAAATTTTGACGGTTGCCAGCATAATCTTCAAATCTTCAATCAGGCTGGGATGTGCAATGTACATCAGGTCCATCTGTAGCTTATCGTAGGGAGTGGTATTGTACTTGCCGTACACCTGCGCATAACCGGTCAAGCCAGCCTTTGCCTGAAGCCGCAGCGCGAACTCCGGCATCTCCTCGCAGTACTGGGCGGCGATCTCCGGGCGTTCCGGGCGTGGGCCTACAATGGACAAGTCTCCCTTCAAGATATTGAGAAGCTGGGGCAGCTCGTCCAGACGGCAGGCGCGGATGATATGGCCGACCTTCGTAATACGGTCATCCTTATCACCGGTGGAAAGGCGTGCCACACCATCCTTTTCGGCATCCACACGCATCGAGCGGAATTTCAGGATTTCAAACTGTTTTCCGTCTTTGGTAAGGCGAACCTGCTTGTAAAAGGCAGGGCCACCATCAGACTTGACGGCAATGGCCGTGATGAGGAACAACGGGCTAAGAATCACCAGTCCAACCAACGAAACCACAATATCCATCAAGCGCTTCACAAACAGATACTCCGGGCTTGCCATATAGCGACCCACCCGCAGAACCGGCAGATGGAACATGTGCATCGGCTGTGAACCGCTCATGATCACATCTCCCACGCGAGGGATCACGAACACATTGATGCCCTGCCCTACGCAGTATTTCAGGATGATATTGCGCTCATGGCTGTGGACACCGCTGATGAACACGCTCTGCATGTCATCCAGCAGGCTCAGGTCGTTCAAGCACTCTTCCACGTTCAATGTCATCTTGACATCGTATTTTTTCGAGAGGCCATACTCATTGATAAGCTTTTCCAGTCCATGACGAACATCGTAGACCACCGCAGTAGGCTGAGGCGGAAAGGTCCGGAAATACCAACTATGGGCGCATTTTGCCCACAGGGTTGCCATCACGACCTGTCCTGCAATCGCCGCAATGCCCGGCAGAATATTGCAGAGCCGCCGAGACATCAGGCAGATCACGATATACAGAATGCCGTCTGTCGCCATTGCCGCCAGCACTTGCCCATAAATCAACTCTGAAATGCGCTGCAAAGACATCCAGAATGCATCGTAGACTTTTCCCAGCAGGAAGAACAACACCGCAAACAGACCGAGCATGGTCCAGTTGCCTCTCCAGCCAAACTTTGCATAGACCTGATACGAATAATACAGCTCCCAACAAAGTGCAAACGGAATCGTGATCATCACCAGATCGATGATTTTTACGATCTTCAACATCACATCATGCTGAAATTTTGACATAATACCCCAATAACTCCTTTAGCTTTTTCTTTTGCTCTTCGCTCAACTTTTCCGACCCGCTTTGCAGCAGCCGTTTCTGGTTGTACACCCATCGGCTCAGCCAAATGCCATCCGCAGTCTTGTATTTTGCCGGAATATCCAGATTTCCATGGCATCTTTTATATTCCTGCGCCAGCTCGTACCGGTGCTGCCACGGGTCAGGTTTCTCCCACTGCATTCCGATGGCATCCAGTAACTCAATACGCTCTTGTGATAAGATTGCATTGCTTTTCTCCGGATTCCGATACGCATACTGCTGTCGCCGCACCCATTTTCCAAGAGCATAGCCCTCCGGTGAAACATAGGCCACCGGGACATCAAGGTTTCCATTTGCCTCAAAATAGCGCTTAGCTGCCTGATAAACCTCATTCCACTGTCGGTCATAGCGACTGCCCCACTGCATTCCTATGGTTTCCAGTCGTTTGATCTGATCCGCAGACAACTTTTTCTGCTCATAGGCTAGTTCTTGATTTTGAATCCAGCGACCAAGCGTTTTTCCATCTGCTGTTTTATAATCTCGTGGAACATCCAGATTTCCATACTCCTGCGCATAGACTGCCGCAAGTGCATATCCCTGTTCCCATTTGGCATCAAATACGCTCCATATCATTCCCATCTGATCCAGTTGTCGAATGCGCTCTTCCGTCAGCTTTCCATCGTTTCGACGTTTCCGCGCATTGTTGATCCACTTTCCCAGAGGATAGCCATCTTTCGTTTTGTATTTCGCCGGAACCTGCAAATTCCCAAACTGTTCCCGAAATTTTCTCGCTTCTTCCAGACCACGCTCCCAGGCGGCATCGTTGCGGTTGCCCCACTCCATCCCGATGCTGTCCAGCCGTGCAATTTGCTGTTCGGTCAAGTTCCCCGGAATCTGTCCCGCACGAACACGGCGCTGGGTCGTCAGCCATTCGCCAAGGCTCAATCCCGCCGGTGTGGTATAACGCTTTGGAATATTCAGGTCGCCATGCTCCGCATAGTAAATGCTTGCTTCCGAAAAATAATGGTCCCAACTAGAGGACAAGCTTGCTTGCAGCCGCTCAAACAGCACCCGGCAGTCATGCACCTGCTCAACAACCTCGAACCGCTCGGTGACGATCTTATCGCCCTCGCCGTTGGCATTCAGACGGTAGACCGCCTCCTGCATCTCGCCCTGTAACCCCGCAATGCTGCATAGACCCTCGAAGTTGTTGACTACATCGAGGATAAGCGGCGTAGAATTTTCCCCAGCGGTCAAAGCGCGGCCAATCTGCTGCTTGTAGATGATGGGTGAAATGGTGGGCCGGAACAGGATGACACCTGAAATGCCTTCTACATGAACGCCCTCGTTGAGCATGTCGATGCAGAACAGCAGCTTCAGCTTGTCGCTCTCATCCGTCTTGAAGTCGGCAAAAGCCTTGTCTGTACCAGGGTCATCGGAATAAGCTTCGTACACCGCCACGTCTGGATTCACCTTTGCAAACCACTCCGGAACATGGGAGATCATTTCATCCATATGCTCCTTATTGGCGCAGAACACGATGTACTTCCCGGACTTGTTCGTGATATGATGTTCAAAAACCTTGTCTAATCCATCTGCCTGTTCCAAGGCGCGGCGCAGGGCATCCAGATATTTTTGATTTACGTCCTGAATCTCAGCAGAACGCAGATTATCCACTCTTGTCTGATAGCGTGCCAAGTCTTTCTGGTACTGATAGACGGTGGTCACATAGTTCGGAGTAGGCAAAATACCCCTGACGATTGCTTCGCCAAGGGTCATGTCGCTCGCAACACGGCTGTCAAAAAGCTCTTCGGCCATGTCACGGTTATTATCCAGATATCGGATGTTTGTCGCTGTCAAGCCCAGCAGTCTTGCGTCCGGGCATAACCTTAATAAAGCCACCGTGCTTTCGCCCCAGCATTCCGCACCGGCACGGTGGAATTCGTCCAATATGATATAAGATGGCTGAAGTCCTGCGATTTCTGCAAGCTGGCCTTCGGTACAGCACATCAGCTTCGCATAGGTGTAAAAATGGACGTTCGCCAGCGGAAAATCCGGGTCGTTCCTTTTCAGGCTTTCCAGCTGGGTCTTGAAGATATATTCACTGGGCGAAAGCCAGATCACAACCTTCTCCGGGTTGTCTTCGATCAGCTTGAACGCAATGTAGCTCTTTCCAGTGCCGGTCGGGTGGACAATGGCGGCCTTGCCATACTGCTCCATCATCCAGACTGCCGCATGATATGCTCTCTCGTTGTGCTCAAACAGACGCAGTGCCACCCTGTTCACCCCTTTCCGCAATTCAGGGGTATCCTTCACATGGAAAATGGAGGATACCGTTCCTTTGACATCGTTGTCTATAATCTCATCTTATTTTATCATGGTTATATCTGGGATTCAATAGAAATCATCATAAATGTATCACATTTGACCCTAGAAAAAACATCGCGAAAGCCGGATTGTTTTTGTGTCATGCCCAGTTCTGTATAATAATTCCAGCTGTAAACGAAGATTGAGAAAATAAGGGGTCAGATGAGGGTCTAAACGGCAGGAGGAAACAGCGATGGCGCGACGGGGAGAAAACATTCGCAAGCGTAAGGACGGTCGGTGGGAAGGCAGGTACATCAAAGCGCGCACACCGGAGGGGAAGATCCAGTGGGGTTACGTTTACGGAACGGCCTATGTGGAGGTCAAACGGGTGCTGATTCAAAGGAAAGCCGAGGCGGGCTTTTACAACCTGAATCGAACTGACCTGACCTTTGAAGCACTGGCCGAGATATGGCTGCATTCCCTGCGGAACAGTATAAAAGAATCTACCTATGCGCACTATTCGTACACACTGCACAAGTATTTTCTTCCGGTTTTGAGCAAAGTGCCCGTTGCATCCCTTGAGGAAAGCTTTCTGGAGCGGGCCATGCAGCAGATCATCACGCCCACAGATGCGGCACACAAGCCACTGGGAAACTCCTCTGCCCGGGAATGCCTCTCGATGCTGCGACGTATCTGCAAATATGCCACTCATTTACGTCTGATTCGTCCAATGGAGCTGGATGTTGCGTTGCCAAAAGCCATCGACAAAATTTCTGCGCCTCTCTCCCCGGTGGAACAGCAGCGACTTCATCAATATGTACAGGCGAACCCTACGCCTCGCAAAATCGGCTTACTACTGGGGCTGGAATTGGGGCTTCGAATTGGTGAGATTTGCGGCCTGCAATGGGGCGATTTTGACCTGAAACTCGGCACGCTGAACATCAATCGGACGGTCTGCAGAATTTCCTGTGGAAACGGCCATACAAAGGTGGTCATCCAGACACCCAAAACCCGCACTTCTCGCCGGGAAATTCCCATCCCAAAGCAGCTATTGCTGATGCTGAAAAAGCTGCGCGGAAGCGCCAGCAATGCCGCATGGTTCCTGTCCGGCAGCGAGTCCAAGCCCACCGAACCCCGCTGCTATCGGAAAAGCATCAAAGCGTATCTGAAGCAGGCGACTGTCCGTCAAGTGCGCCCGCACGCACTGCGCCACACCTTTGCAACGACCTGCCTGCAGGCGGGGTGCGATGTAAAGACTCTTAGCGAGCTGTTGGGACACGCCAACGCCAACATCACCTTGCAGCGCTATGTGCACTCTGACCTGACCCGAAAGCGCCGGGAGATGAATCGGATATTCTCCCATCAGGTGTCTATGAGGAGTAGGAAAACGCCAAGTCTAATGGAATAACGTTATATTTCGCTCATGGTCCTCCATTTTCCATGTGGAGGATAACTTTTTTCTTTTTCGAGCAACCTTCTTCTTAACGCAAAAAGGCCCCTGCCCATCACATTTCTGTGAAAGGCAGAGGCCTTCTGTTGATAGATTTTAATGTTTCTAGCATCCGGGCAACTGCTTCATCCGTTCAAAGGCTTCCCGTTCTTGCTGAGAAACAGGTTCTTGTGGCGACTGGGATATCCTTTAAATAGGCATCCCGTAGGGTACGATACTTCATCAGCTGCTTGGACAGCGCAGGCGACTTTGGCACCACACGTTCCTTGCTGCCCTTGCCATGCTTGACCAGAATATAGTCCGGTTTGATATCTTCCGGCTCCATCAGGATCATCTCATTGCAGCGCATCCCGGTGTCGAACAGTAACATAATACAGAAATTCATCGCGAGATCCTTCAAACACATAAAAAACACCCTTCCTCTCACGGAAACCCGCAAAAGGAAGGGTGTTGAACTCATTATCCTGTTGTCGTACCAATCACAGCATGTTCGTACCAGAAAGGTTAACACAAGCTGTTACTCAGCACAACACCTCAAGCACTTTTGAGCATAGAGCTGTGATCAGCAGTTCTCAGCGAAGTACTTAATGGTACGGACCATCTGAGAGGTGTAGGAGTTCTCGTTGTCGTACCAGGACACGACCTGAACCTGATAGGTGTCGTCGTCGAGCTTAGCGACCATGGTCTGGGTAGCGTCGAACAGAGAGCCGTAACGCATGCCGATGACATCGGAAGAAACGATCGGATCCTCGTTGTAGCCGAAGGACTCAGAGGTAGCAGCCTTCATAGCAGCATTGATGGACTCCTTGGTGACATCCTTGCCCTTGACAACGGCAACCAGGATGGTGGTAGAACCGGTGGGAACGGGCACACGCTGAGCAGAGCCGATCAGCTTGCCGTTCAGCTCGGGGATGACCAGGCCGATAGCCTTAGCAGCGCCGGTGCTGTTGGGAACGATGTTCTGTGCGCCAGCACGAGCACGGCGCAGGTCGCCCTTGCGCTGAGGACCATCCAGGATCATCTGGTCGCCGGTGTAAGCATGAACAGTGGTCATGATGCCGGAAACGATGGGGTAGGTCTTGTTCAGGGTGTCAGCCATGGGAGCCAGGCAGTTGGTGGTGCAGGAAGCAGCAGAGATGACCTGATCCTCAGCGGTCAGGGTCTTCTCGTTGACGGAGAAGACGATGGTCTTCAGGTCGTTGCCTGCGGGAGCAGAGATAACGACCTTCTTTGCGCCAGCCTGGATGTGAGCCATGCTCTTCTCCTTGCTGGTGTAGAAGCCGGTGCACTCCAGAACGACATCAACGTTCAGTTCGCCCCAGGGAGCATCCTTTGCGTCCTTAACAGCGTAGATCTTGATCTCCTTGCCGTCGACGATGATGGAATCCTCGGTAGCCTCGACAGTGTGCTTGGCTTCGCCGATCTTGCCGCAGAAGGAACCCTGAGCGGTATCGTACTTCAGCAGGTGAGCCAGCATCTTGGGGCTGGTCAGATCGTTGATTGCAACGACCTCGTAACCCTCAGCATCAAACATCTGACGGAAAGCCAGACGGCCAATACGACCAAAACCATTGATAGCAACTCTAACAGCCATGTTAATAGTACCTCCTAAATGTTCTTACCCTTTTATCGGATAATAATCACGGTAGCTTTATTATAGACCAAATCGCGGAAACCTTCAAGTGCCCGCCAAAAAATTAACAAGGTAATTTCACACTTTTTTGTTTTTGAACGATTTTCACAGCTTTTATGGGAATCTTTTCAGCAATTCAACCAACGGCGTGTCGGGGTATTGCAGGCCTTCCGTCACTTCCTGCCACCCGCGCCACAGTGAAAAGCCCCAGCGCGCCGATGCAGCACATGCCAAAGCCAAACAGCACCTCGGGCAGGTCAGCTACCGTGATGCCGTGGAACAGCAGCACCAGCACCCGGGGCAGTTCCCAGCAGAAGCAGAGCAGGAACGTGCAGATCCCGGCCTCGCACAGCTGGCAGCCGTTGGACGTTTCCGGCAGCCAAAGGGCGCGGACCATCGCCGAAAGAAACACCAGCGCAGCCAGCATCTGCCAGACCATGGCAGTCGGTTCCACCCGGTGCCAGCTGGAGCTGTTCTCCATAAAGCGGCTCAGCACCCCCCAGTAGAACACCGCCGTGCCAAGCACCGCCGGGGTCATGCTCCGGCCGGGCAGACGGTATTCTCCCTTATGCGTCCAGCTGCGGCCCAGCCGGATCAGCCAGACAGCGCACACCAGCTCCAGCACGGCACGCACCAGCGCGCCAACGCCGGTCATGCCCACCGCCAGACGCACCGCACCGGCCAGGCCGACACACACGCCGCCCAGCACCGATGTAACTCCCACCGGCCTGCAGGCACTGCGCAGAACAAGGGGCTGGCGGGCCAGCTTCCGGGCTGCGATGATGCCAACGACCAGCGCCGCCCACAGGCCGCCGTACCGCAGCCAGACAGAGCCCGCCGTGCACAGGCCGGTGTTCCAGTCCGTCCACAGGGCAAGATCAAGCCCACGCCCAATGGCAAGGGCACCACCACAGGTGAAAATCAGCACAAATAAAGCGTTCATCAGCGTTCCTCGATCGGTTTATATTTCTGGCGCACGCCCAGATACTTATAGGCGGGCCGGATGATCCGGTTGGCAAAAATGACTTCCTCCACCCGGTGTGCGCACCAACCCGGCACACGGGCAATAGCGAACAGCGGGGTGTAGATATCCTCAGAGATGCCCAGCATGTTGTAGATCAGGCCGCTGAACAGGTCCACATTGGCGCACACCGGCTTGCTGCTGCCCTTCTCCTCGGCAAAGATATCGGGAGCCAGCCGCTCGATGCTGCACAGCATGTTGTATTCTTCCTCAAAGCCCTTCTCGTAGGCCAGGTGCTTGGCGCGCTCCTTCAGGATGACCTCACGGGGGTCGCTCATGGTATAGACCGCATGGCCCATACCGTAGATCAGGCCGGAGCCGTCGCCCGCCTGTTTGCGCAGGATGCGGCGCAGATACTCGCGCACCTCGTCGTCGTCCTCTGGGTGCTCCACATGCTTGAGGATATCCTGCAGCTGACGGTTGACCATCAGGTTGGCACCGCCGTGCTTGGGGCCCTTCAGTGCGCCAATGGCGGCTGCAATGGCCGAGTAGGTGTCGGTGCCCGAGGAGGACAGCACACGGGCGGTAAAGGTGGAGCAGTTGCCGCCGCCGTGGTCTGCGTGGACCAGCAGGCACATATCCAGCAGCTTGGCTTCCTCGTGGGTGAACTTCTGGTCCGGGCGGTAGGTGCTCAGGATGTGCTCCGCCGTGCTCTGGCCGGGCTTGGGCATGTGGAAGAACATGCTCTGCTTATCATAATAGCGGCGCTTTATCTGGTAAGCGTTCACCATCATGGTGGGCATGCTGGCGATCAAGTTGATGCTCTGGTTCAGGATATTCTCCAGCGTCAGGTCCTCGGCATGCTCGTCGTAGGAATACAGGCCCAGCACACACCGCTGCATCTTGTTCATAATATTGGGCGAAGGAGCATTCATGGTATCCATAAAACCATCGGGCAGGGCGCGGTGCTCTGCCAGCAGCTCACAGAAATCGTCCAGCTGCTCCTGGGTGGGCAGGCTGCCGAACAGCAGCAGCCAGATGACCTCTTCAAACACAAAGCGGTCATTGCGGTAAGCCTCGTTCACGATCTCGTTGATGTCCACACCGCGGTAGATCAGACGGCCCGGAATGGGAATGACATGCCCCTCCTGATCCTTTTTGTAGCCCACAACGTCACAGACATTGGTCAGGCCTGCCAGCACACCGGTGCCATCCGGGTTGCGCAGGCCGCGCTTGACACCGAGACGCTCGCTCGTCTCCGGGTCGATGTAATTGTTTGCCAGATACTCTTCACACAGCGTCCGCATGGTCTGCGGGTCCAGCGACGCCACTTCTGCATGGGTATAGTTCATGCGCGAATTTCCCCTTTCTCTTATTTCTCTCTTATATACTTTCCGGCCATCCACCATGATGGCACACCCTTATGATAGCGCTTTTGTGAAGTAAATTCAAGTCTTGGATGAAATATGCGCTTTTTCACCCTGCCGGGCTGGTACACTATGCCCAGAAAAATGCCTGTCCGGGAGGGAAAATCACGATGAAAAGACATTCTTTCTCCTTTGCGCCCTGCTGCTGGCGCTGGGCACACTCCTGCCGATCGCCGGTTACCGGCTGACACTGGCGGTGTCGGCCCGGCACAGGGGGCTTCTTCCGCTCCTCTGCCGGGCACTGCGGCTCGGAAGCCGCCCCGGACAGCGCCGCCGTGCCGCCCTCCGATCAGGACAGCGAGAGCTTTCTGCTGGCCGACCAGAGCGCCGGGGCCGTGGGTCTCGGTGCCCCGGCGGGGAATATCTGATCGGTGCCGTGGCGGCGGAAATGCCCATCAGCTGGCCGGACGAGGCGCTCAAGGCGCAGGCCATCGCGGCCCACAGCTATGCCCTCTACTGCCGCGACCATGCCGCCGAACCTGCTTCCGGCTGGCTGAGCGTGGACCCCGTCCGGCGGCAGGGATACTTAACAGATGCAGTTCTCCGCAGCTACTGGGGCACCGCCTATGAGGAAAACTATGCCCGCCTCTCGGCGCTGGTGGACAGTGTGCTGACCGATGTGCTCTACTATGGCAGCGCCCCCGCCGGGACAAGCTACTTTGCCATCTCCAACGGCATGACCGAGGCCAGCGAAAACGTCTGGGGCACTGCCCTTCCCTATCTTGTGGCCGTGGACAGCTCCACCGACCTCAATGCGGACAACTACCTTTATACCGTCCAATTCACCGCCGAACAGATGCAGCAGACTCTCACCGGGCTGGGCCTTCTCCCTGACCCTGCCGCACCTGCCAGCTGGTTCGGAGAGGCCGCGCTTACCCCTTCGGGCTATGTAGCCTCCCTGCCTGTCTGCGGGCAGAGCGTCACCGGTCCGGCCCTGCGCAAGGCGCTGGGCCTGCGGAGCGCCTGCTTCACGGTGCAGTATCAGGAGGGCAGCTTTCTCCTCACCACCAAGGGCTATGGCCACGGTGTGGGGCTGAGCCAGTGGGGTGCCAAGGCGCTGGCCGAGCAGGGACAGAGCGCGGAAGAAATTCTGGCGCACTATTTCCCGGGGACAGAGCTGCGGAGGTGAACGGGCTCACCCTCTTCGTCATCGCTTACGCGATGCCACCTCCCCCAAAGTGGGAGGCCTTGGCAGTAAATGCAAGGTTTGCGGTTTTGTCAAGAGCTCTCCCTTTGGGAGAGCTGGACGCGAAGCGGCCTGAGAGGGTGAGGATGCTAAATAAAAAAGGTAGCTGACCCAACGGCCAGCCACCCAGAAGATCAATATTCAGCCAAACAGGCTCGTCCACCAATCCTGACTGCTGCTTTCCTCGCCAGCACCGACTTCAGTCTCTGCCGCAGTCTCAGTTTCCGCGGCGGCTTCCTCCGCCTGCACAGCCTCTTCCAGAAGCTCCAGACCATCGTCATTGCCATCCTCGGTGATGTACCAGTAGCAGGACGCGCCGCCAATGGAGATGCTGGCGGCAGACAGCGGCACACGGCCGGAGGCAACGCCGTTGGAAGGATCGGAACAGTAGAACACGCCGTCGGTGTAGTCCGTCAGGAGCACGGCATGGGGTCTGGTGCGGTCGTACAGCACAATGCCCTCCGGATGCTCTGCCAGAATGGAGACCAGCGCTCCCGTCTTGGCCGCCTTGCCCGAGGGCAGGGTCGCATAACCCACATGCATATCGTTGTATGTAAAGCTGTGGGAGAGCCCGCCTGACCAGGCCGTGCTCTTGATGCCGTTTTCGGTCACATCCACCCAGCTGTCCATCCCGTCCAGATAGGCCCGGCGGCGAAGCATCATTGCGGCAGAGGCCAGGGTGCAGGTGCCGCCCCGGCTCTGTTTGAAGTAGAACCCAACATCAACGTTCAGGTCCACGGCCAGTGCCCCGGGGAGCAGCACGGCCATCAGGGCCATCGTTGCAAGCAGGGCAGCGAGAGTTTTCCGAAGTTTGCTTCCAAAGTGCTTGGCTGTTTCCACGTCAGTATCCTTTCTTCACAAAAGAGCGTTTCATTCACTGGTGTAAAGTATATCATTCTGTTACTCTTTTGTAAACAGTTTTGCAGCCATTTTCTCAATATTTACACGCTTTGGTCACAATTCAAGGGCAGATTGCACAATCGTACAGTGAAGTAGTTGGATATTTGCTACAAAAGTACCGGAAAAGTTTTT
>ENA-OQIX01000128-OQIX01000128.1-human-gut-metagenome-genome-assembly--contig:-NODE-128-length-14850-cov-4.202608_pt1 | contig 14850 bp, 9 predicted proteins | sample MGYA00242591_ERZ504756 | MGnify/ENA primary metagenome ERZ504756 (study PRJEB26092, sample SAMD00036369) | human gut metagenome | host: Homo sapiens | study: EMG produced TPA metagenomics assembly of...
CTGTTACGATTTCTGCTTTTGCCTTATTTCTCTTCTTTTGATTCATTGTTTTGGTTTCCGGAAGATGCTTAATGGAAATTCCGGTAAATCCATAGAAAATACTGAAAACCGGGGTCAGGTAAAGCAGGAATAAGTCGGGAAAAATGCCGACCATGCAACACCAAGTGTGCCGGCCATGTATACGCCGTAGCCATGCCATGGAATCATAGGACCAGCCATAGTTCCGGAGTCTTCGAGGCAGCGGGAAAGAATTTCCGGTGCAACCTTGCGCTCTTGAAAGACAGGTGCCATCAGACGGCCGGTCAGAACGTGTGCCATCGGCTGGGAGCAGCTGATGAGGCTGGTCACGTAACCGACAATCATCGTTGCCAGGATCATACTTCCATCGCTGTTGATTCTCTTTACAATCGCCTGAAGAATGTGATCCAGTACACCGAGTTTTTCCAGCATGCCGCCCATGCCGACAGCTAAAGCAGATAATGGCTACGTACTGGAAGCATGCTTCCATGCCGCCGCGGTTTAAGATGGATTGTAATACCGGTTCTTCGATTGTGGTTGTGTAACCGTTGTAAGCTGTGCGGATGATGCCCTGCAGAGTATCGTGCTGCACAAAATAGGAAACAAATCCGGCAGCGAAGCTGGAAAGACCAAGTGCAGAGATCGCATTTACTTTGCAGAGGAGCAATACAATAATCAGGATGGCAGGGATCATGGTAATCCATCCGAGCTGGAATTCATCGTTTAAAGCATCGATGTAAACGGTAATGCTTCCCTCGGTATAGCTTCCGCTGGTCTGCTGGAAACCGAGAATAGTAAAAAGAATTAAGGTAATCACATACGTTGGAAGGGTGGTCCAGAGCATCGAGCGGATATGATCGCCAAGTTTGGCATCTGCAACGGCCGGAGCAAGGTTTGTGGTATCGGAAAGAGGACTTAATTTGTCACCGAACATGGCACCGCAGATGACAGCACCGGCTACCATGCCAGGATGGATACCCATGGCGTTTCCGATCGCCATCATGGCAACACCTGCGCTTCCGACGGAACCATAGGAAGTACCGGTTACAATACTCAAAATGGAGCAGAACAGCAGCGTCAGAGGCAGCAGCCAGGACGGGTTAATCATTTTTAAGCCCCAGGAAATGATGGTGGCAATGGTACCACTCTGCAGCCAGGTGCCGATCATGACACCGATGGCCATCAGAAGGCAGAGCGTCGGGACGACCATACGGATGGCATCGTATGCGCCGGCAACAATTTTGGCGTAAGAAATACCGAAAATTTTACAAAACAGATAGATAAAAATCCAGCTTGCAAACAGGCCGATCATAGGACCGCCGGTTTTCAGGCGGATACAGACTGCGACGGATACGATGATCAGCAGCAGCAAAAGCAGTGACTGTGGCAGATTGAGTTTTTTTTCTTTCGTTCCACTCATAAAAAAAGTCCCCCATTCATAGGTAAAATGATTTGCCCATTCAACGCGTTAAAGTAGAAAAGACATGTAATATATTATAATGGTGAAATGCAGAAAAAGCAAGGGAAATCCCCTTGATTTTTTGTTCTATGGTTGCTATAATAGGCGTGAGTGTGGGGCGGAGGATAAACTTCGGCCCTTTTATAGCTAACTATAAACGGAATCAACAAGATAAAGAGGTTAAATCAATGACAAGAATAGACATTATTTCAGGTTTCCTGGGCGCAGGAAAAACAACCCTGATCAAAAAACTCCTCGGAGACGCGCTGAAAGGCCAGCAGGTTGTCCTGATCGAGAACGAATTCGGTGAAATTGGAATCGACGGAGGCTTCTTAAAAGATGCCGGTATCGAAATCCGTGAAATGAACTCCGGCTGCATCTGCTGCTCTCTTGTAGGAGACTTCGGCGCAGCGTTAAAAGACGTTATCACCAAATATCACCCGGACCGCATCATCATCGAGCCGTCCGGCGTAGGTAAACTCTCCGACGTCATCAAAGCGGTAGACGGCGTAGAAAAAGAAGCAGGCGTAGCCCTGAATTCCGCAACAACCGTAGTCGACGTTATGAAATGCAAAATGTATCTCAGAAACTTCGGCGAATTCTTCGAGAATCAGGTAAAGAGCGCAGGAACCATCATCCTGAGCCGTACCGATAAAGCCGATACGGAAAAAGTAGAGGCAGCTGTAAAAATGCTCCGCGAACTGAATCCGGAAGCACACATTATTACCACACCGGTTGAAGTACTGGGTGGTAAGAAAGTGCTCGATACGATGGAAGGTGCCATCATCAACCTTGCGCAGGTAGAAGAGGAAGAGCATCATCACCATCATCATGACCACGACGAGTGCTGCTGCGGCCATGACCACGATGAGGAGCATGAGCACCATCATCACGATCATGATGAGGACGAACATGAACATCATCATCACGACCATGACGGCGAGTGCTGCTGCGGCCACGATCACGACGAGGAGCATGAGCATCATCACCACGACCATGATGACGAATGCTGCTGCGGTCACGATCACGACCATGAGCATCATCATCACGATGATGCGTGTGGCTGCGGTCACGAGCATCACCATCATCACCACGCAGACGAAGTTTTCACAAGCTGGGGTCAGGAGACTGTGAAGACCTTCACCAAAGAGCAGATCGAAGGCATCTTAAAGAAACTTTCCGAGGATACCGCTTATGGTATGGTTCTTCGGGCCAAAGGTATGGTAGCAGGCGCCGATGGACAGTGGATCTATTTCGATATGGTTCCGGAAGAGTACGAAGTACGTGACGGAGCACCGGAATTCACCGGAAGAATCTGTGTCATCGGTTCCAAATTAGCAGAAGATAAGCTGGCAGAGCTGTTCGGACTGTAAAAATACAAAGTAGCTGCGAAAATTACGGTCCGCAGGGTACCTGTGAACTGTAGTGAAGCTGCCGCATCAGAAACAAAATCCGATGTGGCAGCTTTTTTCTTGATTTAGAGACAAAGCAAAAGGCACGCCCGGAATCTCAGCCGCAAAAGCAAGTGCAGAAAGATTCCGGGAGTACGTCAAAGACAACGGAGGTACAAAATGTACGAAGAAGACGAAGTAGAAATTCCGATTTATCTCATAACAGGATTTCTGGAGAGTGGAAAAACCTCTTTTATCAATTTTACCGTAGCACAGGACTATTTCCAGATCGACGGACCGACCCTTCTGATCACAACCGAAGAAGGTGAAGTAGAGTACGACGAAAAAGAACTGCTCAAACACAACACCGTCCTGGAAATCGTAGAAGGACCAGAGCAGTTTACCCTGGATTACCTGAAAAAACTGAACCGCAAATACCGCCCGGAGCGAATCATTCTCGAATACAACCCGCTCTGGAGCGTAAAAAAAACTCGAAGAAATGGAACTGCCGCGCGGTTGGGGCATCGTACAGGAGATCGTGACCGTCGACGCAAGCTGCTTCCAGATCTATATGCAGAACATGAAATCCGTCTTCATGGAGATGGCAAAAAATGCCGATATGGTCATGTTCAACCGCTGCCGTCCGGAAGATCCGCTTCCATCCTTCCGCCGCAGCATCAAAGTAGTCAACCAGGCATGCGACGTTCTGTTTGAGAATGAAGAAGGCGAAATTGACAACATTTTTGAGGATCAGATGCCGTTTGATACCGATGCCGATGTGATCGAGATCGACGATGCCGATTACGGAATCTGGTATGTCGATATGGGCGACAACCCGGAGCGTTACGAGGGCAAGACTGTTCATTTCCGCGGTATGGTATTAAAGAGCAAGGATGTCGGAGCCGATTTCTTTGTTCCGGGTCGTATGGCAATGACCTGCTGTGCAGATGATACTTCTTTTATCGGCTATGTCTGCAAATGCGCAAGCGCCAAATCTCTCGTAATGGGTTCCTGGGTTGACGTGACTGCAACGGTAAAATGGGGCTATATGAAGGTTTACGACAGCGAAGGCCCGGTTCTGTATGCAAAAGAAATCAAACCGGCCAAAAAGCCGGAGAGCGAGCTGGTATACTTTAACTAAACATTGCCGAAGCATTTCAGCGAATAAAAGAGCAGGAAAAAGGCTGCTCTTTTGTTCGTGTTCTTTCTTTATGACAGATGGAAAAACAATATATCATTTTTCGGTGCGGCGAAGCAGCTATTCGGTTATGCGCAAGTAGCGAAGTGGATGGAGAATATCCGTTTTGACCGTGACGTGAACAAAAACTGCGCCGGAAAATGGTCTGATGACAGGAGAATTTATGTATATTATAGTAGGTCTGGGAAATCCAACGCGCCAGTACGAAGGGACGAAGCACAATGTCGGATTTGATACCATCGATTATCTGATCGATGAATATCAGATCCCTTCCTCCGGTACAGGCCACAAGGCTCTGTTCGGAAAAGGCATGATCGCAGGTCAGAAGGTTATCGTTGCAAAGCCGATGACGTATATGAATCTGAGCGGTGAGTCTGTGCGGGAGCTGGTGAACTATTACAAAGTGGATCCGGAGAGCGAGCTGATCGTGGTTTACGATGATATCAGCCTGGCGCCGGGACAGATCCGTATCCGCAAAAAAGGAAGCGCGGGCGGCCACAATGGCATCAAAAACATCATCGCCAATCTTGGCACCGACCATTTTATGCGTGTGAAGGTCGGCGTCGGTGAGAAACCGAAAAACTGGGATCTGGCGGACTACGTGTTAAGTCCGTTTACGAAAGACGAACGTCCCCTTGTAAATCTGGCGATCGAGCATGCGGCAAAAGCAATTGAGCAGATGCTGAACGGGGATGTGGACGCAGCTATGAATGAGTATAACCGCAAATCTGCAAACCCGGCAGAGTAAGGAAAATGAAAGCGTTATTAGAACCGATCAAAGAAATTGCCCGTTTTGACGAGCTGTTCCGTGATCTGAAAAAAGGAACCGCAGGTGTGACGGTGATCTCGGGCTGTCTGGAAAGCCAGAAAGCCCACATGATTGCAGGTCTCTCCGAGGATGCCCCGGTGCGGCTTCTGATCGCGGAAAATGAATTAAAAGCAAAAGAATTATATGAGGATTACCGGCTGTACGATGCGGAGACGCTGTATTATCCGGCGAAGGACCTGATTTTCTATCAGGCAGACATTCACGGAAATCTGCTGATCCGGCAGCGGCTTCAGGTGATCCAGGCACTTCTTGAGCGGAAGGAAGTTACCATCATCACCAGTGTAGGGGGATGTATGGACTTTCTTCTGCCTCTTGGCGTGTTCGAAAAACATTGCATCCATCTGCGCAATGACAGCGAATTCGATCTGGATAAAATAAGAAAAGAGCTGGTGCGGCTCGGCTATGAGAGTACCTTTCAGGTGGAGTCGACCGGCCAGTTTTCCGTCCGCGGCGGCATTCTCGATATTTATCCGCTGACGGAACAGAACCCGATCCGGATTGAGCTCTGGGGCGATGAGATAGATTCCATCCGAAGCTTCGATGCGGAGAGCCAGCGGTCGATTGAAAACCTCGAGGAAATCATAATCTATCCGGCATCGGAGCTGATTTTAACAGAGAATACGATTGCGCGCGGTGTGAAAGCGATTAAAAAAGAGGCGAAAGCGCAAAGCACAAAATTCCGCGACAAGATGATGACAGAGGAAGCGGCAAGGATCCGCCATGCGGCAGAGGAAATCTGCGATCAGATCGGCGAGGGCGAAATTCTGCAGGGAGCGGAGCAGTATCTTCATTATTTTTATCCGGAGACCGTCTCGTTTCTTGAGTATCTGCCGGAGAACAGCCGCATTTTCCTCGATGAGCCGAACCGCATCATCGAGTGTGCCGATGCGCTGGAAGCAGAATTTCAGGAGAGCGTGAGCCACCGTCTCGAAAAGGGATACCTCCTGCCGGGACAGGCGAAGCTGATGTGCAGTACGGCGGAGCTTGTGGCAAAACTGAACCGCCGCGGCTGTGTTGCCGTGTCGCTGATGGAGCCGCAGAAGGGCGAGTGGAATATCCGTGACGAGTTCAGTGTGACGGTGAAATCGGTTAATTCGTATAACAATCAGTTCCCGCTTCTGGTAAAAGATCTGAAATCCTGGAAAAAAGCGGGTTACCGTATTGTACTGGCGAGTCCGTCGCGGACGAGGGCGCAGCATCTGGCGGAGGACCTGCAGAATGAGGAGATTCCGTCCTTCTACAGCGAGAATGAGGAGCGTGTTCTGAAACCGGGCGAGGTCATGCTGATCCACGGCGCGGCCCGCAGAGGCTTTGAATATCCGATGCAGAAATTTGTGCTGATCACAGAGACGGATATTTTTGGAAAAGAGAAGAAGAAAAACCGGAAGAAATCGGAGTATTCCGGTCAGAAAATCCAGAATTTTGCGGATCTTTCGATCGGTGACTATGTCGTGCACGAGAGCCACGGTCTTGGTATTTACCGCGGTATCGAGAAAATTGAGATGGACCGCGTAACGCGTGATTATATGAAAATCGAGTATGCGGGCGGATCGAACCTCTATGTGCTGGCCACCCAGCTCGATACGCTGCAGAAGTATGCGTCCGGCGAAGCTGCAAAGGTGCCGAAGCTGAATAAAATCGGCGGTCAGGAATGGAATAAGACGAAAACACGGGTTCGCCATGCGGTAAAAAATATCGCACAGGATCTCGTGAAGCTGTATGCCGAGCGGCAGGCGTCATCCGGCTATCAGTTCGGAAAGGATACGATCTGGCAGAAGGAATTTGAGGAACTGTTTCCGTTTGAGGAGACGGACGATCAGCTTGCGGCGATCGAGGCGACAAAGGCGGACATGGAGAGCAAAAAGATCATGGACCGCCTGATCTGCGGCGATGTCGGATACGGCAAAACCGAGGTTGCAATCCGTGCAGCGTTCAAGGCAGTACAGGAGAGCAAACAGGTCGTCTACCTCGTTCCGACCACTATTCTGGCACAGCAGCATTACAATACGTTCGTTGAGCGCATGAAGGACTTTCCGGTGCGCGTTGATCTTCTGTGCCGGTTCCGCACGCCGGCAGAGCAGAAAAAAACGCTGGAGGATCTGAAAAAAGGACTCGTGGATATTGTCATCGGAACACACCGCGTTCTGTCGAAGGACGTAAAGTTCAAAGATCTTGGCCTTCTGATTGTCGATGAGGAGCAGCGGTTCGGCGTGACGCATAAAGAAAAAATCAAACAGCTGCAAAAAAATGTGGATGTTCTGACACTGACGGCGACGCCGATTCCACGTACCATGCACATGAGCCTGATCGGCATCCGGGATATGAGTGTGCTCGAGGAAGCACCGCAGGATCGACAGCCGATCCAGACCTTTGTCTGTGAATACAATGAAGAAATGGTCCGCGAGGCGATTAACCGTGAACTTGCGCGGGGCGGGCAGGTTTACTATGTCTATAACCGTGTCCAGTCGATTGCGGATATGGCGAACACGATCCAGAAGCTCGTGCCGGATGCAAATGTGGGCTTTGCGCACGGGCAGATGAAGGAGCGCGAGCTCGAGAAGATCATGTACGGATTTATCAACGGAGAGATCGATGTGCTCGTGTCAACAACGATCATTGAGACAGGACTCGATATTTCGAATGTCAATACCATGATTATCCATGATTCCGACCAGATGGGACTGTCACAGCTCTATCAGCTCCGCGGCCGCGTCGGTAGGTCGAACCGGACGTCGTATGCGTTTCTGATGTACCGCAGAAACAAGATGCTAAAAGAAGTAGCGGAGAAACGTCTCCATGCGATCCGTGAATTTACGGAGATGGGAAGCGGCTTTAAAATTGCGATGCGTGACCTTGAGATCCGCGGTGCCGGAAATCTGCTGGGCGCAGAGCAGTCGGGCCATATGGAATCGGTTGGATACGATCTCTATTGTAAAATGCTCGCAGAGGCTGTCCAGGAGGCGAAGGGCATCGCACCGGCAGAAGCGTTCGAGACAACGATTGATCTGAATGTCAGTGCCTATATTCCGGACAGCTACATCAGCAACGAGTCTCTGAAGCTTGACACCTATAAGCGAATTGCGGCGATTGAAAATAAGGAAGAGTATGAGGACATGACGGAGGAGCTGACCGACCGCTTCGGGGAACCGCCGAAAAATGTACAGAATCTTCTGGCTGTTGCAGAACTGAAAGCGCTGGCGCACTGTGCGTATGTGACGGAGCTGAAACAGATGGGCGATTCGGTACGAGTCACCTTACAGCAGCATGCAAAAATCGATGTGGCGCGGATTCCGGAGCTGCTGCAGAAATACCGAGACGAACTGAAATTCCAGATGGAGTCGCTGGCGTTTGTCTACACGCCGCGGCGGAGAAATTCAAAGGAAAAGATCGATCTGCTGGAGAAGAGCCATGCACTGGTGGAAGATCTGCTGCAGATCACACAGGAGTGAAATACTCGCATAACCAACAAAATCGTGTGAAAAAGGCGTGAACAGGGAAGAAAAAAGTTGCCCTGTATCAGCAAAAAGGGTATAATAGAAAAAGCGTTTATAAAAATCAATGCAGGACCGGAAATTCGAATGTGTAAAAAGAAAAACTCTTTTTGAGCATACATTTCGTCCTGCATGAGGAGGAAGTAATGAAAAATTTAAAAGCAAAAGCAGTCTGCGTTATGCTGAGTGCTTCGATGGCAGCGATGGGACTGACCGGCTGCGGTTCCGACAATGTGGACGGAACAAAAACGGCAGTTACTGTAAATGACGAGTCGATTACACTCGGACAGGCAAATTTCATGCTGAGATATCAGCAGGCAACCATGTACAATTATTATTCCAAGATGTACTCTATGTACGGAATGCAGATGCCGTCTGAGATGTACGACAAGGAAGGCGACGATGGAAAGACTACCGGGGAAACGTTCAAGGAGCAGTCTCTTGATACGATCGAAAAAGAGCTTCTGATGCGGCAGCACGCAGAGGAATACGGAATTTCCCTGACAGACGAGGAAAAACAGCAGGCGAAAGAGGCTGCACAGGCATTCGCAGATAAGAACGGTGACGATGTGATGAAAAAGCTGCACGCAACCGTTGAGGACATCCAGGATGCACTGGAGCTGTATGTTATTCAGACCAGAATTTATGATCCGATCATCGCAGATGTAGATACCGAGGTATCCGATGAAGAGGCAAAGCAGACCTCCATCAGCTACATCACGGTATCCACAGCAGGAACCGAGAAGGATGACGATGGAAAAACGATTGATTTGACGGACGAGGAAAAAGCGGCAAAGAAAGAAATCGCACAGAGATTCCTGGATCTCTTAAAAGAGTCTGAGGATCCGGCAACCGCATCGTTTACCGATCTGCGCAAGGAGCTGAACGATCAGTTAAATGCGGAGAATACCGCAGATTCCACCGATTCTGCAGATGGCTCCGATGAGAGCAGCTCTTCTTCCGATGCTTCCGACACAAGCGCATCCGACGCTTCAAGCGCGAGCACATCGAGCAGTTCCGACAGCGATTCCTCCTCTGAGGTTTCTTATCTGACCTCTTCCGAGACATCCTTTGGAACCGGATCGGAGAAAGACGATGACGATACCTGTTCTCTTGGAGATAAAGTAGCGGAAGAAGCAGCAAAGCTGAAGGATGGCGAGTATTATGACGGTGTCATCGAAGGCGACGATGCATATTATGTGATCCGTGTAGATAAAGCATTCGACGAGGACAAAACCGAGTCCAGAAGACAGACTATCATTTCCAACCGCAAATCGGATAAGTACAACGATACATTGGATGGATGGGTAAAGGAGAGCGATATCAAGGTCGCATCCAACTGGAAAAAACTTGAAGTAACGGACGCAGATCTGTATACGATGACAGTTGACAGCGCTTCTACAGATTCCACAGATGGAACCACAACCGACAGCACAACAACGGACAGTACCGCAACGGACAGTACAACGTCTGACAGCACGACATCAGGCAGTACCGAAACGACATCGACAAGCAGCACAGGCACTGCTTCAACGTCTTCAAGCACTGCAGAATAAAAGCATACGATACAGGACAAACGGCAGCCGGATCCGGGAGAGGGATCCGGCTGCTGTTTGTGTCTGAAAATATTTTGGAACAAAAAAAAGAAATAATAGGGAATTTGTAGAGTAAATTGACAATAGTAAGAAGTTCATTTAAAATGAAATTACAACCAGAGTGTATCTCGCAAATTGCGGAAATAATTTTTCAGACACGCTCTAATGTTCAGGCGAAAACGATGTACCAGGAAAGAAGGTGGAGAAATGAAGAAGGCAGTAATTTCCGTACTTGTCGGTACAGCAGTATTGGCTTTCGTTGCGTGTGGAAAAAATGCTGCAACGGAAAACAGTTCCGATTCGGGTGTTTCAACGGTATCGGCATCCTCGCAGGTGGAAAATGGACAGAAAGCAACCCGTGTGAACCAGGGAACAAATTTGTCTCCGGGGTCACCGAAGAATATCCCGTCCGGTGGGGGGAACAGCTCGGGCAGGACACATCATTCGGAGACGCATCATTCGGAGACACATCATTCAGACGCGCATCATGATTGAGAATGTCGAGGTTTGCTGAACATCCGTGAACAGAAACAGACGAAGGGGTATCCAAAACGGATACCTCTTTTCTACTTGTCGGGAAAACAATACAATGCTATACTGAACATGAATTTGACGCGAAAAGCGCGGCAGGTTCAGAAAAAACAGCCGGGATTTGTCAGTATACGCGGACATGTGCTGCAGGGAACTCGGGCAGAATGGAGAAAAGAAAATGACAAGAGAAGAATTTGAACAGCTTGCCGGAGCAGGTGTCATTTTATTGGATGGCGCAACCGGATCAAATCTGACAAAAGCGGGAATGCCAAAAGGAGTCAGTACAGAACTTTGGGTTCTGGAGCATCCTGATATTCTGGCAAATTTACAGAAGGCTTACGTGGAGGCGGGAAGCCAGATTGTCTATGCGCCGACCTTTGGTGCAAACAGATTGAAATTAGCGGATTATGGAAGAGAAAACGAGGTGGAGGAGCTGAATGCACGCCTGGTGGACATCTCGAAAAAAGCGCTTGCCGGAACAGGTGCGCTGATCGCGGGAGATTTTTCTACACCGGGAAAAATGCTGCAGCCAAAAGGCGATCTCTCTTATGAAGAGCTGCTGGAATCCTACACAGAGCAGGTAACAGCGGTAGCAAATGCGGGCGTTGATCTTCTGGTAGCGGAGACGATGCTGAGCGTAGACGAAACGTGTGTCTTTATGGATGCTGCACTTTCTGTCTGCGATCTGCCGATTATGTGTTCTCTGACGCTGGAAGCAGACGGTTCTGCCCTGTTCGGCGGAAACGCTGTGGAAGCAGTTGAGACACTGCAGGAAATGGGAGCATCCGCCGTAGGACTGAACTGCTCGGTCGGACCGGATCAGCTTGAGGCAGTCGTAAATTCCATGAAAAAAGTGGCAAGAGTACCGGTTATCGTAAAACCGAATGCCGGCCTGCCGAAAATCACGCCGACCGGTGAGGCAATCTACAGCATGGATGCGCCGACGTTTGCAAGATATATGAACATTCTGGTAGACGCGGGTGCAGGCATTGTCGGCGGCTGCTGCGGAACGACACCGGAGTATATTCGTCTGGTAAAAGAAATGCTGGATGCGAGAAAGTAAATCAAAGGTTACAATTTGCAGAAAACTGTGAGATGTAATGAATTCCCCTGTTGCGGACAAAATCTGTACAGGGGAATTTTTTTTGCGTTACCGGAAACTTCGTTGAATTTTCCGATAAAGTAAAAAGCCCTCCGGGCAGGATTCTTTCTTACAGAGAGCAAGACAAAACAGGTTTCAACGATCTGGTCTGATGGACAGCCCGGGTAGAGAAAAAAGATAGGAAGTCTGGAAAAAAGACATGGAATTGTGGAGAAAAGTCTGGTAGAATACGTGTCGTGTGGAAAATCTTCCGTACAGAAAGGATGATGAAGGATGTATCAGAATTATATCTTTGATTTATATGGAACCCTGGTAGATATACATACGAATGAAAAGAAAGCGTATCTCTGGAAAAAAATGAGCCTGTTCTTTGGGATGAAAGGCGCCGCCTATGAGCCGAAAGAACTCCGGACGGCGTATGAGACAAAAATCAAAGAGCAGGAGGCTGCACTTAGAATGGAATGCCGCGGCAGCCATGTACCGGAAATCGACATTGCCGATGTGTTCCGGCAGCTGTTTGAGGATAAAGCTGTTTCGGTAACGGAAGAAGAAATTGCGGATCTGGCGAAAATGTTCCGTGCGATTTCGATAGAAGAACTGAAACTGTTCCCGGGCGTGCCGGAAATGCTGCAGCGTTTAAAAGACGCAGGAAAGAAGGTTTTTCTGCTGTCCAATGCACAGGCGCTTTTCACCGCGCCGGAAATTTCCCTGCTCGGTCTGACAAGATACTTTGACGGAATCCTGCTCTCATCGGATGCCGGTGTGAAAAAGCCGGATCCGGCGTTTTATGAGATGCTGCTGAAGCAGTATCACCTCGATCCGGCAGAATGCCTGATGACAGGAAATGACGACATCGCTGACTGCCACGGTGCAGCCTCTGCCGGAATCGCAAGCCGTTACGTGGCAACGCGCCAGTCACCGAAAATAAACGACCCGCTGCCGGAAAACTGTGAGAAGATCGCGGCGATTGCGGAGTTATTTTAACTGAAGAGCATTCAGCAGCACTCCTAGAAAAAATAATGCGAAAAAAGGGGCTGTCGCACTACGTTCATTTTCTTAGTGCAACAGCCCCTTTTGCTTATGTCAGGAAAGGAATCCTTCAGCTTTTCCGCATTCCTTTATCCCACCGGAATTTTCGATAGCAGGCATAAATCAGAACACTGCATACCAGCCATCCCGCCGGATAACCAAGTGCAATCGGAATGATGGAATCAAATATATGAGACATCACAAACAGGTAAATCTGGCGGAACACGACGAAGCTTCCGAGCATTACGATCATTGGTGTTCTGGTGTCTCCTGCGCCACGCAGGACGTTGGAATAAACCTGGTTGACGCAGCAGAGAATGTAGAACGGGGAGAGCAGATACAGGAACAGGGTTCCGTAACGAATCACAGCTGTCTCCTGGTTAAACAGATAGACCATTTGCGGGGCGAAAATCAGCAGAGGAATCATCATCACAATGGTTACAAGCTCAGCAAGCAGGAATGCGGTTGTAGCACCCTTCTTTGCACGGTCAATGTAGCTGGCACCGACGTTCTGTCCGGTGAAGGTGGTCGAAGCAAGACCAACACTCATCATCGGCAGCATCATAAACTGGTCGATTTTCATGCAGGCACTCCAGCCTGCCATAACATCCGAGCCGAATACATTGATATAGGACTGCACGAAAACGTTGGAAACGGAAGTCACCATCTGCTGGATCGCTGCCGGCAGTCCGACGCAGACGATGCGGTACAGCAAAGACCAGTCCATGCAGAGCTTTTTCCAACAGATGCGGTATGGGCCGTCTGTTGTGGTCAGCACATACAGCGTCAGAACCGCCGAAAGGCACTGTGCAATAACGGTTGCAAGCGCCACACCCTCGATTCCCATGCCGAAGGAAACGACAAACAAAAGATCGAGCACGGTATTGACAACAGCGGAAAAAATCAGGAAATACAGCGGATGGCGGGAATCGCCGACAGCGCGGAGAACGCCGGAGCCCATGTTGTAGAACATCAGACCGGCAACACCGCCAAAGTAAATTTTAAGATACGTTGCCGACTCACGGATGACATCGTCCGGTGTGCTCATCATGCGGAGCATGTACGGCGTGATGAGAATGCCGAGAATGGTAAAGACAATGGAGAGAATAAACGTCATCACCAGTGTCGTGCTGACGGTGCGGCTGACCTTTTCATCCGCCTTTGCGCCATAATACTGAGAGATAATGACACCGGCACCGGTGGAAAGTCCCATGAAAAAGCCGATCAGAGAATTGATGATCGGACCGACGGAGCCGACGGCGGCGAGTGCTTCCTTGCCGACAAAGTTGCCGACAACGATGCTGTCAACGGTGTTGTAAAGCTGCTGGAAGAGATTTCCGGCCATCAGCGGAAGCGAGAAGAGAAGAAGCTGTTTCCAGATAGAGCCCTGGGTCATATCGCGGGCTTTGCTCTTTTGTACTGTTTTCGTCATAGTAGTCCCCTTTTTTACGTTGATTTTACCTTCTTTTTTATTGTAGCACTTTGAAGTTGTGATGGAAATATCCATTTTTGACGTGATTTTCGGACTTTGTTGATATAAACAGCCGAAAACGGAAGTGAAAAGAATTGTTTCCGAATAAATTGTCTGGTATAATAAGAAACAGATGCGTAAATGCAAAAACGACAGTTGTTTCGAAGCCTGATGAAACGGAAGGATCGTGAAGATTTTGCAGCAGTTTTTGAAAACTGCGCATCACAGAATAGGATTGGGCAGAAAGAGGGTAGCTGAAATATGGGAGATTATTTTGTATGCAGTAAAACAGATCCGGTAGTAGAGACAAAGGCGGGAAAGGTACGTGGCTTCCGCCTGAATACGACATACGCGTTTCATGGAATCCATTACGCCGAGGCGGACGTTTCCAGATGCCGCAGCCGGTGAAACCATGGAAAGGAATCAAAAAATGCGCTGGCGTACGGCTATGTATGTCCGCTTTTAAAGCAGGACGAGCCGAACATGGAGGTGCTGGTACCGCATCGTTACTGGCCGCAGGACGAGCATTGCCAGAACCTGAATGTCTGGACACAGAGTCTTGATCCGGGTGCGAAAAAGCCGGTCATGGTATGGCTCCACGGCGGCGGCTTCAGCGCCGGCTCTGCGATTGAGCATGTGGCATATGAGGGGGATCACTTAAGCGAGTTCGGTGATGTCGTTGTTGTTTCCGTGAACCATCGGCTGAATATCCTCGGTTATCTCGATCTCTCGCCGT
>ENA-OQIX01000129-OQIX01000129.1-human-gut-metagenome-genome-assembly--contig:-NODE-129-length-14754-cov-3.748137_pt1 | contig 14754 bp, 13 predicted proteins | sample MGYA00242591_ERZ504756 | MGnify/ENA primary metagenome ERZ504756 (study PRJEB26092, sample SAMD00036369) | human gut metagenome | host: Homo sapiens | study: EMG produced TPA metagenomics assembly of...
AACCTGGACGGAACAGGAAACCGGGTAGCCGGGTCCCTGTTCGGCCACGAGAAGGTCTACTTTGTGCTGGGGCGCAATAAGCTGACCGGCAGTCTGGACCAGGCAGTCTGGCGCACACGAAATGTGGCCGCGCCCCAAAACGCCAAGCGCTTGGGATTAAAGACCCCCTGTGCAGTCACAGGGAAATGCTCCGATTGCAATAGCCCGGACCGTATCTGCAACGGACTGATGATCTATCTGCGATGTATGCAGGATATTAAAATGGAAGTGGTCCTCATTGACCAGGACCTGGGATATTGATCTGTTTTGTTTCCTGCCTGAGGAAACGAGGGAAAAGAGGGATTTTACTATGACGACTTTGGAACTGCTCCAGCGGGCCCGCGGGGCCAAGGGTGCTATGGCTCTGGCTAGGACCCAGGAGAAAAACAACGCTCTGCTGTCCATGGCCGATGCCCTTCTGGAGCATCAGGAGGCGATTCTGACGGCCAACCAGGCCGACCTGGAGGCCGCCCGGGGCACCGTGTCTGAGGTGATGCTGGACCGGCTGGCCCTGACCGAGGAGCGCATCGAGACCGACTCGACCTATGATGCCGGCACCACCACGCAACTCATGTGGGGTGCCCGCTCCGACGTTGGCTGTGTGCGCCCGCACAATGAGGATTCCTACCTGGTGCAGTCGCCGCTCTTTTGCGTATGCGACGGCATGGGCGGTCACGCCGCCGGCGAGGTAGCCTCTTCCATCGCCGTCGAGACTATTGCCAAGACGGCCCCGCAGTCCGCCGACGCAGCACGCCTGGCGGACAGCCGTCGAGGCAGCTAACGCCGCCGTAATCGAGGCGGCCCTGAACGGCCTAGGCAAGCCCGGCATGGGCTGCACAGCCACTTGCGCCTATATCGAAAACGACACGCTCGCCATCGCCCACGTGGGCGACTCTCGCGCCTACCTGCTCCACGAGGGCACGCTCATCCGCGTGACCCGCGACCACTCCTACGTGGAGGAGCTCGTGGACGCCGGCGAGATCACGGCAGACGAGGCTCGCGTCCACCCCAACCGTTCGGTCATCACCCGTGCGCTGGGCTCGGACCCCGCCATGTATGCCGACCACTTCACTCTGCATATCGAGGAAGGCGACCGCCTGATACTGTGCTCTGACGGCCTTTCGAGCATGATTCCCGATAGCGATATCGAGAACATCGCCACGCAGTCCTCAACCGCGCAAATCTGCGTTGACAACCTAGTGGACGCGGCGCTTGCCGCCGGCGGCCACGACAACGTGACCGTAGTAGTCGTTGACCTGGTTGACGATGGCGTTATGCGCGAGGCGCAACGCGTGCGTCGCCGCAACGTCACCATCGGCGTCGTCTTAGGTCTCGTCTTGGTGCTGGCGGCTGCCATCTGGGCCTACACGGGTGTCACCGGCTCGTACTACCTGGGTACCTACCAGGGCAATGTCGCCGTCTGGCGCGGCCTTCCCGGCAAGCCGCTCGGACTCAAGCTTCACTGGCTCGAAAGCGAAACCAGTATCAAGCTGTCCGACCTGCCCGAAGACACGCAAAACCGCCTCAAGGCGGGTATTCCGCAAACAAGTGTCGACGATGCGCAGGACACGATATCCAAGTACCGCCACCAGATCGACGAGGAGCAGACCCGCCAGGTGATCGACGCGCAAACGATTCGCGACAACACCGACCAGAGATCGACCTCCGAATCAGATTCCGAGAAAACCGCCGAACAGTCCGCCGAGGCCGAAGCCTCCGATAAGAATTAGAAAGGGAGTGCCGCTTATGAGTCGCCGCAACACCGAACTGCTCTTGCTCATCGCCTCGGCGTTCCCCGTCATCCTGCTGTATGCGATGTACGTGCTCACCGCGGGCGCCGCCATCTCCTTTGAGACGCTCGCCGTGCCGATCGGCCTCTTTGCCGCCTTCGCCGCGGCACATATCGCCGTGCGCATCTTGGCGCCCGGCGCCGACCCGCCACTCCTACCCATCGTATTTATACTTTCGGGCATCGGCATCACGTTCGTGTACACGCCTCGCCCCCGCCTCTCGCCATCTCACAGCTCATCATCCTGTTTGTCTCGGTGGCCCTGATGGTGGGAACGCTCGCACTGGTCAAAAACCTCGACGTGGTCATGCGCTACAAGTACACCTTTGGCATCATCGGCATCATCCTGCTGATGCTGCCCATCTTTATCGGCACCACGATCTCGGGCTCCAAGCTGTGGATTCGCATCGCGGGCTTTACCATCCAGCCTGGCGAGTTCGCCAAGGTCTTTATCGTGCTGTTCCTGGCCGGGTACCTGGCCGAGAACCGCGAGCTGCTCTCCATCTCCAACCGCAAGATCCTGGGCTTTAAGATCCCTCGCCTGCGACTGCTGCTGCCGCTGTTTGCCGTGTGGGGTGTGTGCCTGCTCGTCGTCGTCTTCGAACGCGACCTGGGTTCGGCCGTGCTGTTCTACACCATCTTCTTGCTGATGCTCTACGTTGCCACGGGGCGCTTTTCGTATGTCGTTATCGGCCTTGCGCTCTTAGCCGTTGGGGCTGTGGGCGCCTACAAGTTCCTGTCTCACGTTCAGGTGCGTTTCCAGGTTTGGGTCGATCCGTTTAAGGACGCCCAGGGCCAGGGCTACCAGATCGTCCAGTCGCTCTTCTCGCTTGCCGATGGCGGCCTGGTCGGTGTTGGCATCGGCAACGGCATGGCCAACAACATCCCCGTCGTCGAGTCCGACTTTATCTTCTCGGCTATCGGCGAGGAGATGGGCCTTTTGGGCGGCGGCGCCGTGCTCATCCTGTTTATGCTCTTTGCCGTGCGTGGCCTCACCACGGCTGCCCGCGCTAAATCCGACCTTGCCGCCTTTAGCGCCACCGGTCTTACGGCAGCCATCAGCTTCCAGGCCTTCTTGATCGTTGGCGGCGTAACCCGCCTGATCCCGCTGACCGGCGTCACCCTGCCCTTTATGAGCCAGGGCGGCTCCTCGCTGCTGGCAAGCTTTATCATCGTCGCGCTCCTGCTGCGCGCCGGTGACGAGGCGACCGGACGCGAGGCCGAGCTTACCGGCACCGGCACCATGGCCGCCATCACCGATGATCAGGTCGCATCTGCCGCCGCCCCGACGGGCACGCGCTTTGCCACCTCGTCTTCCTACGGCAGCGGCAGCCATTCCGTCGGCTCGCGCATGCGCCGTCGCCTGCTCGACACGCCTGAATCCGGTGTGCTCGGCCGCGTTGCGCTCGCCAACCGTCTAACCCGTGCGGTGCTCGCCTTTACGGCGCTGTTCGCCATCCTTATCGGCAACCTCACCTATGTCCAGGTCATCAAGGCCAAGGACTATCAGGACATGCCGACCAACAACCACACCATCGCCCGCTCCAAGTACATCCAGCGCGGCTCCATCATCACGTCCGACGGCGTGACGCTGGCCGAGTCGCTGCAGCAGGAGGACGGCACCTACGTACGCTCCTACCCCAACGGTAACCTGGCAGCGCACGTGGTTGGCTACGTGAGCCAGCAGTATGGCACCACCGCCATCGAGAGCGTCATGAACGACACGCTCACCGGTTCTAAGGACTACTCCAGCTGGAACAACGCCATCGCGTCGCTCGCGGGCCAGACCCAGCCGGGCAACACCGCCAAGCTCACCATCGACTCGCGTATCCAGACGGCGGCCGAGCAGGCACTCAAGGGCTTTAAGGGCGCTGTAGTGGTCATCGACCCGCGTACCGGCGCGGTACTCGCATGTGCCAGCTCGCCCACCTACGACAACACCAACATCGACGCCCTGCTGCAGGCGGGCGGCGGCGAGGACGGCTCCATGTACAATCGCGCCATGGACGCGCTGTACACGCCGGGCTCCACGTTTAAGGTCGTTACGCTTTCCGCGGCACTCGAGACCGGTACCGCCAGCCTTACCAGCACCTACCAGGCGCCCGGCTCCATGGACATCGGCAACGCACCGGTCACCAACTATGCCAACGAGAGCTACGGCACCATCAGCCTGCAGCAGGCCTTTGCCGTGTCCTCCAACGTCGTCTTTGGCCAGGTGGCAAACGAAGTTGGCGCAAACACGCTCGTGCAGTTTGCCAACGCCTTTGGCTACGGCCAAAAGCTCGGCCAGGACCTGACCTCCGCGGCCTCCATCATGGCCGACCCGTCGCTCATGACCGAGTGGGAGACCGCCTGGGCCGGCGCCGGCCAGCCTGTCGGCATGGACCACACGCCCGGGCCGCAGACCACCGTCATGCAAAACGCCGTGATTGCCGCCGCCATCGCTAACAGTGGCGTGGTCATGGACCCGTACTTTGTAGCCCAGGTACTCGCCCCGGACGGAACTGTGGTCAAGACCACGCAGTCCCGCTCGCTGGGTCAGGCCGTCAGCTCCGCCACGGCCGACCAGGTCAAGCAGACCATGCTCGCCGTCGTCCAGTCCGGTACCGGCACCGATGCCCAGGTCCCCGGCGTCAAGGTCGCCGGCAAGACCGGCTCGGCCGAGACCGGCGGCACCAACGTCAACTCGATGTTCGTTGGCTTTGCACCTTACGATTCACCCACGGTCGCCATCTCGGTGGCCTTGGAGGATTACGACAAACACGACGTCAAGGCGGCCAAGATTGCCGGCATCGTCCTGACCGCGGCGCTCGCCGCACAGGGAGCGTGATGCCCATGATCGAATCGGACACCCGAGGCGCGCCGCGGCCGAAGAGTTAGCGGCAACGCGCCACACGGCCCCAGCGGCCACATCGTAGGTACTACACACATCGTTGAGCGAATAGTTATGTTAGGAGCAGGAATGGAACAGAGGGTCCTCGGGGGAAGATACCTCCTCAAGGATAAGGTGGGGACAGGCGGCATGGCGACCGTCTACCGTGCACAGGACCAGGTCCTCGACCGCACGGTTGCCGTCAAGATCATGCTACCGCAGTATGCTGGCGACGCAACCTTCGCCGCACGCTTTAAGCAGGAGGCCCAGGCAGCAGCCGGTCTCTCCTCCCCCTATATCGTGGGCGTCTACGATTGGGGCAAGGACGGCGACACCTATTACATCGTCATGGAGTACCTGCGCGGTACCGACCTTAAGAGCGGCATCAAGAGCCACGGCGCCCTCGACCCCAAGAAGGTCGCCCAGATCGGCTCGCAGATCAGCTCCGCGCTTTCGGTCGCCCACAAGCACGAGATCATCCACCGCGACATTAAGCCGCAGAACATCATGGTGCTGCCCGACGGCAACATCAAGGTGATGGACTTTGGCATCGCGCGCGCCAAGAACAGCCACCTCACGCAAGACAACAACGTGCTGGGAACCGCCCACTACGTCAGCCCCGAGCAGACCCGCGGTCAGGACCTCGGCCCCACCTCGGATATCTACTCGCTGGGCGTCGTGATGTACGAGTGCGCCACCGGCCGCGTGCCCTTTGACGGTGATGACGCCATCTCGGTCGCACTCAAGCAGGTCAACGAGCTGCCTATTCCGCCGAGCCAGATCAACTCCGGTGTCGACGCCGACCTTGAGCGCATCATCCTCAAGTGCATGGAGAAGGACCCGGCAAACCGCTTCCAGACCGCTGACGAGCTGCGTCAGGTGCTCAACAGCTACCTGTCCGGTCGTGCCGTCAACATCTCGGAGCCCACGCGCATCATCGGTGCCCCCGGCGAGCTTGGCGCCACCAAGACTCGCGAGCTTTCCGATCAGACGCGCGCCATGGTGCGTCCCGTCTCGGGCGTGAGCGGCCAGAATACCGCCCGTAGCTCGGTTTCGGGTTCCACCGGCTCCTACGAGGTCGAAAAGCCCAAATCCAACAAGAACAAGATCATCGCCGCCGTGGTGGCAGCCGTTGCCGTCATCGGCATCGTGGTGGCCTTTGCCACAGGACTCTTTGGCGGCGAGCAGGTCACCGTTCCCGATGTACTGGGCAAGGACCAGCAGACTGCCGTCGAACTGATCAAGGAAGCCGGCCTCGAGGTCGGCACCATCGACCAAAGCTACAACGACGATGTCGACGAGGGCAAGGTCGCCGAGCAGACGCCCAACGGCAACACCAAGAAGGCCAAGGGCACTAAGGTGAACCTGGTAATCTCCAAGGGCCCCAAGCCCTCCGAGAAGGTTGAGGTTCCCCGGCTTGTCGGCCTGACCAAGGACCAGGCAGAAGCCGCGCTGGCAAGCGTTGGCCTGAAGGGCAACGCCTCCGAGGAGGCCAACGAGGCCGATGAGGGCCAGGTCTTTGAGCAGGGCACCGAAGCCGGTAAGGAAGTCGCGAAGGGCACGACCATCTCGTACAAGGTCTCCAGCGGCCCGGATACCACGTCCGTCCCCGACCTGACCGACATGACCGAGGCCCAGGCGCGCAACGCCCTCGATATGGCAGGCTTTGGCGTCGACGTGAGCTACCAGGAGAACGACTCGGTTACCGAGGGCACCGTGATCAGCTGGAACCCCAGCGGTAAGCAGAAGCCCGGCGCCACGATTACCGTCGTCATTGCCAAGAAGTCCGGCAAGGCCAGCGTTCCGGGTAACCTGTACGGCAAGAGCATCTCCGCCGCCGTCACCGCGCTCAACAACGCCGGGTTCTACAACATCGCGTTCTGCGACCAGAACGGCAACCCCGTGAGCGGCAACGAAAACGCCACCGTTACGGGCGTCTCCCCCACCGGCAAGCAGTCCACCGACAACACGATTACGCTGACGGTTTCGATTTCTGGCTCGGGTTCGGGCTCTGGCTCGGGCACGAGCACGGGCGACGATTCTGGTACGACCAACTAGTCGCCGCCCCACCGCCCATTACGGCTCCCGCCGCAAACATATTCGCTCACAGGCGCCCGCTTGCTCCCCCAGCAAGCGGGCGCTTCGTTTTTGACATGACATGAACCAGAAGAGCCCGGTACCGTGGCGGTGTACCGGGCTCGACAAATCTCTGGTGCCCCCGGGCGGATTCGAACCGTCGACACCCGCTTTAGGAGATATGATTTAATGCTACCCCCTACCATTCATCAAGCATCATTGAACATCATATAACCGCAGATAAACATAGCAGTTTGTGTCTTTTGCCTCCGGTAGCTGCGCCTACGCTTTTACAAACATATTACTAACAGCTTTAGCTAAACTGCACTCAATGAATTGTTGAAAACTATTCAAAGAAACGGAGTGCAAAGATGTCAGAACAGCCACTCATCAGCGGAAGAGGCACGTGTTGGAAAGACAAGAGATCACCTAACACCTATCGCTATTATTTTTCCCTTGGGGTCAAGGACCCTAAGACAGGGCGCTACAAACGATCCCCAACTTATACGGTTCGTTGCAAGACTAAAACAGAAGCTAAGGCTGCAATGCAGGCCAAGCTGGCTGAAATCAACTCCTCTGGCACGATCACTAAAACTAAAAAGCCTACTTTGCTTGCGTCCTACTGCTGGGCCTTTCATGAAAATAGGGACACCGAGCTTGCGCCAACGAGCTATGAAAGAGAAGCGTACGATTGCAGGCATATCGAAGACCTATTCGGTGCGTTTCAGACAATTGAGGGGCTAACTCCCGATCTAATCGAAGAAACATATGCCGAAGCTCGTCGTACGGGAAAATACAAACCATCAGAGCTTGTACGAATCAATGCGAAACTGCGTCAGATTCTGTCGAATGCAGTCGCAAAGAGAATAATTGACCGAAACCCCTGCGCTACCGTTCACGTTCGCAGACCACGCAACAAAAGAGAATCACTGACAATCGACCAAGTAGCTACCCTATGCACACATCTTCAACACATTGAGCTCACCGCCGAAGCTGTTGGTACGCTAGTACTAGTGTATACGGGTATGCGAAAAGGCGAGATGCTGGGCCTCGAATGGCGCGATTGGGACCCTGCCAATAAAACCTTAAAAATTGACAGGCAGTACACCAACGATCATGAACTGAGGGCACCCAAGTCACAGGAAAGCCAACGCAAAATCCCCGTTGGAGAAACCTTAGCCGAACATCTTCAATCATGGTCAGCCATACAAATAGAGCTCCTGGCCTCTCTGGGGCTGTCCCAGACTGGCAGCACTCCCATCATTAGCGATATTGCTGTCGAGCAAGGGACCCCTACTGTCTGTCACATGAAAAACTACATCTTCAACCATTGGTTTCGCGATTTCGCAGTTAGCTGCAATCTTGGAATCTATGAGCCGAACAATTCGACTGGCGGAAAACTATATAAGGGCATCTGTCCGCATCAGCTCAGGCATTGTGTAAGCACTTTTATGCTGGCGAACGGATCGGACGTTAGAAGCGTGCAAGGTATTCTTGGCCACGCGGACCCCAATATCACGCTCAAAACGTATACAAGCCTCGTTCAACAATCAGAAATAAAAGCAGTTAAAGGCTACGAAGACTTCATCAACGCCTATATACAGAAAAGCGAGAAATAGCATGTCATTCATTCATCGTTTCATCAATAATATTACGGTACTATACTACTATTTCCGCAGGTAGACGCTTTATTTGATTGACATCTAATGAGTTTTAATAGATTCTAAAGCTGTCAGATGGCTACGCATGTAGTCATAAAAACCGGCCCCCCCAAGTGCTTATGAACCTGGTAAGTCTTACAAGCACAGGGAGGGCCCTCATTGAAAGGATAGCTCATCATGGCTACTCCACAGATTAGCACTCAGGCGTCCACACCGACTTTCCCCACTGGTGCCGCTCAGTGCGATCGGTTGCTCCGCGTTAACGATATCCGCGAACTCACCGGCTGGAGCGAAAACACCGCGCGCAAGTTTATGCGCGAGTCCGGCAAGCTCATCCAAATCCATCGCTCGAATTACATGTTTGAAAGCTCGTTCTACGAACTTTTCAAGCAGCTTGAAGGTCGTACCGCCCACCTTGACTAGGCGGTAAACATGAGCGAACTACCGTCGATTTCCGACAAATATTCCGATGATGTTACTGAGCAACGAGAGATTAGAAGGAAAATGGATAACGCGAATTTTATTTCGGTGCCCGACTGGGCGTGTTGTGCCACCACTGTCGCTGCCGAGCGCCTCATCCTCGGCCTAGTATGGAAGCTTGGAAATCCTTCCAAAAACAAACGAGCCATGGGCTTTTACGCAAAAAGCAAATGGATTGAGGAGCGCTACCACCTGAGTAAGAACACGATCTCCCGGGCCTATACCTCTTTGAAAGATAAGGGGTTTATTCAAAAAGCGGGCGATGGCAGCTGGATGCTTAATTACGCCGCAGTCTACCCCGCCGCAATCGAAAACGGCTGGGAGCCCAAGAAATCTTAAGTCCATAGCCCGACTATCGAGGTCGTGAAGGTCGGTAATCGCCGAGCGTCTATAAGAGCATGCCGCGGATGTAAAATGAAACAGGGTCGAACCGAAACAGTTCCCGGACAATTGGCGTCCGGCCAGACACTTCGATTCGACCCTTTTTCATGCCCGCATCTAAAACAATCCCATAATCATTCTCGACATCTTTAACGCCATCACTCTCCCGCCACCAACACGTCGTAGGTGCCATTTTCAACGAATCGATATGGCCGTCCATTCATGGTCTTTAAGGCGCGTGATACCATGAAAACGTGCGGTATTTCTCCAACTGAAACCCTGCGTGAACGCATGACCTGAGACGCCTTTTTAGAACTCACCGATCGCAGGATGACTCCAAATCAACAGCGGCCGTGCATTGTTCCCAGCCGTTTGGCATGGCGGAGCCATGCCGTTGTTGATTGGAGTGCCGCAATGGCAGACGAGAGAAAAATCAGGGAAATCTACGGCGTGAAGTCCGTCCACGAGGAGGCCGCCGATCGGACCGAGGCGACGTGGCGGGAGAAGCTACTGCTCGAGACGGCCGACCTCAGGACCGAGAACGCGCTGCTCAGGGCCCAGCTCGACGAATTCAACCGCAAGCTCGTCGAGGCGACGGATCGGAATGAAAAGATTGAGGCCGACTGCAATGAGCGGGTCGCCTTTATCGAGGAGAAGTTCGAGCTCGATACCGCGAGACTCGAGCTCGAGAACAACGAGCTCCACGCCGCGAGCGTCAGGTACCTCTCCCGTGCTAAGGGGCTCGGCCGTCAGGTCGTCCAGCTCCATGCCGAGGCTGAGGCCATGGTCGATGAGATCGAGCGGCTGCGCGGCGAGCGTGACGCCGCACTGAAAGCCCAAGCCGACACACTCCTGGCCCAGCGCGACCTGACGGCCGAGGTCGTCGCCCTCAAGGACCGCCTTGCTGTAGCCGAACAGCGGGCGGCCGTGGCCGAGGCCAAGATCGAGGTCATGACCCAGATGAAGGGCGAGTAGCCCCGTGCTTCTCCTGTCAGGCTGCTGATTTCTAGGAACCTTCTAGAGCGCTTCTAGAAGGTTCCTAGAACCGGGCGCAGCATCTTCGATCGGCACGATATCTCGATAGATAAGGCGATGCCTGTCGTCACGCCACTCGTCGTCGTGGTAGTGGCCGAAGAACCAAGCGCGGTAGCCGAGCCGCCCGTCGAGCTCGCCAAGGAATCGCTGAAGCCGGTCGCATCGATACTCGCGCCCGCGCTCGCGGCACAGCTTCTCCGCCAGGGCGGCAGGGGCCTCGTGGGTCACAACGCAATCGACCTTCCAGCCCACGCGATCGAGCGAGGAGCGGCAGTGTTCAATCTCTTCCTCGCTCGGCATCTCCTCGGGCCACCAGCTCCTTCCCTCCCTGCGATACTGCCTGTCGTTGCTCGCGGCACCGCCCATGGCAAGGACCGTGAGCCCGTCGATGTCGAACACCTCCCCGCGCATCAGGTGCAGCACGCGCGGTCGCACCTCATGGACGAGCCCGCCGTTCCACTCCCGTACCGGCAGATTGGCCAAGGTGTGATGGTTCTCATGGTTGCCGTCTACGAAACACGTGGTCCACGGCTTCGATTCGAACCAGTCGAGCCAGTATTTCTCGGCGTTGGATCCATCCCAGACAAAGCCGAAGTCGCCGGCCACGATCACCGCGTCATCGCGCGTCAGGGTCCGGCCCAGTGGCCAAGACCTGAAGGCGAACCTGCTGGCCCCGTACTCGGCCCTGCCGTGCACGTCTCCCGTCACATAGACAGCCATCAGTACGCACCCCACGGCAGGAGTTTGTCCCCGAGCCTCACGATCCGGTCGTACAGCACGGTATGACGTTCGTTCGGGTTGCCGTCTCGGTGAAAATGGCCGTAATACCAGCGCTTATAGTCCAGGCGGTCCTCGAGCTCGTCGAGGAATCCGGTCAGCCGGTCCACATCAGGGCGCTCCCAGCCTGGGTCCGGGTAGAGCGTCGGCGAGAGCATGCGCGTGGCGCAGGTATGGGTGATGACGCAGTCGACCTTCCAGCCGACCTTGTCGAGCTTTGTCCGCGCGGTATCGAAATCGCGCTCGTCCGGGAGCTCCTGAGGCCACCAGCTGGAATACGGCACGCGGTATTCCCTGTCCACGCTCGTGGCACCGCCCATGGTGAAGACCGTCGAGCCGTCGAGCTCGAAGACCTCGCCGCGCATGAGGCGGCGGATAGACGAAGTATCCGACAGGCGTTGCGTCAGCCCGCCGTGCCACGGCTCCATGGGGCGCTCCTCCCAGTGGTCGAAGCGCTCGTGGTTGCCGTCGACGAACAGTACCGTGTAGGGGCGCGACTCCAGCCAGGCGATGTCGGCGCATTCCTCGGCAGAGAAATCCCACGGAAAGCCAAAGTCGCCGGCGACGATGAGGTAGTCATCGCCGGTAAGGCTATCCCCAAGCTCCCAGTCGCGGAGCTTTTGCATGTCGAGCCCACCGTGGATGTCGCCCGTCACATAGACCGTCATCGAATCACCTCTTCCCTCTTGTACGCCGCCAGCTCGCGCTCGACCTGCCTGTCGCCGGTCTCGTTGACCCACCAGGGCCATTTCACCCGGCCGCACGGCTCGTCGACTCCGGCGAACCATTCCCTCAGCCCGTCGAGGCTCACTGGGGAATACCCGTTGGCATCGCAACCGACGTCGTAGCGCAGAAGGCCCTGCTTGCGGTTGAACTCGTTGTACGCGCCGCCGCTGCTGTGGATGTGCCCGTGGAGGTGCCACGACCCATGGTTCATGCCCTGCCAGTCGGCCATGGGGTAATGGCTCAGGACGATCTTCTGCCCGTCGATCTTGAGCACGCAGATCGGCGGCTCCACGGTGAAGGCGCCCGCGACCGCCGACTGGGTCCAGTCCTTGTCGTGGTTTCCCGGGACGAGGTGGATGCGCCTGCAGGCGATCCGCTTGCGCAGGGCATAGGCGTCCTGGGCGGCCATCTTGAATGAGAAATCCCCCAGGATGTAGAGCTCGTCGTCCACGGCAACCCTGCCGTTGATGCCGTCGACGATGGCGTCGTTCATCTGCCAAATCGTCTCCCACGGGCGGCCGGTGAACTTCAGCACGTTCTCATGACCGAAGTGGGTGTCGCTGGTAAACCAGATCATATTTATGTCTCCTTTTATCGCTAAAAAACGTTCTCCTTCGAGGTCAGGAGACGTTTTATGAGCGACATGAGGTGCATATCCCTCATGTTCCAAGCTCCAATCTGCCGGATTTCCGCGCTTTTTCAGGATTCAGGATTCTATAACAGAAAAGCCCCTGCTAGTTTGGTCTTTTCGTGGGTTGCTATCGTAGATTGAATTGCAACGCACTGGGGTGCGGCCTAGTCTGGAACGGCAGACTGTCGGGCTCATTTTGGCGGCCGTCGTCTTAACTGTGGGTTGGGATGACCCACACTGAAACGACTCTATGCTCGGACCTAGTGGGTTTAATGCTAGAGTGGTGAAAGAATGCACCACTCTAGCAACGGTATGCTACAATTTCCGAAAACAGAGTCGAAAGATGGTTCTATTTGAAGGGAGGTTAGTTTTCATGGCAGTCGCGGAATCAAAAAAACGAATTCAGGTCGCGCTGCCCTTCGCGATGTGGAAGAAACTCACTGAGCTCGCCGAGATTCGTGGCGTATCGAAGTCCGCTATGGCGTCGATTGCGATTAGCGAATTCCTCGAGCGCGAGGAGAAGAAATAGGCATGAAAAAAGACCCGTGCCGCCAAGCAATTTGGGTCTTCTTTCATATCAATCTTTGGCTTTTGGCCTGTTGAGCTGCATCTTAGCATAATATGTGCTGGGATTTAGCCCCCGTATCGAAAGTGATACCAAAATATCATGGTGTTATAGCATTGCGGGCAAACAGGTCGAAATGCCTTCACACTGAAGGGCATTGACCGATGGTTAAATTAACCGAAGAAGAAAGAAGGAAGCTGGCCGGCGGCAAGTCCGTCCTGCCGGACGACAGCTTGCCGAAAAGTGACGCAGAGCGCTCGATTGCTCAAGAGGAAGCTGCCGCAGGCGCCATTGGAGCGCGTGACGTCAATCGGATGGACCAGTCGAAGCAGCTGATCACAGGCAGCGCGAAACGGAAGTTCAGCTACGATCCCTACAATGCTGTCGCCAAAAGTCGCGTCCAACTCGCGCTCTTAGAGTTGATTGGCACATTTTGCTGCGGAGGTGGGCAAACGCCGACGCGCAACGGACGGCCGTTGCCTCGCGGACTGTTCATGCAGCAGAAGCAACTCGCCGATCAGTTGTTCACGGATCAGTCAACCATATCGAAAGCGTTGGGAAGTCTTGCCAATCGCGGTCTGATTTTCAAGGTGGATGGGGTCTGGGTCATGAACTGGACAGAACTTGAGCTTCAGGCGCGTGAGCGCGGTTGGTTCCGAGGAAGGAAAGTAATGTCAGAAGGGCGTCTGCGACGGGCGTCCTTTTTTATAGCCAGCGCTGCTCGAGATAAACGACATATGTAACCTAAGCGAGGTCAAGCATCAAATTCATATGACTTTGCATCATATTTATGATGCAAAGTCATAAAAAAATATGACGCAAAGTTATATTTATGACGCAAAGTCATAATTTCATATGACGTAAAGTCATATGGGATATGACGCAAAGTTATATTTATGACGCAAAGTCATAATTTTTTCGATTGAAATATGACGCAAAGTCATATCCGTTTGGCGCAAAGCCCCATATTTATGACGCAGAGTCATATTTATGACGCAAAGTCATACGAAAATATGACGCAAAGTCATACGGGATATGACGCAAAGTCATACGAAATATGACGCAAAGTAATACGGAATCACCTGTAACTTAAGCAAGGTCAGACTGCGAATCCATATGACGCAAAGTCATATTCCAATTAAATAAAGAGAAAATGAATAAATAATTAAATAGATCTCCGGTCGCTGAAGCTCCCTGCGCGGCCTATCGGCCTTGCCCTCCGCTCACTACGTTCGTTCCGCGTCGCTGCCGCTCCTTGGCGCTCGCTACGCTCGCTCTCCGGTCGCCTACGGCTCCCTGCGCGTCGGCTACGCCTCCCTCCGCGTCGCTGTCGCTCCTTGACATGGCCTATCGGCCAAAGGTGTGGGGGCTAACGCCCCAGCTCCCCGACTACGCTGCTGTCAGCCCACAGCGCCGGCCTCGCTTCGCTCACCGGCCGATTGCCTGCACGTGGCTGTAACCCTACAATTCGGCAATGACCGCCGAATCCGTTTTCCGGTTGATCTGGATACCGACATTTATTTGGTCAACCTTACACCGAATACCGCTAGAAGATCACAGAATCGAATATAAGACGTCCTATTGGTGGGGTTCGGCCGTTTTCTCATTGCTATATAAAACATGGTCTTAAATCGGCTCTCAGTGGCCCATATAAAAGGAAACGGGCACCTGACGGTACCCGTGATCCCGATTAGATTTCCTTTTCGGCCAAATAGCGATCGA
>ENA-OQIX01000130-OQIX01000130.1-human-gut-metagenome-genome-assembly--contig:-NODE-130-length-14718-cov-3.138784_pt1 | contig 14718 bp, 13 predicted proteins | sample MGYA00242591_ERZ504756 | MGnify/ENA primary metagenome ERZ504756 (study PRJEB26092, sample SAMD00036369) | human gut metagenome | host: Homo sapiens | study: EMG produced TPA metagenomics assembly of...
GATGACGAGGACGAGCACGAGCACGAGCATCATCACGACCATGACGGCCACTGCTGCTGCGGCCATCACCATCATCATGACCACGACGCCGACGAGGTGTTCACCAGCTGGGGCGTCGAGACGGCCCGCAAGTTCACCAAGGCAGAAGTGGAGCACGCCCTCACCGAGCTGGACACCGGCAATTACGGCATGATCCTGCGCAGCAAGGGCATCGTGAACGGCGGCGCAGACGGCTGGCTGGAGTTCGACTATGTGCCCGGCGAATGGGAAGTGCGTGCCCGCGGTGCAGATGTGGGCGGCAAGCTGGTCGTGATCGGCTCCAAGCTGAAACGAAAGGCCATTGCAGAGCTGTTCGGCTGCTGAGCTTAAAGTAAAAAGGAGAAACCATTCCTATGGCAAAAGAAATTCCGGTCTACCTGTTTGTGGGCTTTCTGGAAAGCGGCAAGACCAAGTTCATTCAGGAGACCTTTGAAGACCCCAACTTTGACTCCGGCGACAAGACCCTGCTGCTGATCTGCGAAGAGGGCGAAGAAGAGTACAACGAGAAGAAGTTCGCCTTTCCCGGTGTGACCGTCAAGGTGCTGGAGGACAAGGCCGAGCTGAACCCGCAGAACCTGCTCAAGCTGGAAAAGGAATCCGGCGCAGGCCGCGTGGTCATTGAGTACAACGGCATGTGGCTGCTGCAGGATCTGGCCGAAGCTCTGCCCGAGAGCTGGATCGTGTACCAGTGCATCGCCACCGCTGACGGCACCACCGCCCTGACCTACGCCCGCGACAACTCCATGCGCAGCCTGCTGCTGGACAAGATCGCCCGCAGTGAGCTGATCGTGTTCAACCGCGCCGAGGCCGTGAACAACGATGCCGCTCGTCAGGAGCTGCACAAGCTGGTGCGTCAGGCCTCCCGCAAGTGCGATATCGCCTATGAGTTCGCCGATGGCAGCGTGGCATATGATGACATCCCTGACCCGCTGCCCTTTGATCTGAACGCCCCGATCGTTGAGATCGGTGAGGACGATTTCGGCATCTGGTATATGGACTGCCAGGACGAGCCCCAGAAGTATACGGGCAAGACCGTCCGGTTCCTGGCGCAGGTCTGCCAGACCAACCGCGCGGGCAAAAACAGCTTTGTGCCCGGCCGTTTTGCAATGACCTGCTGTGTGCAGGATATCCAGTTCGTGGGCTTCCCCTGCAGCTATGATGGCTACAAGGCACTGGAGCAGCGCGCCTGGGTCACTGTGACCGCCAAGGTCAATTACAAGTTCCACAACATCTATCGCGGCAAGGGCCCGGTGCTGACCGCCATTTCGGTGGAGCCCGCCGAAAAGCCGCAGAACGATGTCGTAACATTCTCTTAATCCTATCTTATACAGGGAGGACTTCACCATGAAAACTCTGTTCCGTGTTCTGGGTGCCGTTGCCGCTGTGGCTGTTACCGGTGCCGCCATCGTCGTGCTGGACAAAGTTCTGAACGACAAGGACCCGCTCCACGTCGAAAACGTGGAGTTCCCCGAGGAAGCTGAAAAGGACCCCGCCGAGGCCGAAAAGACTGCCGAAGCCTACGCCGAGGGCGAGGCCAAGGAGACCGCTCCCGGTGACGCATGGCCCCCTGCCTTTGAAAAGGCTCCTGCCGAGCCCGAGACTGCGCCCGCAGCCCCGGTGGTGGAAGCTGCCCGGGCAGAGGAGCCTGCCGAGGAAAAGCCTGCGGCAGAGGAAACGACCGTGAATCCTGTGGAGGCAGGCCCTGCCGTTGCTCCCAAGGATGAGAACGGCAAGTTCGATACCACCAAGATCGCGGAGGCCAGCGATTTCACCGGCATCGAAGAGGAATCCGGCTGCAAGAGCTGAGCAAAGCAATAAAAGGACGCTGTGCCGCAGGGCACAGCGTCCTTTTTCTGTCTGGGTCATTTCCGCAGGGCTTTGGCGGCTTCGGTGCCTGCCACGGCACCCTCGTACACGGCCTTGGCGACCTGCAGCAGCCCGCCAGTGCAGTCTCCGGCGGCATACAGGCCGGGCAGGGAGGTCTGCATGTGGTCATCCACCACGATCCGGCTGCCGTTCACCTCGGCCCCCAGCTTGCGGGCCAGGGCGGTGCTGCCCGCCACGCCCAGCGCCACGAACACGCCGGAGACTTCCAGCGTCCCGCCGTCTTTCAGCTGCACGCCGGTGACCCGCTCTTCACCGAGGATGGCTTCCACGGCTTCCGTCTGCACGGCCACCTCCGGCGGGAACTGTGCCGTCAGCGGGGCCCCGCCCGTGAGCAGGGTGACGCTGTGAGCCACGGGCAGCAGGGCCTGTATCTCGTGCAGGGCGTACTCTCCGCTGCCCAGCACGGCCACATCCCTGCCGCGGTGAAAAAAGGCATCGCAGGTGGCGCAGTAGCTCACGCCGTGGCCCTCCAGCCCGGCAAAGGCCCCGGAATTGCGGGGCGCTGCCCGGGAAGCCCCCCGTGGCCAGAATGACGGCATCGGCAGGGAAATCTCCGGCCAGCGTCTCCACGGTCAGCTTGTCGGTGTAAGTCAGGCCTACGGCCTCGGTGGTGACGAACTCCACCCCCACGGCTTTGGCACCCTCGATGCCCCGGCGTTCCAGCTCGGCACCGGTGATGGGTTCGGCAAAGCCGTAGTAGTTCTGGATGAGCTCGGCCCGGTCCAGTGCGCCGGGGCCCTTGGTCAGAACGGTGGTCTGCACCCCGGCGCGCGCGGCATACAATGCCGCCGAGACACCTGCAGGGCCGGAACCAATGATCACAATGTTAGACATGGCAGTTTCTCCTTGTGGTAGGTTGTACAGAGGACAGTTTGATCTTATGATAACTATTATACCTCAACTCCCCGCACTTTTCATCTCCGATGAACTGTGCTATACTGAAAATATCGCAAAAATCGACACCATGGAGGGAAAACCTATGTCCAAGCAGCGACTGCTTTTTATCACCACCGGCGGCACCATTGCCAGCGTGCGCACCGCACAGGGGCTCAAGCCTGTTCTGACCAGCGAGGAGCTGCTGGCCCATCTGCCGGAATTGCAGCAGCTCTGCTGCCCGGAAACGCTCAACCTGTGCAGCATCGACAGCACCGACCTTGGCCCGGAGCACTGGCTGATGATGGCCAAGGCCGTGCAGGAAAACTATGCGCTTTACGATGGCTTCATCATCTGCCACGGCACCGATACGCTGGCCTACTCGGCGGCGGCGCTGTCCTACCTCATTCAGAATGCGGACAAGCCCATCATCCTCACGGGTGCCCAGCAGCCCATTTCCAACGAGATCACCGATGCCAAGAAGAACCTGCGGGACAGCGTGATCTGTGCCCTTGACCCGGGCAGCCGGGGTGTGATGGTGGTGTTTGGCGGGCACGTCATTGCGGGCACCCGCGCCAAGAAGAACAAGACCATCAGCTACGATGCCTTTGCGTCGGTCAACTTCCCGGCGCTGGCGCTGGTGCAGGGCGACCGGCTGGTACGGTATGTGGCTTCGCCCTGGCCCACCGGCCCTGTGGAGTTTGGCCGGGCACTGAACCCAAAAGTGTTCCTGCTCAAGCTGACCCCCGGCCTTGGGCCGGAGCTTATCCCGGCTATCTTTCAACAATATGACTGTGTCATTGTGGAAAGCTTTGGCGTGGGCGGCATTCCCCAGCGGCTCATGGATGCCTTTGCCGAGGAGCTGGGCGATTACGACCAGACCCACAAGATCCTGATCCTGACCACGCAGGTCACTTATGAGGGCAGCGATGTGGGCATTTACGAGGTGGGCAAGCGGGTCAAGAATCGCTTCCGCTTCCTGGAGGCCCACGATATGACCATTGAGGCCGTTGTCACCAAGGTCATGTGGCTGCTGGCCCAGAACTGCGAGAACTTTGACCAGCTCCAGCAGCGGTTCTACCGGCAGATCAATTTTGATACATTCTATCATTGAAACAAACGGGAGATGCCCCACCGGCACCTCCCGTTTCTGTTATGCGAACACCAGCTGCACCAGCAGCACATAACACACCGTACCGCCGGTGATGGAGACCCAGTAGAACTGGTCCGGCAGGGGGATGAAGAAGATGAACCAGCCCCTGTCAATTTGAAAACTTTTTGTCCGCCACTCGTGGACTTTTGGCGAATCAGGACAAAGTTTTGCCAAAAGGCTTGCACTTTGATGCTTTACTGTGGTAAAATCGAAGCGTACTTTCATTTGGAAAGACAAGGGGGAAAAAGTATATGACCAACATCTGCATCATCGCCACCATCATCATCTATCTGGTGGCAATGCTGTTGGTTGGGTTTGCATACAGCAAGTCCAACAACGACAGCACCGATTTCTACCTTGGCGGCCGCAAAATGGGCCCGCTGGTCACGGCCATGAGTGCCGAAGCCAGCGATATGTCCAGCTGGCTGCTGATGGGAATGCCGGGCCTTGCCTACCTCACCGGCATCGCCTCGCCCGGCTGGACCGCCATCGGTCTGGCGCTGGGCACCTGGCTGAACTGGCTCATCGTGGCCCGGCGGCTGCGGCGGTATTCGGCCAATCTGGAAGCCATCACCGTGCCGCAGTTCCTGTCCCTGCGCTTCCACGACCAGCGCAATCTGCTCAACGCACTGGGCGCGGTGATCATCATCGTGTTCTTTGTGCCCTACACGGCTTCGGGCTTTGCCGCCTGCGGTAAGCTGTTCCACAGCCTGTTCGGCGTGGATTACATGGCGGCCATGGTGGTCTCGGCCTGCGTCATCGTGGGCTATACCATCACGGGCGGTTTCCGCGCTGTTACCACCACCGACCTCATCCAGTCCATCGTGATGAGCCTGGCCCTTGTGGCTGTGCTGGTGTACGGCATTGGCGCGGCAGGCGGCTGGGATGCCGTTGTAGCCAACGCCCAGAGCCTGCCCGGCTACCTGACCATGGTGGCCAGCCACAACGCCGCCGAGGGCACGGCCACCTCGTACAGCCTGCTGGACATCGTCTCCACCATGGCGTGGGGCCTGGGCTACTTCGGAATGCCCCACATCCTGCTCCGCTTCATGGCCATTGAGGAGGAAAAGAAGCTGGTACTCAGCCGCCGCATTGCCAGCGTGTGGGTCGTCATTGCCATGACAGCCTCCATCATCATCGGCATGGTGGGCCTTGGCATGACCAAGGCAGGCGCGCTGGAATACCTGAGCGGCTCCTCCAGCGAGACGGTCATCGTCCGCATTGCAAACCTCATTGCACAGCACGGCATTCTGGCAGCCGTGCTGGCGGGCCTGATCCTGGCGGGCATCCTTGCCGCCACCATGTCCACCGCCGACAGCCAGATGCTTGCCGCCGCGTCCAGCGTCTCCCAGAACATCCTGCAGGAGTTCGGCCACATGAAGCTGACCGAACGCCAGAGCCTGTTTGCTGCGCGCCTGACCATCATCTGCGTCAGCGTGGTGGGCGTGGTGCTGGCCCGTGACCCCAATTCCAGCGTCTTTGGCATCGTCAGCTTTGCATGGGCCGGTTTCGGCGGCGCATTCGGTGCGGTCATGCTCTGTGCGCTCTTCTGGAAGCGCTGCAACTGGCAGGGCGCGCTGGCCGGAATGCTCGCCGGCGGCCTGATGGTCTTTGTCTGGAAGTACCTCGTCAGCCCTCTGGGCGGTGTGTTCGGCATCTATGAGCTGCTGCCTGCCTTCCTGACCTCCCTGCTTGTCTGCGTGGTGGTCAGCCTTGTTACTCCGGCTCCTTCGGTGGAGATCGAAGCCGAGTTTGAGGCGGCGAAATAAGAAACAATAGCAAGGGCCCTTGCACAGATCCTCGTGCAAGGGCCCTTGCTTTATGCTCGGCGCACAACGCCGTTCTCAACAAAGAAAAGATTCGGCTAAGAAAAATATTTTGTATACAAAAAAGAAAAAGATTGTTTGTACAGAATTACAAAAATGCTGCATAGATTAAAGAATACAACAAGAAATACTTTCAAATCGTAAAATTTTTGAGCAATTTCGTAAAAATGTACTAACATTTTGGAAGGAGATGCCGTATCATGGATTTATAAATGAGCATACAGCTTGCGGGCGGTGTGCCAAAATTGTCCGGAAATTTGAGGAAGGAGTATTTTCATGGGAAAATCAACAGTGGATGCGTCTGCAGGGTTTGGATTGCGTGATAAACTTGCATACGCAGCGGGTGACTTTGGCTGCAATATGAGTTTTGCACTCAAAGGCTACCTGACGATTTATTGGACGCAGTTTATGGGGATCGACAACTACCTGATGGCATCCCTTCTGCTGATCGTGCAGATCTGGGACGCAATCAACGATCCTATTATCGGAGCAATGGTAGATGCGGATACGCACAAATACCGCCGGAACAAGTTCCTTGCCTATATCTGGTTCGGTGCGATCGGCCTGACCGTGGCCGGTGCACTTTGCTATCTGCCGTTCCCGCAGGCTCCCAGTATGGTCAAGAACATTCTGTTTGTGGCAGGCTATATGATTTGGGATGCTTTCTACACCGTTGCAAATGTGCCGTATGGCTCGATGCTGTCTCTGATCTCGGATGACCCGATCCAGCGTGCACAGCTGTCGACTTTCCGCTCCATTGGTTCTATGGGCGGTGCGCTTCTGACCGGTATGCTGATTCCGGTGATCATTTATGATAACCAGAACAACCTGCGTGGTGAGCAGATGTTTGTCATTGCTCTGATCATGGGTGTGATCGGTCTGATCTGCTTCCGCTTTATGGTCACGAACACAAAGGTGCGTGTGGACACCACGATCACTCTGAAAGAGGATGCACCGAAGTTCAACATCATAAAGGCATTCAACAACTTTATCCATAATCGCCCGGCTGTGGGCGCAACGCTGGCACCTATCGCAACGTTTATTGGTATGTATGGTGCCTCTACTGCAGGTCAGATCCTGTTCCAGGCTTATTTCAAGAATGCAAAGATCTCCGGCATTGTGGGTATGATCTCCTACTTTGGCGTTTTCATCTTCAGTCCTTTTGTGAGCCGTATCGTCAAGCGCTTTGGCAAGAAAGAAGCCGTGACCTTTGGTTCGGTTGTCTGTGCGCTGGCATACGTCCTGATGCTGGTTCTGCCCATCACACCGGACGGCCGGGGTCTCAGCCTTTATGTCCTGTGTCAGATCATTGCAATGCTGGGCGGCGGTATCGGAAGCTGCCTGAGCTGGTCTCTGATGGCAGATGCGATCGATTATAACGAGTGGAAATTTGGTGTGCGAGAAGAAGGCACTACCTATGCACTGCACTCCTTCTTCCGTAAGCTTGCACAGGGCATCGGACCTTCTCTGGGCCTTGTTCTGGCAACCAAACTGGGCTATGATGCATCTCTGAAGGCTGCACAGACGATCGAAGTGGCAACCCGGATGCGCTATCTGGTGCCGGTCATGTATCTGGGAAGCTATATCGTGATGATCATTGCGTACGGCGTGGTGTTCAATCTGGATAAAAAGACCCTGGCGCAGATGGAAAGCGATCTGAAAGAACGCCGTGCAAAGAACGAAAAGTAAAGGATCTTAAAATCAGAGGAATATAAGAACGGAAACCTTCTGATAAGATGATAGAAAGCCCTCCTTTCGCTTGAGCGAAGGGAGGGCTTCCTTTTTTTCAGTTGATCAGAATCGCCATCATCTCAGCGCAGGGAATCACGAAGCCGAACCCGAAGAAGAACAGCAGGTCGAGCACAAACTTCCAGAGCCGGACAGCAGGGGAGCAGAAGTTCATGGAGCGGGTGACGGAGGCACCTATCTCACCCCAGAGTCGGTAGTAGCCGGTCTGCTCAAAGTTGTTCCAGAGCTCCAGCGAGAGAAATTCTATCCCGACGAACAATGGGAAAAACACCCAGGAGGGAAGCCAGCCGTCTGCCTGCAGGTTCCCATTGCTCAGGGTACGCCAGTGGACGGCCATCCGGCCCGGGCAGGCGAGGATGCCCCAGATGGCCAGTGCGGCACTGAGCCAAAACAAAACTGCCCGTACCGAGCGCCAGTCAATGGATTGTTGACGGCGCAGCAGAGTAAAGAAATCTTCCAGCGGGACTTCCGGTGCAATATCTGCTTCCTGCGGGTCACGGCAGTGCATCAGGTCGGCAAGGGTCAGCCCCAGCGCGTCGGCCAGTGGTTCCAGCGTGTTGATGTCCGGCAGGCCGACCCCGCGTTCCCATCGGCTGACAGCCTTATCTGTTACATGCAGCTGCTGGGCCAGCTCTGCCTGTGTTAATCCCTGTGACTTGCGCATCCGGGCGAGAAATGCCCCAAATGTTTTCGCATCCATTGTGCTCACATCCTTTGGAAAAAGGATAGCATACCACGCACCAAAAGGCAATCGACGCTTTGTTTACCTGCTCCAAAACACAAATCCCCCGCCGCCTGTTCGGTCAATGGACAGGCAGCGGGGGATATTTTATATGGAGTTCAGAAGAAAAATGCTGGGATCAGAGCTTACAGCTGGGGGCCGGCAGAGACCAGAGCCTTGCCGTGCTCGTTACCCTCGTACTTCTTGAAGTTCTTGATGAAGCGGCCAGCCAGATCCTTTGCCTTCTCCTCCCACTGGGAAGCGTCGGCGTAGGTATCGCGGGGATCCAGGATGCCGGTGTCAACACCGTTCAGGACGGTGGGAACCTCGAAGTCGAAGTAGGGGATCTTCTTGGTGGGCACGTTGTTGATATCGCCGTTCAGGATAGCATCGATGATACCACGGGTGTCCTTGATGGAGATGCGCTTGCCGGTGCCGTTCCAGCCGGTGTTGACCAGGTAAGCCTTAGCGCCGCTCATCTTCATCTTCTTGACCAGCTCCTCAGCGTACTTGGTGGGGTGCAGCTCCAGGAAAGCCTGGCCGAAGCAAGCGGAGAAGGTGGGGGTGGGCTCAGTGATGCCGCGCTCGGTGCCTGCCAGCTTGGCGGTGAAGCCGGACAGGAAGTAGTACTGGGTCTGCTCGGGGCTCAGGATAGAGACAGGAGGCAGAACGCCGAATGCGTCAGCAGACAGGAAGATGACATTCTTTGCAGCAGGTGCAGAAGAGATGGGGCGGACAATGTTCTGGATGTGGTTGATGGGGTAGGACACACGGGTGTTCTCGGTGACAGACTTGTCAGCGAAGTCGATGTGGCCCTCAGCATCCAGAGTGACGTTCTCCAGCAGAGCGTTGCGCTTGATGGCGTTGTAGATATCAGGCTCGGAGTCCTTATCCAGGTTGATGACCTTTGCGTAGCAGCCGCCCTCGAAGTTGAACACGCCGTTGTCGTCCCAGCCGTGCTCGTCATCGCCGATCAGCAGACGCTTGGGATCGGTGGACAGGGTGGTCTTGCCGGTGCCGGACAGACCGAAGAAGATGGCAGTGTTCTTGCCCTCCATATCGGTGTTGGCGGAGCAGTGCATGGAAGCAATGCCCTTCAGCGGCAGGAAGTAGTTCATCATGGAGAACATGCCCTTCTTCATCTCGCCGCCGTACCAGGTGTTGACGATGACCTGCTCCTTGCTGGTGATGTTGAACATAACAGCAGTCTCGGAGTTCAGGCCCAGCTCCTTGTAGTTCTCGACCTTGGCCTTGGAAGCGTTGTAAACAACGAAATCAGGCTCAAAGTTCTCCAGCTCCTCAGCGGTGGGCTTGATGAACATGTTGGTGACGAAGTGTGCCTGCCAGGCCACTTCCATGATGAAACGGACAGCCATGCGGGTGTCCTTGTTTGCGCCGCAGAAAGCATCCACAACGTACAGGCGCTTGTTGGACAGCTCCTTCTTTGCGATCTCCTTCACGGCAGCCCAGGCTTCCTCAGAAGCGGGGTGGTTGTCGTTCTTGTACTCGTCGCTGGTCCACCAAACGGTGTTCTTGGAGTTCTCGTCCATCACGATGAACTTGTCCTTGGGGGAACGGCCGGTGTAGATGCCGGTCATAACGTCCACAGCGCCCAGCTCGCTGACCTTGCCCACTTCGTAGCCTTCCAGGCCGGGCTTGGTCTCTTCCTCGAACAGCTGCTCGTAAGAGGGGTTATACACGACCTCGGTCGTGCCGGTAATGCCGTACTTGCTCAGATCTACCTTTGCCATAATACTTATACCTCTTCTTTCGTTCAGATCAATTCTGATCGCGCGACGCACAGGCCCTTAGCCAATGGGCAGCGCGGGCGATGAAGAAATACAGATGCGTATTCTCCTGTTTATCATTATACATAAAAACATTCCAAAATCAACCAGAGGGGACAAAAGGTTCTTATAAATGTAACAAATTTTATTCAGAATCTTAGCTGTTTGAAGTGATTTCATAAGAAGAAAGGGGAACCGCGGCGAACAAAATAAAGAAAAGAGACCCAAAACACAACTTTGATAATATTTTGTCGATTCTGGATGCAACTGGGTATCCCAGAGCGGAAAAACCGGGGCGGGAGGCCCGCAGCACAAATTTCTGAAAAACTTGAAATTTCCTGTTGACAAAGTACGACTGCTATGCTAAAATAATCGAGTCGGGAGCGAAACCCCGATGCGAAAATGGACGTATGGCCCGTTGGTCAAGCGGTTAAGACAGAGGCCTCTCACGCCTTTAACATCGGTTCGATTCCGGTACGGGTCACCATTTTATAGTAGTAAAACGGCTGTATGCCGTTTTATATAGATGCCTCTTTAGCTCAGTCGGTTAGAGCACCTGACTGTTAATCAGGGTGTCGCCTGTTCGAGTCAGGCAAGAGGCGCCAGTAAAGCGATGGAAATGTTCCATCGCTTTTTTCTTTTTGTTGACAGCGAATGCGGCGGGGGATATACTTATAAATAACGATTAGACCTCTCAGTCCGCCTGGCGGCGGCCAGCTCCCCTGGTAGGGGAGCCCTTGGCAGAAGCAGAACGTTTTTCGGAAAAGGCAAGGCGGAGCAAGGAGACTTTTGAGGAGAAGAATTACAATGAAACAGATCATTCTGACCGGCGACCGTCCCACGGGCCGCCTGCATGTTGGCCACTACGTTGGCTCTTTGAAGGAGCGCGTGCGCCTGCAGAACACCGGCAAGTTCGACGAGATCTATATTATGATTGCTGACGCGCAGGCCCTGACGGACAACGCCGATAACCCGGAGAAGGTCCGCCAGAACATCCTGCAGGTGGCACTGGACTATCTGGCCTGCGGTCTGGACCCCAACAAGGTCCACATCTTCATCCAGTCCATGGTGCCTCAGCTGACCGAGCTGAGCTTCTATTATATGAATCTGGTCACAGTGAGCCGCCTGCAGCGCAACCCCACCGTGAAGAGCGAGATCCAGATGCGGAACTTCGAGACCAGCATCCCGGTGGGCTTCTTCACCTACCCCATCAGCCAGGCAGCGGATATCACGGCGTTCGGTGCCACCACTGTGCCGGCCGGTGAGGATCAGATGCCCATGCTGGAGCAGTGCCGCGAGATCGTGCACAAGTTCAACGCCGTCTACGGCGAGACCCTGACCATGCCTGAGATCATGCTGCCCCAGAATGCCGCCTGCCTGCGCCTGCCCGGCATCGATGGCAAGGCCAAGATGAGCAAGAGTCTGGGCAACTGCATCTACCTGTCGGATGAGCCCGAGGACATCAAGAAGAAGATCATGTCCATGTACACCGACCCCAACCACCTGCGGGTACAGGATCCCGGCAAGGTGGAGGGCAACCCCGTGTTCATCTATCTGGACGCTTTCAGCCGCCCCGAGCACTTCGCCGAGTTCCTGCCGGAGTACCAGAACCTCGATGAGCTCAAGGCTCACTATCAGCGCGGCGGTCTGGGCGACGTGAAGATCAAGAAGTTCCTGAATGCCGTCATGCAGGCCGAGCTGGAGCCCATCCGCAACCGCCGCAAGGAGTGGGAGCAGCGCCTGCCCGAGGTCGTGGAGATCCTGAAGGAAGGCAGCGCCGTGGCTGAAAAGACCGCTGCCGCCACCCTGGCCAATGTCCGCAAAGCCATGCGCATTGACTACTTCGCGGATAATAACTTGCTGAAGTAACTGCTCGTAAAACAAATAAGCATAAAACAGCGCCGCGCTCCCGGTTTGGGAACGCGGCGCTTGCTGTTTATTTCAGGCGAAATCAGTTGTTATATGCGCGGGTCTTGATCTCCTCGGTGACCTTTGCGATGAATTCATCCACTTCCATCGTGGTGGTCTCGCCCTTGCGGTCACGGACAGAAAGGTTGCCGGCCTCGGCTTCCTTTGCACCCAGAACCAGCATGTAGGGCACACGGTCCACCTGCTGTGCGGCACGGATCTTGTAGCCGATCTTCTGGTTGTCGTCGTCCAGAGCCACGCGGACACCGGCCTCCACCAGCTTCTCGGTGATGCTCTCAGCATACTCGAGGGTCTTTTCGGAAACGGGCAGGACCTTGACCTGAACAGGTGCCAGCCAGGTGGGGAACTTGCCCTTGGTCTCCTCAATCAGGTAGGCCATGAAGCGGTCCAGGGAGCCCAGGATCGCACGGTGCAGGACAACGGGGGTCTTTTCGGAGCCGTCCTTGTCCACATAGGTCAGGTGGAACTTTGCGGGCAGGCAGAAGTCCAGCTGGCAGGTGGATAGAGTATACTCAGCACCCACGGCGGGCTTGACGTTCACGTCCAGCTTGGGGCCGTAGAAGGCGGCCTCGCCGATCTCCTCGGTGAAGTGGATGCCCAGCTCGGTCAGCACCTCGCGCAGAGCGTTTTCGGCGTGGTTCCACATGGCATCGTCGTCGTGGTACTTCTTCTTGTCGGCGGGGTCACGCAGGGACAGAACGCAGCGGTAATCGGTGATCTTGAAGTCCTTGTAGGTCTCGAAGATCAGGTTGCAGACATCGGCAACCTCGCTCTTGATCTGCTCCGGAGTGCAGAACAGGTGGGCATCGTTCTGGCAGAAGTGGCGGCCGCGCTCAATGCCCTTCAGGGTGCCGGAGGACTCGTAGCGGAAATCGTGTGCGATCTCACCGATGCGCATGGGCAGGTCACGGTAAGAGTGGGGACGATTTGCGTAGATCATCATGTGGTGGGGGCAGTTCATCGGGCGCAGGACATAGCTTTCACCCTCCATCTCCATGGCGGGGAACATGTTCTCGCGGTAGTGATCCCAGTGGCCGGAGGTCTTGTACAGGTTCACGGTGCCGATGCAGGGGGTCATCACGTGCAGGTAGCCGCGTGCACGCTCCTTCTCCTTGATATAGTTCTCCAGCTCCTGCCAGACGGTGTAGCCTGCGGGCAGGAACATGGGCAGGCCGCGGCCCACCAGGTCGTCGGTCATAAACAGGCCCATCTCCTTGCCGATCTTGCGGTGATCGCGCTCACGGGCCTCCTGCTGCTCCTTCTCCCAGGCTTCCAGCTCTTCCTGGTTGTGGAATGCCACACCGTTGATACGGGTCAGCATCTTGTTTTCTTTGTCGTTCTTCCAGTATGCGCCGGACTGCTGGGTGATCTTGAAGGCCTTCAGCGCCTTGGTGTAGGTCAGGTGGGGTCCGATGCACATGTCAACGTACTCGCCCTGCTGGAAGAAGCTGAACTCGGTCTCGTCGGCCAGATCAGCCATGTGCTCGATCTTGTAGTGCTCCTGGCGCTCCTCCATCAGCTTCACAGCCTCGTCACGGGGCAGGATGAAGGGCTTGATGGCCAGATTTTCCTTGCAGATCTTGCGCATCTCTTTTTCGATGTTGGCCAGATCGTCATCGGTGAGCTTGGTGTCGCCCAGATCGACATCGTAGTAGAAGCCGTTCTCAGTGGCGGGGCCAAAGGCAAAGTCAGCCTCGGGGTACAGGCGCTTGATAGCCTGCGCCATGATGTGAGCAGCGGTGTGGCGGATAACATGCAGTTCCTGGTCCTGCGGGCACTCGTCCACATGGCCGTCTTTGTAGATGATCTTCATAGTGGTTCTCCTTTTGATGAAAGTTAAAACAAAAAAGCGCTCCATCCCGCTCAAATTTACGGGATGAAGCGCCTGAAGATTTCACGCGTTCCACGGTTCCACCCGAATTGCGTGCCCTTGAGAACACGCCACTCGCTGTGCTGTAACGGGCGCACCCGGCAGAGGTTCTCCTCTGCGCTCTGCGGTGGTAGAAGCCCGATGCACGGCAGGCTGCTTGCAGCACCGGTATCCGGGGCAGCCCTCTCTGCGTCATGGGGAACGAGCTCGGTTTGTCCGCATCATCGCTTTGGTCAGGATGAAACTACGCTGATTGTAGCACGATGGCGGCAAAAAATCAAGCTCTCCACGGCGAAAATCTGCGAAAAATCATTCTTCTTTTTTCTTCAGCTTGATCTGCCACTTGTGGGAGGCGTACTCCGGCCGCAGCTTGTTGGTGACAAAGGTCTGGCTGATGTAGAGGCCGTGGTGGCCCGAGAGCATGTAGCACACGCCGCAGCCCAGCGCAATAAGCTCCAGCCCCTGCCCGCCAAACAGCTCGAATCCCAGCAGGATGGAGGGGATCAGGGCGTTTGTGGCTCCGCAGAACACGCAGACCAGACCGATGGCACCGGCAAACCCGGCGGGCAGGCCCAGCCATGGCCCGGCGATGCAGCCAAAGGTCGCCCCGATGTAGAAACTTGGGACCACCTCGCCGCCTTTGAAGCCCACCGCCAGCGTCAGCGCGGTCAGGAAGATCTTGCACAGAAAATCCCAGGGCAGCGCGGCTCCCTGCTCCACGGCATCGGCAATGACGGCCATTCCGGACCCCGTTGTACCGCCCGACACCGAACAGATACGAGAACGCTACCACGGCTGCACCGCCCGCAAAAAGCCCGCAGCCAGGGGTTGGGCATCCGCCTGGGCAGCTGGTAGTTCCAGGGTGTGAAGCGTCCAGCAGAACA
>ENA-OQIX01000132-OQIX01000132.1-human-gut-metagenome-genome-assembly--contig:-NODE-132-length-14677-cov-2.743436_pt1 | contig 14677 bp, 14 predicted proteins | sample MGYA00242591_ERZ504756 | MGnify/ENA primary metagenome ERZ504756 (study PRJEB26092, sample SAMD00036369) | human gut metagenome | host: Homo sapiens | study: EMG produced TPA metagenomics assembly of...
AAAAAAACTTAAACAAAAAAATAATAAAGAAAAAGACAGTCCGGCGCAGAACGGAAATCTGGCGGGGATGTCTTTTTTGTTTGTTCTATTTATAAATGCCGTTGACGGTAACTTTGAAAAGAGCTTCCTTTCCGTTGAGTTCGTCTTTTCCATAGTCTTCCGGGAAAGTGACGGTTACATCTACGCTGTCGCCCGGGTGATGACCGATGAGCTGTTCTTCAAAGTCATCGATGTAAGTATGAGAACCGATCACAAGATCAGCGCCATTTCCTTTTGTGTTTCCTCCCTGGAATTCCACGCCGTCAATGGAGCCGACATAGTCGATATTGACGGTATCACCGTCCTCGATGGTAAGGGAAGTGTCGGTCTGCAAAGAGGCAGAAGCCGAAGTGGAGGCTGATGAGGCGGATGCGGCCGATGAGGCTGTGGAGGTATCCTCCGAGGCACTTTTGACAGAGAGTCGTTTGGAATCGAGTACGCTGGCAATAATAAGGCCGACGATCACAACGACAATCAGAGCTGGTCCGGCCCAGCTCCAGATCTTTTTGTAATGCGCTACTTTCGCTTCGTGCTCCCGCTCTTTGGCACGCCGTTCCTTGGCAGCTTTTCTGTTTTCTTTGTTCATAAAAAGGATCTCCTTTGCACTTTTACGACTGCAATCGTATTTTATAATATCAAGTATATCATAAAAATATGGTAAAAGTGTGAAAAAAATAACACGATCCAACATTGTCAATGCTCAAAAATGACGATATAATGAGTGCAAGTGAGTCAAATGAAAATTTATTTTCATTTGACGAACGACGAATGTCGCTTACGCGGCAGCGTAAGATTGAGTGCAAGTGAGCCAAATGAAAATTTATTTTCAGTTGGCGAACGACGAATGTCGCTTACGCGATAGCGTAAGATTGAGTGCAAGTGAGTCAAACGAAAATTTATTTTCAGTTGGCGAACGACGAATGTCGCTTACGCGGCAGCGTAAGATTGAGTGCAAGTGAGAAAACGCGGCGAGTAAGGGAGTGAATAAAATGGATGACTGGAGTAGTTTCAGAACGACGACATCCGAACAGCAGCGCCTCCGGGCTGCACTTTCCGGCTTTTGTGAATCGCAGGATCTTCCGGAAGAACAGCGAGCCGCATATACCGCATACCTGCGGAAACGCATCCGTTCCGCTGTAGAAACGCTGATCCGTGAAGATAACTTTTCACGGCTGGAAACGCTTCTGCAGACTGGATGGCTGTCCGATGCAGACCGAAAACGTTTTCTCAACCTTGCCGCCGACCAGCAGAAATGGCAGGCCTTCCACATTCTCCTGAACCGGAACTCACAGGATCCGATGCAGGAGAATACGGAAAGCAGAAAAACAGAAGCTGCGGTTCAAAAAGAAAAGTCCACAAAAGAAAAAGAAGCGCTGGCGCTCCGGCTTTTCGAAGAAGCCCGCAAAAACCTCTGCTGGCTGTACCCGGAACTTGGTGAAGCGATTCTTTTCTTTCGTCATCAGCCGTCCGACAGGACAAAAGCCATCACATCCGACGGTCATACGATATATTTTAACTCCGATTTTGTACTCCGCATGTGTACCGAAAATTCATCGTTCCTCAAGGAAGGCTATCAGCACCTGCTGCTGGAATGCATCCGCCGGTTTGGGAAAGAAACACCGGAGCCGAAAAAAGAAGAACAGTCCCCGGTTCCATGGCTGATGCTGGAAAAAGAAAAACAGTTTCCGGTTTCATGGCTGGTGCCGGGAAAAGAGCCGGAACTTATCGAGTCTTTTCAACCAGTCTGGAAACGTGCTGCCCGTAAGTTGGCGGAAAACTACGGCACCGGCGGCCTGCGGCGAGGCCAGAACCGTGGTGGAAAAAAAGAAACCCTGTCCGGGATCGAAAAAAGAGCGTACGATTACCGCCGCTTCCTGAAACGCTTTACCGTTACCCGCGAGGAAATGGAGCTGGATCTCGACAGTTTCGATCCAGTCGCTTACCATTATGGGCTTATGTATTACGGAAATTTCCCTTTCATCGAGCCGCCGGAGACGCGGGAAGGAAACCGTCTCGAAGAGCTGGTTATCGCGATCGACACATCCGGTTCGTGCAAAAAAGAAATTGTAGCAAAGTTCCTTGGTGAGACGCGCAGCATTCTTGAAGAAAAGAAACTTCTTTTCCAGCTGGAACGTCTGCCTGATCCAGTGCGACAGCTTCGTGCAGGATGTCACGATGATTCATTCCCCGAAAGAATGGGAAGCATACCGCGAAGCAGTCACGATCAAGGGCCGAGGCGGAACCGATTTTCGTCCTGTCTTTCAGAAAGTGGAAGAGTTGCGGGAACAGCACGTATTCCGAAACTTAAAAGCGTTGATCTATTTTACCGACGGAGACGGAATTTATCCCGAACAAAAGCCCGATTACGAGACGGCATTCGTCTTTGTCAGACAGACCGAAAAAATGAATCTTGTCCCCAAATGGGCAAAAAAACTGCTGACAGAAGAATGTACTCTTTGAACACAACTGACAAAAAAGCATCTCGCAAAATCAAACACAGAAAGATTTCGAGAGTACATAAAGAGTGCATAAGATAAGAGAGATCATATGAACATACAAGAAGCAAAAGAGACAATTGAAACAGCCCTGCGCGCATACTTTGCGAAGAGATGAAATTGGTTTTCCACTGGTTCCCCTCCGGCAGCAGCGTCCCATTCTCCTGATCGGCCCGCCGGGCATCGGAAAAACGGCAATTATGGAGCAGATCGCAGAAGAGTGCGGTGTGGGGCTTGTCGCCTACACGATGACACACCATACGCGTCAGAGTGCCATGGGCCTTCCGGAGATCTGCAAACGTGAAATCGAAGGGAAAACGGTACATACAACGGAATACACGATGAGCGAGATCATCGCCTCGATCTATGACTGCATGGAGCAGACCGGAAAGAAGCGGGGTATCCTCTTTCTCGATGAAATTAACTGCGTCTCCGAGACCCTCGCTCCGGTAATGCTGCAGCTTTTGCAGGACAAAAAATTCGGCAATCAGCACATCCCGGATGACTGGCTGATCGTGGCCGCCGGAAATCCGCCGGAATATAATAAATCTGTGCGGGAATTTGATGTGGCAACGCTCGACCGTGTGCGGAAGATCGAGGTGGTTCCCGAGCTTTCCGTGTGGCTTTCCTATGCAGAGAAAAATCAGATCCACAGCGCCGTGACAACGTACCTTATGGCACACAGTGACCATTTTTATTCTGTTTCGCAGGAAGCGGATGAGAAGCGTTTTGTGACAGCACGCGGCTGGGAGGATTTGTCGGCAGTGCTGAAAAGTTATGAAATCCTGCATTTTCCGGTCGACGAAGCACTGATCGGACAATATTTGCAGGAAGAAAAGACGACGGAGGAATTCAGCTCGTACTACAGGATTTACGAAAAATATGGACAGGATTACGGTGTAGAGGAGATTCTGACCGGTGCATTTTCCGGAAAAATCATGGCAGAAAAACAGAAGATGGCGGCAAATGGTTCCGCAGAAGAGCGATCTGTACTGCTGTCTCTGTTTCATGCGGCACTTCAGAAAGAGGCATCCGGCTGCCAGAAGCAGGAGCACACGGCAAAGGAGCTCTCCGAGTGCTTTCGCCAGTTTACCGGGCTTTGCAGGCAGAAAAAAGATGAGACATACGCATCCTGGCTGCGGCAGAAAGAGCAGGGATTTGCAGTGTGCAAAAAGCAGGGACTGCTGAAAAAGGGCGAGGAAGAAACGAATGCGCGGGTCTTGAAAAAGTTAAAAAAACTCGAGGAGACCGCTAAAAAATGTCGCAAAACCGATCCGGATCAGATGAAAGAGCTTTTTGAAACGGTATGTGAACTGGAACAGGAAAAAGTGGAGAAGGAAGTAAAGGATGTGAAACTGCAGATCCGCCGTGCCGCTGAATTTTTACAGAACAGCTTTCCGGGCGGAGCAGAAGTGGTGCTGTTTGAAGCAAATCTGGCGCGAAGTCCTGCGCTGCGAAGCTTTTTGATTGAGAAAAGCATGGATGCCGAAGGATAAGCTGCCACTTTGGAAAGAAGAAAATGGTTCTGAAAAGCCCATTTCTGGAGAAAAATGATTTGAAAGGAAGAGGAAGAACAGGACAGAGGAAGGAAGAAAAAGATGAATTATAAAATGATCCTGCAGTACGATGGCACGCGCTATAACGGCTGGCAGAAGCAGGGAAATACGGACAACACGATTCAGGGCAAGCTCGAAACGCTGTTGTCCAGGATCGCAGGAGAGCCGGTGGAGATCCACGGCGCGGGCAGAACCGATGCCGGCGTCCATGCGGCGGGACAGGTCGCAAATGCAAAGTTCCATACGGATCTATCCGATGAAGAACTTCTGCAGACAATCAACCATTATCTGCCGGAAGACATCGAAGTCACCAGCCTCGCGCGGATGCCGGAGCGCTTCCACAGCCGTCTGAATGCGGTGGACAAAACATACGAATACCGTATCGTGATCGATGGCAGAAAGCATGTTTTCGAGCGGAAATACGTGTATTTTCCGGAAGCACCGCTCGATGTGGAAAAAATGAAAGAAGCATCGAAAGCGTTTATCGGAACGTATGATTTCAGGAGCTTCTGTGCCAACAAACGTATGAAAAAATCGACAGTACGGACGATTACCGGAATTGATTTCTGCGAGAAAGACGGGATTCTTATCATTTCCTATACCGGAACCGGTTTTCTGTACCACATGGTGCGGATCCTGACCGGAACACTTGTGGAGGCCGGGATGGGAAAACGGGATATCGCATCAATGATGGAGCTTCTCAAAGCAAAAAACCGCGAAAGTGCGGGTTTTCTTGCACCGGCATGCGGACTCCTGTTAAAAGAAGTCCGATATGAATAACCGAAATAATCAGGGCAATGCACCAGCCTTTTTTGCATAAAAAACCGAAAAAGGCTGTGAATTGATAAATGCAGCATAGAAAAGAGAAAGGATGAGGTGAAAAGCATGTTTCAGAAGAAAAGAAATACTTTTCATGGCGGCGTTCACCCGTACGAGGGAAAAGAGCTCTCCAAGGACAAACCGATTGTCAAAGCGCAGCCGGGCAACTTATTGTATTACGCAGTGTCACAGCACATCGGAGCGCCTGCTGTGCCGATCGTACAAAAAGGCGATCATGTAAAAGCGGGACAGAAAATCGCAGAAGCGGGAGGGTTTGTTTCGGCTCCTGTTTACGCATCGGTTTCCGGCACGGTAAAAGGAATTGAGAAAAAAGTTTCCGCAGCCGGTTCCCCGGTAGACTGTATCGTTGTGGAGAACGACGGGTTGTATGAAAAAGAAACATTTGAGGAGTGCCCGCACTGGGAAAAACTCGACGCAGATACGATTCGGAACAAGATCAAAGAGGCCGGAATCGTGGGAATGGGAGGTGCAGGCTTCCCGACACACGTCAAAGTATCCCCGAAAGATCCGTCAGCGATCGACCACATTCTCGTCAATGGAGCAGAGTGTGAGCCGTATCTGACGAGCGACTATCGCAGAATGCTCGAGGAGCCGGAAAAGGTGATCGGAGGCTTAAAAATCATGCTGCATATGTTCCCGAAAGCAAAGGGAATCATCTGCATTGAGGACAACAAACCGGACTGTATCGCGAAGTTCCGTGAGCTGGTGCTTCCGGAGGATAACATTGAGGTTCTGGAGCTTAAAACGAAATACCCGCAGGGTGCCGAGCGTATGCTGATCTATGCAGCAACGGGACGAAAGGTAAATTCCTCCATGCTGCCGGCGGACGCGGGCTGTATCGTGGACAACATCGACACCGTAACCGCTATTTACCAGGCAGTCCGCTTCGGCGAACCGCTGATGAGCCGTATCGTTACCGTGACAGGAGATGCCGTACAGAATCCGTGCAACTTTGAAGTGCCGGTCGGCATGCTCTTATCCGAACTTTTAGAGCAGGCAGGTGGTCTGAAAAACGAGGCATCCAAGATCATCTGCGGCGGTCCGATGATGGGAAAAGCCCTGTTTACAATGGAGGTTCCTGTAACCAAGACAACATCTGCACTGACCTGCCTCACCGAGGATGAAGTATCTGCGCTGGCACCATCTGCCTGCATCAACTGCGGACGCTGCGTTTCCGTCTGTCCGGGTCAGATTCTTCCGGCCCGCCTTTCCGTTTTTGCGGAGCACGGAGAGGAAGAGAAGTTCCTGAAATACGGCGGAATGGAGTGCTGTGAATGTGGCTGTTGTTCCTTTATCTGCCCGGCAAGACGTCCGCTGACGCAGGAAATCAGCTCAATGCGTAAAGTGCTTCTGGCAAAGAGAAAGAAGAAATAGGGGGATCTTACATATGAATGGATTATTACACGTATCATCTTCCCCACACGCGCGGTCCAAGGTGACGACAGACAAAATCATGTTTGCCGTCCTGCTTGCCCTTGCCCCGGCAGCCTGCGTGGGAGTCTGGAATTTCGGCCTTCGGGCACTGCTTTTGATTGCGATTTCGATGGCAGTCTGTCCCCTGACGGAATATCTGTATGAAAAAGGAATGAAGAAACCGGTGACGATTGCCGACGGCAGTGCACTGGTAACCGGCCTTCTGCTGGCCATGAACATGCCGGTGCAGGCACCTCTTTGGATGCCGGTGATCGGCGGTGTGTTTGCAATTCTCGTCGTAAAACAGCTTTTCGGCGGTCTTGGCCAGAACATTATGAACCCGGCGCTTGCAGGAAGATACTTCCTTTTGATTTCCTTCCCGGGTCATATGACCAACTTCGCTGCCCCGGCAGCCGCACATCTTGTGGATACCGTATCCGGTGCGACACCGCTTGCCGCAGCAAAAGCAGGAGAGCAGGTGAATCTGCTGTCCATGTTCCTTGGGAATACGGCCGGAACGATCGGTGAGACTTCCGCACTGGCCCTTCTGATTGGCGGCATTTTCCTTGTCTGCATTCATGTGATTGACCTCAATATTCCGCTCATCTACATCGGAACAGAGCTTTTATTTGCCCTGATTTTCGGCGGCCACGGTTTTGATATCAACTTCCTTGGCGCGCATCTTTTTGGCGGTGGTCTGATGCTCGGCGCATGGTTCATGGCAACCGATTACGTTACCCGTCCGATCACAAAGAAGGGACAGTATATCTACGCGGTCATTTTAGGACTTCTGACCGGTGTATTCCGTATCTTTGGAAATTCGGCAGAGGGCGTTTCCTATGCCATCATCTTTACCAACCTTCTGGTTCCGCTTATTGAGCGCGTGACCGTGCCGGTTGGATTCGGAAGAGGAGGCAAGAAAAAAGCATGAACAAAATCATAAAAACGCACTGATTCTTGCGGCGATCACGCTGATTGCCGGATTGCTTCTCGGGGCGGCACATCAGGTAACCCTGGAGCCGATCCAGAAACAGCAGGAGAAAGAAAAACAGGAATCCTGTCAGAACGTATTCCCGGAGGCAGCTTCCTTTGAAGAAGTAACAATGAGCGATGCACAACAGGCAGAGCTTACGGCAGCACTGATCGGCCACGGTTTTGAAGCACAGACGATTGACGAACTGCTGCTTGCAAAAGACGCATCCGGCGCGACGATCGGCCTGGTTGAGATCATCTCCACAACCGAAGGCTATGGCGGCGGCATGCAGTTCTCGATGGGAATTGCATCGGACGGAACGACAAAAGGAATCTCTTTCCTGTCACTTTCCGAGACGGCCGGCCTTGGTATGCGTGCCGACACAGACGATTTCAAGAATCAGTTCAAGGATAAAAACGTAGAAGCATTCTCCTACACAAAATCCGGCGCATCCGCGGATGATGAAATCGATGCGCTGAGCGGAGCAACTCTGACAACGAACGCTGTAACAAACGGTGTCAATGCAGGAATCTGCTGTTTTAACTACTGCAGTGAATCCGGTCTGCTTTCCGGAGAGGGAGGGAACTCATGAGAAAAGATACGCCGCTGGAACGGCTTTATAATGGTATCATAAAAGAAAACCCGACCTTCGTCATGATGCTGGGTATGTGTCCGACGCTTGCGGTTACCACTTCTGCAAAGAACGGTATCGGCATGGGCCTTGCGACGATGGTCATCCTGACCGCCTCCAACCTGATGATTTCCCTGCTTCGGAAAATCATCCCGGACGGCGTGCGTATGCCAGCATACATCGTTGTTGTGGCATCGTTTGTAACCATCGTGGAATTTTTGATGGAAGGTTTTATTCCGGCACTCTATTCCGCCCTTGGCATCTACATCCCGCTGATCGTTGTAAACTGTATCATTCTGGGACGCGCCGAGGCATATGCTGGAAAACATGGTCCGATCCCGTCGCTGTTTGACGGTATCGGTATGGGTCTTGGCTTTACCGTCGGCCTGACCCTGATCGGTATGTTCCGTGAGCTGATCGGAGCCGGAACCCTGTTCGGTATCCAGGTAATGCCGAGTGCTTACGAGCCGGTCAACATCTTCATCATGGCGCCGGGTGCATTCCTTGTGCTGGCAATGCTCGTTGCGGTGCAGAACCGCATCAAACGCCAGAAGTCAGAGAAAACCGGAAAACCGGCAGTCCCGGCAGAAGAGACCGGCTGTATGGCATGCGCCAATAAGGCATACTGCCAGGCTGTGAAAGGAAAGGAGGAAGCGAAATGAAAGAACTGATTTTAATTGCGATCGGTGCGGCGCTGGTGAACAACGTTGTCTTAAGCCAGTTCCTCGGCATCTGTGCTTTCCTCGGTGTTTCCAAAAAGATGGATACGGCGGCCGGCATGGGCGGAGCGGTTATTTTTGTCCTCACGATTTCTTCATTTGTGACAAGTCTGATTTACAAATTTATCCTGGCACCGGCAGAACTTGATTATCTGAAAACGATCGTTTTCATTCTTGTCATCGCGGCGCTGGTACAGCTCGTTGAGATGTTCCTGAAAAAGACGATTCCGTCTCTGTATCGAGCGCTCGGCGTTTACCTTCCGCTGATTACAACAAACTGCGCGGTACTCGGTGTGGCACTCATCAACGTACAGAAGGATTACACGATTCTGCAGGGTACGGTTTACGGTCTGGCAACCGCAATCGGCTTTACGATTGCCATGGTGCTGATGGCCGGCCTGCGGGAAAAGATGGAGTACAACGATATCCCGGAGTCATTCAAAGGAATGCCGATCGTTCTTCTTACGGCTATGCTGATGTCAATGGCATTTATGGGATTTTCCGGAATGATCTAGGAGGGATGAAGAGATGAATGGTATTTTAGCAGCCACCCTGATGGTGGGTGGAACCGGCCTTTTGATTGGTATTCTCCTTGGAATTGCCGGAAAGAAGTTTTATGTGGAAGTGGACGAGCGCGAGACGAAGGTCCGTGAAGCGCTGCCGGGCAACAACTGCGGCGGCTGCGGTTACCCGGGCTGTGACGGAGCGGCGGCTGCAGTGGTAAAGGGTGAAGCCCCGATTTCGGTCTGTCCGGTCGGCGGTTCGCCGGTTGCGGCAGCGATCGGTGCCATTATGGGACAGGAAGCCGGAGCACAGGAGCGCAGAAAAGCAGTGGTACGGTGCGCCGGTACGTGTGACGTGGCAAAGAACAAGTATGAATACACGGGTGCAAGGGACTGCTCCTACGCCGTTTTTGTACCGGGCGGCCGGTCCGAAGAGCTGCGGAAACGGATGTCTTGGTTTGGAAACTGCGTGAAGGCATGTAAGTTTGATGCGATCCATATTGAAAACGGCATTGCCGTTGTGGACGGCGAAGCGTGCAAGGCATGCGGTGCCTGCGTGAGGGCCTGTCCGAGAAATCTGATCGACCTGATTCCGTATGAGCAGAAGATCACGGTGAAATGCCGCTCAACCGAGAAGGGCAAGGCGGTGATGGCAGCGTGTGAGATCGGCTGTATCGGATGTAAGAAGTGCGAGAAGAACTGCCCGTCGGATGCAATTCACGTTGTGGATCAGCGCGCGGAGATCGACCCGGCAAAATGTACGGGCTGCGGCCTCTGCGCGGAGAACTGCCCGCGGAAGTGTATTATGGTAGAAAAATAAAAATGAGAAATTCCATGCTGTGGGAGGGAACTTCTGCGGCGTGGAATTTTTGCTTTTCGGTGATATCGTGTTAGCCAATGCCGGTGGTGGCTGGCTTGACTTGAATTTGGGAAAATGATAAACTGAAAGTCAGAAAACGAGGGGCAAAAAGCTAAAAAAATATAAAATGGCAGAAAGGACGGGGCAAAAGTATGACAATGACAATGGATGAACTGATGAAAGTGCTCGATATGCAGGAGGATATTCTGCAGTTTACGCATTTTACTAAATGCAGACGCATGGGAACTGGGAACGATGATCCTGATGGAGGCAAGACGGCGCGGAGCACAGGTTGGCATCATGATCCGCAGAAGCAACGGGGAAGTTGTATTCCAGTATTGTGATAACGGCATTACGCCGCACAATGTGGAGCTGATGAGACGGAAGAGCAATTCGGTGCTTCTGACGGAGCGGAGTTCGCTGCAGCTCTACATGGCAGCGACGAATGCGCCGGAGAGCGTAAAACAGATGGTACTGGACCCGAAGGAATACGCAATGCTGGGCGGAGGTTTTCCGATCTGCGTGGAAGAAGTCGGCGTTGTGGCGACCGTAGCAGTGTCCGGCATGGGACAGGTTTCGGATCATGATGTGATTGTGAAATGCATCAGCAAATATTTGCATATCGATGAAGTACCAAGAATCAGAACTGTATGAAAATGATGATTGAAACTAAATTTTGTGTATGATACAATGTCACCGGCAAAAAGACATGACAGTTCCATCAGGGACAACAAAACCCCCGTGAGCGGCAACTCACGGGGGTTGGTTTATGTCAGCAGGTTTTGCATATCTTCCGGCAGTGGTGCGTGGAAGTTTAAGGGTTCTCCGGTGATCGGATGGACGAAGGAGAGCGATGCAGAGTGAAGTGCCTGGCGGGGGAAAGTGCCGGGAGTTTTGTTGTAGAGGGTATCGCCGAGCAGCGGATGGCCGATGTAAGCCATGTGGACGCGGATCTGGTGGGTGCGGCCGGTTTCGAGGTTGAGTTCGAGGTGGGAGAAAACGGAGCAGTGCGCGAGGGTGCGGTAATGGGTTACGGAGCGCTCGCCGGAGGCAAAGTCGACGGTGCGCTGGATGAGGGAGCCGTCGAGGCGGGCGATCGGGGCGTCGATGGTGCCGGATGCAGCGGTTTCGCCGAGGGCGAAGGCCTGATACGTGCGGTGGATTTCGCGGGAGCGCATGGCCTGGGAGAGGACGGCGGCGCTTAAGGCGTGCTTGGCGAGTACGATAAGGCCGGTGGTGTCGCGGTCGAGGCGGTTGATGCAGCGGTAGACGAAGGGTTCACCTTTCTGTTCAAAATACCATGCAATGCCGTTTGCCAGCGTATTTTCATAATTTCCAATCGACGGATGAATCGGCGTATCAGCGGGTTTATCCACAACGAGGATGTCGTCATCCTCATACACAACCGAAAACGGAACCGGCCGCGGCAGAATTCCGTCGGAGGGTTCTGTTTCGACAAGGTGCGTTTCGATCACATCCCCGGCGTGCACGGCCTGGCTCGTCCAGGCGCGGACGCCGTTTCGGAAAATGCCGTCCTCTGTGCGTTTTAAGCCCGTAATAATATGGCGCGAATATCCATGCCGGCGGAGAAACCATTCCACAGTCAGATTTTCCCGTTCCTCCTCCGGCGAAACCACATATGTAAACCTGTGTCCCATACACAAAACCTCCGTTTCTATAGCTTTTTATCGAATGAACCCTGTCATTTCGGGGCAAAATTTCAAAAAGAGACTTTCCCAGTCTTTCGTCAAGTATAGCCGAAAACAGATGGAAAGACAAGAAACTTACCTTTCTATATCGAAAATAATAAAAAAGTAAATATAAAAAATGGCAGAACAAAAACACACTCATCGACCATTGAATGTAGATGAAGCACTGAGTACTTCTGAAGCATTCCTTTAAGTAACAAACTGTTAGTAGGTATTGTAGTAGCTATTGTTGTTATCGTATGTGGCACATTGGCTTACAAACATTTTATCGGTGAACCTAAAGAGTTGAAAGCTTCTGAGGCACTTTTCAAAGGTGAACAGTATTTTGGCAACGACAATTATGAAACTGCACTGAAGGGTGACAGCTTGGGTTACGCAGGTTTTCTGAAAATAGCAGATGAATTCAGCGGTACTGAAGCAGGAAACTTGGCAAATGCTTATGCTGGTATTTGCTATGCACAGCTCGGAAAGTATGAAGAAGCTGCAAAATATCTGGATAAATTCAGCGCAGACGATTATATGGTTGCTCCTGCCATTATTGGTACAATGGGTAACTGTTATGCTCAGATGGGACAGCTTGACAAAGCAGCTGCAACATTGCTGAAAGCTGCAGACAAAGCAAACAGCACTACTTTAAGCCCAATCTACTTGCTTCAGGCTGGTCAGATACTTGAAAAGCAAGGTAAAATGCAGAAGCTGTTGAAGCTTACAAGCAAATTAAAACAAATATGCAAACTCATTCCAAGCAATGGACATTGATAAATACATTGACCGTGCTTCAATCAAATAATAACTAGCATATTTATTACATATATAATAAGGTATTGTCATTCGGAGCAAAGCGAAGAATCTCGGATACATCAACGTGGATGCTCATGAGATTCAAACTTTACTCCGAATGATTTTTTTATTTCATATTCATCTAATCATTTATACATAATTATTATGGCAACAGCATATCACAACTTATCAGATTACGATTTCACCTCTGTACCCGACGCTTCTCAAATGCGTTTTGGAATTGTTGTCTCAGAATGGAACAGCAATATAACTGGCGCATTATTGGAAGGTGCAGTAAAAACATTGAAAAAGCATGGTGCAAAAGACGAAAACATACTTGTACAAACAGTTCCGGGAAGTTTCGAGCTAACTTTCGGCTCAGCACAAATGATAAAAAGTGGAAAAGTTGACGCAGTAATAGCTTTAGGATGCGTAGTTCGTGGAGATACTCCACATTTTGACTATGTTTGCGCCGGAGCAACTCAAGGAATCACACAACTGAATGCAACTACCGATATACCAGTGATTTACGGCCTAATCACGACCAACAACATGGAACAGGCCGAAGAACGAGCAGGAGGAAAATTAGGCAATAAAGGCGATGAATGTGCAATTACTGCAATAAAAATGATAGATTTTGTTTGCAAATTAAAAAATAGTTGTACCTTTGCATCGCAATTGAGAAAAACACTAGTCAATCAGTTGCGAAAGGGCAAATACCAGAGTGGCCAAATGGGGCAGACTGTAAATCTGCTGGCTTACGCCTTCGGTGGTTCGAATCCATCTTTGCCCACTAAAATTGCGGAAGTAGCTCAGTCGATAGAGCATTAGCCTTCCAAGCTGAGGGTCGCGGGTTTGAGTCCCGTCTTCCGCTCTTCTTTTTTCTTCTTTGCTGTTATAGCTCAGCGGTAGAGCACTTCCTTGGTAAGGAAGAGGTCCCGGGTTCAAGTCCCGGTAACAGCTCGTGAATTTGTAAAGCTGATTATTAATCAAAATAAATAGTAAAGCTATGGCTAAAGAGAAATTTGAACGTTCGAAACCGCACGTTAACATTGGTACTATCGGTCACGTTGACCACGGTAAAACCACTTTGACTGCTGCTATTACAACAGTATTGGCAAAGAAAGGTCTGTCAGAATTGCGTTCTTTCGATTCTATCGATAACGCTCCTGAAGAAAAGGAAAGAGGTATCACTATCAACACTTCTCACGTAGAGTATCAGACTGCTAACCGTCACTATGCTCACGTAGACTGTCCGGGACACGCCGACTACGTAAAGAACATGGTTACTGGTGCTGCTCAGATGGATGGTGCTATCATCGTAGTTGCTGCAACTGATGGTCCTATGCCTCAGACTCGCGAACACATCTTGTTGGCTCGTCAGGTAAACGTTCCTCGTCTGGTTGTATTCTTGAACAAATGCGACATGGTTGATGACGAAGAAATGTTGGAATTGGTTGAAATGGAAATGCGTGAATTGTTGTCATTCTATGACTTCGATGGCGATAATACTCCTATCATCCGTGGTTCTGCTTTGGGTGCATTGAACGGTGTTCCTCAGTGGGAAGAAAAGTTATGGAATTGATGGATGCAGTTGATAACTGGATTCCTCTGCCTCCGCGTGATGTAGATAAACCATTCTTGATGCCGGTTGAAGACGTATTCTCAATCACTGGTCGTGGTACTGTTGCTACTGGTCGTATCGAAGCTGGTGTTATCAAGGTAGGTGATGAAGTTGAAATCTTGGGTCTTGGTGAAGACAAGAAATCAGTTGTTACTGGTGTTGAAATGTTCCGTAAATTGTTGGATCAAGGTGAAGCTGGTGATAATGTTGGTTTGTTGTTGCGTGGTATCGACAAGAACGAAATCAAACGTGGTATGATTTTGTGTCACCCGGGTCAGGTTAAAGCTCACTCTAAGTTCAAAGCTGAGGTTTATATCCTGAAGAAAGAAGAAGGTGGTCGTCACACTCCATTCCACAACAAATATCGTCCTCAGTTCTACTTGCGTACTATGGACTGTACAGGTGAAATCACTTTGCCAGAAGGTACAGATATGGTAATGCCGGGTGATAACGTTACTATCAACGTTGAATTGATCTATCCGGTTGCATTGAACGTAGGTTTGCGTTTCGCTATCCGTGAAGGTGGACGTACAGTA
>ENA-OQIX01000133-OQIX01000133.1-human-gut-metagenome-genome-assembly--contig:-NODE-133-length-14662-cov-2.759959_pt1 | contig 14662 bp, 15 predicted proteins | sample MGYA00242591_ERZ504756 | MGnify/ENA primary metagenome ERZ504756 (study PRJEB26092, sample SAMD00036369) | human gut metagenome | host: Homo sapiens | study: EMG produced TPA metagenomics assembly of...
CAAGAGTGTTTTTCACGGAACTGAACCGCACCCCAATTGTTGGACGTACGGTAAGTGGGATGCAGTCTGAGACCGCGACTCTGGCACGCATCATCCAGACTTTGGTCGACGATCCCATTGAGCAACGCATTCGCGAACGGCGCGTCCAAGAGCAGGACGGCGAGGCCGTTGCCGACAATGCCCCGGTCAATACAGGCTGTGGCAACGCTGCCGACAATGCCACTGCCGAAAAACGCAAGCCCAGTGCCGCCACATTGGCGGCAATAACAGTACCGGCACAAGCGGCACCGACGCGGTTGCCGACAATCCGCTGGAGCTGGTGGAATCCGGTTGGTCTGTAAGCCAACAGGGGTACGTTAGCTACGCATTCGCCCTGCGCAACACCAGCACAACCCTGCAGGTACAGTATCCAGAAGTCGCCATCACCGGCGAACCAAAGACGGCTCCATCGTGTTCTCGCAGACGCAAACGCTGAATATGGCGTTCCCGAATCAGACTATATATAACGCCGGGCAAGCGGGTCAAGGTACCGCACCGGCCACCGTGGACTTCGTTGCGCTCAGTCCGAATGAGTACAACGTCACGGAAGCACAAGGCACTGCCACTTTCCCCATCAGCGGAATCTCCAAAGTGCGCAACAACGACGGCGGCACGACCTTCAATGGCGAAGTCCGCGCCGTGACCGATGGTTTCAAGCCTTCAGATGGACAGCAGATCAAGGTTTCCCTAGTGTTGCGGGATAAGCAAGGTGCCATCATCTATGGAGAAATGGGCATTTGTGGATTGGCCGGACAATGGCCAATCCTGCCTTTCTCGATACTGGTGTACGATTTGCCGGACTACACGTCCTACGAGTCGTACGCACAAATTTGGTAGTTCGGCTTAATCGCCATCAGGCCGCGTTACACGCCGCATCGACACTAGTGTTGCGCCGTGCCTGGCCGAATACACGGCCAGCCATCTTCTCATCGGTCTCGGTCTGGATGATGGTGCGCATCGGGCCCATGCAGATGGCCGAAGCCAAACCGTTCACCACATCAATCAGCAAATACGCCAGCAGCTTGTGGACCACGCCAAGACCAACGACGGAGACGCCCACCAGAGTGATGCCGAAGGCGACCACGCGCATGTTGTTGCGGACGATGATGACGCCGAATCACCGATCATCCTTTGGGAACAACGCGTCGAAGGCATGTTCCATCACGGACTTACGGCGGATCACACCGACGAGCCTGCCATCACCATCCACCACCGGCAGTTTCTTGAACTGCTTCTTGGCGAGGATTCGGGCCACCTCTCCAACATGCTGGTCGGGCGTGGCGGCAACGACCTTACGCGTGGCGATGTCCATCACCTTCTTGCCGGAGAGCGCCTGCACCTTGGAGGCCACGGTTTCGTCGTCGAACACCACCATCGTCGAACCGGTGCCGGTGGGAACCGTACGGGATTCATAGGTGGCAATCGATTTCAGGATATCGCCGTCGCTGACGAAGCCGACGAGCCTGCAATCGCCGTTCACCACGGGAAGGCTGGAAACGTTGAGGCGGATGAACTCGCGCACCACATGCGTGATGTCATCGCTGTCCAGGCAGCTGTAGGGCTGATCGTCCATAATCCCGCCGATGGACTGTTCCTGGGCCTGCTTGAACAGGGAGGCAGCGGGGGCCACGTATGCGCCGGCGTAGTGATGCTCGGCGGGCTGGCCTTCAGTGGTTTCGTACCGCGACTTCGGCGGAGGCTTGCGCCTCGTAGGCCTTGGCGTTGCGTGCTGCCTTCTCCTTGGTCACGACTGGTGACGGTGAAGATGCAGATGATCAGGGCGACCAGCGAGATGGCGGCGCACAGCAGGTAGGAGAACGCGATGCCGCTGGCCGTGGCGGACTTCACACCCTGGGACATGTGCGAGGCGGTCACGGATGTTTCTGCGGTGACCAGAAGCGAGGTCGCAATGGCTGCCGCGATCTGGCGGCCGGTGTTGGCGATGGCGTTGCCATGGGCGATCATGTCGTTCGGCAAAGCGTTGACGCCCCAAGTGTTGATCGGCATGTTGGCGATAGCCTGACCGGATGCCTGCAATGCGCAGAACACGGCGACAAACAGCACTGATGTCCTGGTGTTGATGGTGCCGAGAAGACCAAGAGAGATGGTCATGAGCGTAAGGCCGCCGATACCCACGCCGCGCGGGCCGAATTTGTCGAATGCGGCACCGGCGACCGGACTCAGGATGATGCCGACCGCCGCGGCGGGCAGCATGACCATGCCGGTGACGGTGGCGGATTGGCCGAGCACATTCTGGATGAAGATAGGCAACGTCACGTTGGTTGCGGCGACTGCGGCGTTGATCAGAGTGACCAGAATCGCGGAGTTGCGGAAGTTGCGGGTGGCAAGGGTGTCAACGCGCAACAATGGCTCATCGAGCTTGACTTGCTTGTATACGAATGCGACGAAGGCCACAAGACCAACGACGATTGAGGTAATGACGACCGGACTGGCCCATCCCATCGTGGAAGCGGACGAGAAGCCATAGAGCAGGCCACCGAACGCGATGGTCGAAAGGATCACGGACAGGATGTTGAGCTTTGGGTTCTTCAACTCGCTGACGTTCTTGAGCATCATCGTGCCTCCGACAAGGATGACCAGTGCCACGACTGCGATGCCAATGAACATCGGGCGCCATCCGAAACTGTCAATCATCAGACCACCGACAACCGGGCCGATAGCCGGGCCGGCGGCCATGACGATACCGGCCATGCCCATGGCGGTGCCGCGCTTATCCGGCGGATAGACGAGCATCGGCACTACGGCGACCAATGGCAACAGCACGCCGGAGCCGGCGGATTGCAGTATGCGTCCGACGAGCAACAGCACGAAATTCGGCGCGACGGCACACAGCAGTGTGCCGACCATGAAAGTGGCAAGAGCTCCGGCGAAGAGCTTTCGGGTGGAGAATTTATCAATCAGATAGCCTGAAATCGGCACCATGATGCCCGAGACCAGCATGTAGACGCTGGTCACCCACTGCACGGTGCCGGTGGTGATATTGAAATCACGCATCAGTGCCGGCAAGGCCGGTGACATGACGGTCTGGTTGAGCAGCGCGATGAACGAGCCGACGACGATCACGCCCACGACGATGAATCGGGTGTGCGGATCAATAGGCTTTACGGAACTGGCGGCGGACCCGAATTCCGCGGTTTTCTGTGAGGTCACAGCATTTCCTTCTGTTGGTAACGGCATGTGTGGGCGATCCGGCCCCATACTTGTGTCAAGACGCGGGGACACTGATGAGTCCGGGATAAAGGAAAAGCCGCCATCCGTTCCGCATTCATATACGGCAAACGATTCGCGGCTTTGCGTAAGTTGATGGCTATGGTGAGCGATTCATGCGACGTCGACTGCGGATGGGCCATCGGTACATCCCGGCATAAGGCGTGTCCCCGCTACACCAGCATCGAGAATAGGGCCGTTTGTGGATTGGCAAACAGAACATTGCCGACGAACGACCCACGGCAGGCGCGTGCGATGAACATCGCGTAGCGATACAGGTTCATGGCATCTCCTTGATGGGTTTTCGTACGGCAGACATCGAGAAGCCTATCATCATTCAAATCGACGGTGAAAACCACGTATGCCCGACAATACACAAAATCTTCACAAAAGGGTTGGGCTTACCGCATACGATCCGCCTGAATAGCGGTCCGAGAATGAATCAGGGGCGAGCTAAGGGTTACGTCTCGTGTTTCCGTCATGCTGTCTGGCAAAATAGTGAAGCTGAACATGCGAGGCATCGACCGGAATCGGAAAGGGACTAATCATGCGAGTTCTCGGCAATATCCTGTGGATCATTCTTGGTGGGTTGGCCATCGCAATCGGATGGGCAGTGGTGGGACTGATTCTGTGCATCTCCATCATCGGCATCCCGCTCGGCATTCAAGCGTTCAAGATGGCGGGACTCACCCTGACGCCGTTTGGCAAAACCGTGCAATACGGCGGCGGAGTCGGCTCTGCCTTGGCCAACATCCTGTGGGTGGTGCTGGTCGGCTGGTGGATGGCGCTCGGCTATCTGGGAGCCGGCATGCTCAACTGCATCACCATTATCGGTATTCCGTTCGGATTGCAATCATTCAAGATGGCCAAGCTTGCGCTCTGGCCGTTCGGCGCGGAAATCGTCAACCTGTAGATTCCAAATACTACAAAGCCGCCAAAGCAACCCTTGACAAGGCGGTCACCGACGTCAACAATTGGATTGACCAGCAAGCCGCCAAGGCCGAATAATAAAACACACATTATGCTGCTGCAGCAGCCAGTCCTTGCAGAACAATGTCATGACAAAGGCCTGAGAAGACGACTTCTCAGGCCTTATCCGTGCCGCTCCTCAGCCGCTTGTAGCGACAGCTCCCCTCACAAAAGAGGGGAGCCAGAGAAACACTTACTTCGAGACGTTGAATTTAAATTCGACGATATCGCCGTCCTGCATCACGTAGTCACGGCCTTCCTGACGCAACTTGCCTTCCTCCTTGATCTTGACCATGGAGCCTTCGGCAGCCACGAAATCGTCGTAGGAGACGATGTCGGCCTTGATGAAGCCTTTTTCGAAGTCCGTGTGAATCACACCGGCAGCCTGCGGGGCGGTATAGCCCTTGTGGATCTGCCATGCACGCACTTCCTTCTCACCTGCGGTAAGGAAGGTGGAAAGGCCGAGCGTATCGTAGCCGACTCGCGCCAACTGATCCAGGCCGGACTCCTCAAGACCGGCGTCGGCGAGCATTTCACGCGCGTCGGCCTCATCGAGTTCGGTCAGATCGGCTTCGAACTGCGCGTTGAGGAAGATGGCGGGGGCCGGAGCCACGGATGCGGCGAGCTTGGCCTGCATGTCTTTGTTCTGCAGTTCGGCATCGTCCACGTTGAACACGTAGATGAACGGCTTGGCGCTCATCAGATGCAGATCGTAGACGGAATCCTTGTCGAAACGACCTTCGCGAGTCGCCTTATCAATGGTTTCGCCAGCTTCAAGAATGGTCTTCGCCTGCTTGACGGCTTCCATGTAAGCCGGTTCGATCTTCTTGCCGCGCAGATCCTTCTCCAGCTTCGGCAGCGCGTTCTCGATGGTCTGCAGATCGGCGAGGATCAGCTCGGTGTTGATGGTTTCAATGTCGTCGGACGGATCGACCTTGCCGTTGACGTGCACGATATCATCGTCTTCGAAGGCACGCACGACCTCGCAGATCGCGTCGGCTTCGCGAATATTGGCGAGGAACTTGTTGCCCAGACCTTCACCTTCCGAAGCGCCCTTGACAATGCCTGCGATGTCGACGAAGGTGACGGTTGCCGGCACGATCTTCTCGGTGTGCACGAGCTTGGCGAGCACCGGCAGACGGTTGTCCGGCAGCGGCACGATGCCGGTGTTCGGCTCGATGGTGGCGAACGGATAGTTTTCCGCCAGCACGTTGTTACGGGTCAATGCGTTGAACATGGTGGACTTGCCGACGTTCGGCAGTCCGACGATTCCGATAGTAAGAGACATGGTTCCTTAGCTTAGTATTAGGCTTCGATGGCGTCGACGGCTTTGATGACCGCGCCGCGGAACGCGCTTTCCTCCAACGATGCGACACCCTTGATGGTGGTGCCTCCTGGAGAGCAGACGGCGTCTTTCATGGCACCCGGATGCGTTTCGTTGGCCAGGTACAGTGCGCCGACGCCTTCCACCATCTTTGCGGCCAGACGGTAGGCGGTGGCGCGTTGCAGACCGTATTTCACGCCCGCGTCGCCGAGCGCCTCGATGTACATGTCGGTGAAGGCCGGCGCGCAGCCGGCGATGCACATGCCGATGCCCATGTGTGCGGTGTCCACGCGTTCAATCAGGCTGATTGACGAAAACAGGCTTTCGAAGGTTTCCGTCTGTTCCTGCGTGAGCGTGTTGTCGATTTCCGTGACCAGCACGCCTTTGCCGACAGCCATCGGCGTGTTCGGAATGGTGCATTGGATGTGTGCCTGTTCGAAAGACGTTCCGAACAGGTCGCGGAATTTGTTCAGATCCCAGCCTGCCGCAATGGATACGACGAATGTGCTTTCGTTGGCGAGCGCGCCGGCGATTGGTTTGATGACGCTTTCGATCTGGTACGGTTTGATGGCGATGACGACCACGTCGGCGGTTTCGGCCACTTGTGCAGCGGTATGCACTGCTTTCGCACCAAGTTTGGCAGCATTGCGTTCCAGCTTGTCATAGTGTGCCGCGCAAGCCACAATGTCGTCGCCGCTGATTGTGCCGGCATTGACCAGGCCTTCGGCGATCGCCTGTGCCATATTGCCGTATCCGATGAATCCGATGGTTGGATTGGCCATGTTTCTTTCCTTTGCTATCGATGCTCGTCGTTGCTGAACGATCGTCAGAACAACTCCGCCAAATCTCCGCGGTTCAACGCTTCGTTGAACAGGTGCTTGAACACGGTGGAACCATGCACGCCGTCATGTTCAAACTCATTGGTAGTCCAATAATGTGAACGGCCGACGCGAGACAGCGTGTCGAGCTGCAATCCAGAATCTACGTACATGTCGTCGAAATAGACGGCAGCCTGCAGCGGAACCTCATTGCGCGCCAACTGGTCGGCATCGTAGATCGTGCCGAAATGCGTGTCTTCCATAAGCACGTCCATGGCTGGTTTGAACGGACGCAGCGCACGTTCCTGCTCGAACATCCACGGGAACATGGCCTCGCCGGTGAAATTAAGCGGACGGATGTCACCCGCGAATTCCGGATGCTCGCCGCGCACGCGCTGGGCGGCCCAGCAAATCGGCGTTTCCAGCTCGCCGTTGGCGTAGATGAACTCCTGCAACGGCCAGTACAGCGGGCGAGACGAGGTCGCATCCATCACGGAAGACAGGAATTCGTCAGACAGTTCCGCCGAGGTCGAGGCCGAACCGTCGCCGTCGAGGAATGCCTGGTCAAGAATCCAATGCACGCGTTCGAAACTTGGCTTCATGCCGAAATCGGATCCCAAGCATTGGAAGCGTTCCACCGTGAGCGGATCGCCGTTCGGCAACGCGACCTTGCGCGACTGCAGAATGTCGGCGACGGCCGCGGCACGTTCGACATCGATCGGGTAACGCTCGTAGAACTGCTTCGTCTTTGCCGCCATGCGCGGGAACGTATGACGGTACACGTCGGTCGCATCGGCGGGAACATGAGGAATGCCGCCCGTGGTGAAACTGGCGATAACCCCTTGCGGGAACAGCGAAAGATACGTCAGCGTCAGGAATCCGCCATAGCTTTGACCAAGCGTGACCCAACGTGCGCCCCCGAATTCGGTGCGACGCAGATGCTCGAAGTCACGAACGATCGAATCGGCGAGGAAACGCTTCAAAAACGCGGCACCGGCCTTGCCGTCGCCGCCCATGTCCTCAATCACATGCGTGTCGACACGAGATGAACGCCCCGTACCACGTTGATCCGGCAACACCACGCGGAAATGCTTGATGGCCTCCTCAATCCAACCATCGGAACTTGGACCGAGCGGACGCGGACCGGAACCACCGGGACCACCCTGCAGGAACACGAGCAGCGGAAGATCATCATGCACATGTTCGGGAGCGGTGACCACACGGTAGAACAGGCTGATCGATTCGCCATCGAACCCATGACCGGGCTCGTGGCCCGTCCAATCCAACGGCACCTTGATGGAACGATCCTCAATATGCAATCCGGGCACGTAGTATTCGCTCAGCAACGTCATGCATTCACCTTCCCTTTGGCGTCATCGGCATGTTCAATTCGGGTAGTGACTTTTTGATGGCTTCCATCTCACCCACATGCGGAGACAACCTTACCTCACAAAAGCGGCTTTATCCTGCCGCTATTTCATTCCTGCGCATGATGGCGTCACAGCATATCTGGCGCTAGGGTGGAACGTATGTCGAATTTCAAACAGCGTCTCTTGTCATGGATGCATGGCCATGTTTTCGCCGGCGATCTCATCATCACGCTTGTTATAGGTGTTCTGCTGTTCGGCGTGACCGGCGGCATCACCTATAATCCGGGATTGCTGTTTGACCTTAAGTCTTCCACGCGGATGGCATGGGAAGCGGCAATGCTTATCCCGCTGCTGATCCGTCGATGGCGGCCGCAGACCGGAGCGTTGCTCTGCGTGGCATTGACCTTGGCGCATCTCATATTCGGCCCTTGCCTGTTGGGCGCCGATATTCTGGCATTGTTCATGCTGTATTCGGTGATCGTCTACGGCAATCCCAAAAACACGAAAGCCTTCATTATTTTGGCGTTGGCCATCGGTCTTCTGGCTTCGGCGTTGATGGCATGGACCATGACCAATGGGCCGCTGCTCACCGGTGGCAAAGTGCATACGTGGAGCAGTTGGAATGGCTCAAATCCAAATGGCGCAATGGTCACGGAAGTCACTCTCGGCTCCATCTACACAGGAACATCCATGTCGGAAGTCGCCGACATGGTGGCGCAATACATGCTGGTGCTGACGCCGATTTTCGAAGTATGTATCATTTCCACCGTCATTGTAGCGTTCTGGCAGCGTGCCCGTCTGGCAACCGTTCGCATGATGCGGGAACGCAATGAGGCAATCGCCGCGCGAGACCAGGACGAACGCGATATCGCCGCGTTGGCGGAACGCGCACGCATCGCACGTGACATGCACGATGTGGTGGCGCACACCCTGTCAATCATCATCGTGCAGTCTGATGGCGGCCGCTATGCAGGCACGCATGATCCCGCGGTGGCTAGAAACACCATGGAGACGATTCGACACGAATCGGAACGCGCACTGCATGACATGCAACGTCTTCTGGGAGTATTCGGGGGTTCACCGCACGCCGATTATAACGATATCGGCAATCTTGTGGAACAAGCGCAAAAACGTCTCCCCCGACATTCGAATCCGACGGAATATCACCGGCACCGCCAGCCCAGAACAACTCGGTGAACAAGCCTCGATAGCTTCCTACCATGTAGTGCAGGAGGCGCTGACGAATATCCGCAAGTATGCGGGGCCGCACGTCGATGTACATATTAAAGAGTCATGGAACAACGGTTTGCTCACTTTGACCATCACCGACAATGGTCATGGCGCGGCGGCCAATATCGACGGGCATACGCCAGGTTACGGCCTGCTGGGCATGAAAGAACGCATCGAATCGGCCGGAGGCTCGTTGCAGGCTGGCCCTCAACTCGGCGGAGGCTTCGAAGTCATGGCCACCCTGCCTTACGGCGGTAAAGAACAGGTGACAGAAGAAACCGGCGAACAGTATGCCTCGGAACAGTCCGAATCTTGCAACACAACTGCCATATCCAGCAAAGCGAAATTATCCGACGAAGCAATCGCACCTCACACAGCCGTCAACATATCGGCGCGAATCCCAGATCAACCATCGGAACAGACGCAGGAAACCAACCCACCAACCGGTCGCGATCATCGTTCGAACGCCCTGCAACACTTGCGCATTACCGCACCCAATCTGCATGATTTGCTCACATCGTTGAAACTGAAATCCGTAGAACTTGCCAATACATCCAATTCGCGAGGGCTGAATTGGGTGGAACGTGTTTCCGCGTGGACGCAGCACCATTATGTGCTCATGGATTCCGTTGGCGCCGTGATATTGGTCATGCTGCTGAATCGCATGTCGATTACGTTCTTTTTGATAGTTCATGCGATGCGCAGCTCTCTCATGCGATCGCCGCATGCTGCTTGCTGGCGCTGGCTCTTCGACGAAGGCTCCCCGAGACTTGCGCGCTTATTGTGTTCGTATTGTCGGTTGTGCAATTGGTGTTTTTGGGATCGATTGAGGTTGGACATATCGTAGCGTCGCTGTGTGCGCTGTATTCAGCCGTATTGTATGGACGCGAACACGCATGGCGTTGGACCGGTCCTGCCGCTGTCGCCTGTTCGGTGCTGATGGGCTTGAAAATCGCGGCCGATCAACACGGATACATTACCTTGTTCGGCGCCATCACCGCTTCCGTGGGCCTGACAAAACCGGTTTCAGCCGCGTCAAGCAGTACTGCGGCGTTCTTTACCGGCGTTATGTATACGGTTGCGGTGTTGATACTGTGCGCCGGCATTATGGCATGGGCGCGTTGGACTCGCTCCAGTGATTCAAACGCACTGGTGTTGCAGGCGCGAGAGGAGGCGCTGGTGGCCGAGCAGGAGAAGCAGCGTATTCTCGCGGCGAATATGGAACGCGACCGTATCAGTGCCAGCATTCAGGCTGAAGTCACCGCCACGTTGAACAGCGTGATTAGTCAAGCCGTCGATGGTATCCGCATGTTGGACGCTGCCGAAGCACAAGGCAAGGAGCCTACCGCCGACGAGATTTCCGCAGCGTTCAAAGCCATCGGAGAACAGGGGCGCGCCGCGCTTAAGCGTATGCGCGAACTGCTCGGAGTGCTTCGTGAGACTGGTTTCAGCGATGACGCTCATGCCGGTAGCGCGAACGAACTGCAGTTGCGGCCCGCAGCACCGCTGGAGGAGCAGCTGCAGCGCGCGTCTCGATAGCCGGTTCAAGTTTTTCAGGGAGATTTAAGGGTTTGTTTCGCGCTGTGAGCGGAACAATGCCGATAAGGTGGAGAGTATGAGTGAAGAACAGAAGATTCGTGTGGTCATTGCCGATGATCAGGAATTGGTACGTGCCGGTTTCGCCATGGTGATCGGCTCCCAACCGGATATGGCGGTTGTCGGCCAGGCGCGCGATGGCGCGGAAGCGGTGGCTTTGGCGGAGACGCTGCATCCCGACGTGGTGCTGATGGACGTGCGTATGCCCGGTATGGACGGCATTGAGGCGGCACGTCGGATCAGCGCGTTGCAGCATCGTTTCGCACCCGATGGCAGCGCGCTTGACGATGCGCATACCCGTGTGATCATTCTGACGACGTTCGATTTGGACGAATACGTGATGGCCGCGATCAACGCCGGCGCGTCCGGCTTCCTGCTGAAGGACACGGAACCGGAGACGCTGCTCAATTCAATTCGCACCGTGTACCAAGGCAACGCGATCATCGCGCCATCCGCCACGAAACGGCTTATAGAGAAGATGATGGATGGCGATTTCGCAGGAACGGCCGCCGCAGCGCCCGTTTCCGCAACGTCCGCTTCCGCTTCGACGGCAACTATGTACACCGATCCGGAATTGGACGAACTGACCGACCGCGAGCGCGAGGTGCTCATCGAAATACGCGCATGGCCTGTCGAATCAGGAGATCGCGGACAAGCTGTTCATCAGCCTGCCTACCGTGAAAACGCATGTCGCGCATATCCTGTCGAAAATCAATGCGCGCGACCGCGTCCAAGCCGTCGTGTTCGCCTACGAAAACCATCTCGTATAAAATCTTCATAAAACGTATTCGGCAACAAAATGCTCCTTCTTCGAAGGAGCATTCCGTTATCGCCTAAGCTTCTGCGAGCGCCTCAACAGGCCGAACCGTAAAGCGGGAAGCCTGGTAGGCTTCCCGTAGGTGAGGTGAGCGGCTTGCCGCGAAGGCCGCCTGTTGAGGTGCTAAGCTTCTGCGAGCGCCTCAACAGGCCGAACCCTGACCGCCCGACGGGCAGGTGCGATGCTGGCCAGCAACGCTGCCACAGCCGCCACGGCAAGCACAATGCCGTTGATTCCCCATTCGAATGGGAATGCCACGGTGCCGTACAGGCTGAACACCACGTATGCGCCCAGCCAACCGAACAATGTGCCAAGCAGTATGCCGGCAAGGCCTGAGACTACGGAGATGAGCAGCGCTTCGATGGCGAGCGATGCCCTGAGCTGGCCGCGGGTCATGCCGATGGCGCGCAGGGTGGCCGATTCGCGGGTGCGTTCGATCACCGATAGGGACAGCGTGTTGGCCACGCCGACAAGTGCGATGAGCACGGCCACGGCGATCAACCCCACCAGAAGCATCATCATGGAGTCAATCATGTTCGCCCATACGATGCGTTCGGCGATCGGTCCGGTCACTGTCGCATCAGTGCTCTTCTCCAATGCGGCCTGCATGTCGTTGTAGATGTCGTCAACGGAAACTCCCGACTTGTCAGTGTCTGCCTTGACCAGCAACACATGGGTGGCGGCATCGAGGTCACCATTGGTGAAATGGCTTTCATCCACGAATCCGACAGCTCCATACTGTGCGGATACGCGACGGTAATCGGCTTGCTTTGCTTGCAATGTCAGCGAACGCGTAGCGTCGCCGTCCTGGTTCCATTCGGTGGAGAAATCAGCCGTGCCATTGGCGAACTGCAGTTCCTTGCCGGTTTGCGCATTGTATGTTGGCATGAGCACGCTATCACTGTCGATGGAGGCGTTACCCAAGTTGGCACGCATGACCTGCTTGACCTGATCGATATTCTTCACGCCGACCAGCAATGCGGACGTAGGCTGGGTTCCATCCGCTTTCTCCAAGGTCACGGAAACCGCCGGCGCATACAACGTGTCGGACACGCCGTTGATGTCGGCTACATCCTTGACCATTTGCTGGCTGATGTCATCGCCCATGGCCACGATGTCGACGCTATAACGGGTGGCGAGCGCACCATTCATAGTCTCTTTGGCGCTAGCGGCACCGGTTGCGATGGTGGAAACCAGGGTGACGCCGATGAGCAGAGCGGCACCGGTTGCTGCGATGCGTCGCGGATTCTTCTGAATGTTGGCGTGCGCAACCGTTGCGGAAGGGCCTGTCAGCGAGGCCAACGCTCCAACGCCCTTCATGAGGGCCGGCATCCAAAACACCGCGGTGACCACCATTCCGAGGAACACCAGTGCGGCGCCGGCGATGGCTACGAGCAGAATCATCGTGAATTGATCGCTGCTCGCATTCTCGCCGCCATTGGTGGCTTGTACCTGCCAGATGGAAAATACCACCATGGCGATACCGACCACCACCATCAGAATACCGATTATGGCTCGCGTGAGGCTGGAACGACGGTTGTCGGTCAGTTCAATCGGGCGCAATGCCTCCAATGGCGTCACCGCAGTAGCGGAACGTGCAGATCCCAGGGATGCGAGCACCGTCACCACAATACCGAAGAGAATAGGTATGACGGCGGCCTGCCAAGAGAAATTGAATCGCATACCCTCTTGCATGATGTCGCTGACGCACATGCCCCACATGAGCAGACTTCCCAGCACCACGCCAAGCACGGATGCGACGAAGCCAAGCACTGCCGCTTCGAACAGCACGGAGCCATACAGCTGGCCTTTTTTCGCGCCGATGGTGCGCAGCAAGGCGAGTGTGCGGCGGCGTTGCGCCACGAGTACTTGGAACGTGTTGGCGATCACCAGTGCCGCCACGAACATGGCAAGCACGCCGAAGCACATGAGGAATGTGGTGACGATGCTGGTTTGGTTGCCGGTTAAGGATTTGATGCTTTCGTCACTGACCTGCTGTCGCGACATCAGATCGAAATGCTTTGGCAGCAACGCTTTCACACCGTTGATGGTTTTTGCGGATACGCTATTTCCATCCAAGGCAAGGTCGAGGTATACCGTTGTTGTTCCGGTGGTGTCGAAATCGTCCGTTCCTTGCATTGCGGCAAGCAGATTGTCGGATCCTACGATCGCACCACCATAGTACGAGTAGGCGCCGTTCGGATCGGAGGTGAGTCCGACCACGCGCACGTTGTCCGCTTTGGCTTTGCCATCGGTGCCTACCGCATATTGGGAGGTCAGTCTTACAGTGTCGCCAATGCCGACGTTCAGCTGTTTCGCCATGTCTTCCGGCAGTGCGACTTCGTTGGAGTCCTTCGGCTGGTCCCCTTCCGTAATATTCACGGGAAGCATGTTCTTCTGTGCCGCGGTAGAGATGATCTCGCCGCTGATGGCGCTGTCCCCCCTGGAAACGCTGACGCCGGTTTCCACCGAGGCGCGGACACCGTCAACCCCTTCGATGCCGGCGATCTGGTCGAGATGGAAGTCGCCGACAGTGCTGGAGTACGCTTCGTTGAGTTCCTCATCGCTCAGGTCGGAGCTGTTGACGGTCACCGCATAGTTGGCGTTTCCGAACATGGCGGTCATCTGCCGTGTCAGGGAGTCGTTCATGGCATTGCCGAACAGGAAGGTGCTGGCGATGAACGCCGTGCCGATCATGATGGCGATGCCTGCGGGTATGAGCATGCGCTTGGTTTTTCGCATGAGTTTCAAAGTGATGGACCACATGGTTAATTCTGTTTCCTTCTTCGAATGCTTCTACAGTGCGTTTAGCGGGAATGTCTCGCGGAAGCCACATTCATTGTGGCGGCTTCGCGTTCCTTCATCAGCAGTTCACTCATCTGGTCTGCTGTCGGCTTGTTCACGTCCGCCACGATCTGGCCGTCGGCGAACACGAGCGCACGGTCGGCGTAAGACGCGGCGACCGCATCATGCGTGACCATGATGATGGTTTGGCCAAGTTCGTTGACGGAACGTTTCAGGAAGCTCAGCACTTCGGCGCTTGATACGGAATCAAGATTGCCGGTGGGCTCGTCTGCGAACACCAGTTTCGGTTTGGTGATCAATGCTCGCGCAATGGCAACACGCTGCTGCTGGCCTCCCGATAGTTCGTTCGGACGATGGTTGAGACGTTCCTTAAAGGCCAAGCGTTTCCACCAGCAGACGCAACCATTGTCGGTCGGGTTTCGCTCCAGCCAAGGTCAATGGCATGAGAATGTTCTGTTCGGCGGTG
>ENA-OQIX01000135-OQIX01000135.1-human-gut-metagenome-genome-assembly--contig:-NODE-135-length-14628-cov-2.339080_pt1 | contig 14628 bp, 13 predicted proteins | sample MGYA00242591_ERZ504756 | MGnify/ENA primary metagenome ERZ504756 (study PRJEB26092, sample SAMD00036369) | human gut metagenome | host: Homo sapiens | study: EMG produced TPA metagenomics assembly of...
GGCTCTTCGTAGAGCACCACATCGGGCTTGATGCGACCACCGCACGCGGGGCACACGGGCACGCCCGCGGCGTCCTCGTGCTCGCGCGAGCAAATCCATTCGGCACTATAGAGCGCTCCGCACGACTGGCAAATGTTGCGATGGACCGATCCGTGCAACTCAAACACGCGCTGCGAGCCCGCCATCTGATGCAAGCCGTCGATGTTTTGCGTCACCACGGCATCAAGCTTGCCGGCGCGCTCCAGCTCGGCCAGCTTGGTGTGGCAGCGGTTGGGCTTGGCGCTAAGCGCGATCATCTTGGTGCGATAGAAGTCAAAGAACTCGGCCGGATGCGCCTCATAAAAGCTATGCGAGAGCATGGTCTCGGGCGGATAGGCAAACTGCTGGTGATACAGGCCATCCACGCTGCGAAAATCGGGGATGCCACTCGCCGTGGAAACACCCGCGCCGCCAAAGAAGACCACGCGCTTGTGGGTGCCAAACAGCTCCGCCAGCGCGGCGGAGGCCTGTTTGGGGTCCGATATTGCCTGCGTCATATATGTCCTCCGTCCGTGTCTCCGGGACGGCGGCGTTCGCACTATCACTCGCGGACTCCACCCCGCCCCTGTTGCGCTAATCTTAAGCCTGCCAACCCCGTCGAAAGGACACCATGCCTCAGACTTACACTTTCGCCTCGTGGAACGTCAACGGCCTGCGCGCCGTGCTCAAAAAGGACCCGAGCTTTATCCAGATCGCGCAAGAACTCGACGTCGGTATCCTGGCGCTGCAAGAGACCAAGCTGCAAGAGGGCCAGGTCGATATTGACCTGCCCGGCTATCACCAAACCTGGAGCTACGCCGAGCGTAAAGGCTATTCGGGCACCGCAGTCTTTAGCCGCCAGGAACCGCTGCGCGTGCTACGCGCCAACGCACTGCTGCCCTACGCCGGCGAAGGCGAGGCTGCCGAGCTCGTCGCCCAAGCCGCGACCGAGGGCCGCGTCTGCGCGCTCGAGTTCGACAAGTTTTGGTTTGTCGACGTCTATACGCCCAACGCCCAAAATGAACTCGCCCGCATCGACGTGCGCATGGCGTGGGACGACGCCTACCGCGGCTTTTTGAACGCGCTCGAGCGCGAGACCGGCAAACCCGTCGTGACCTGCGGCGACTTTAACGTGGCGCACGAGGAGATCGACCTTAAGAACCCCAAGTCCAACCGCGGCAACGCAGGCTTTTCGGACGAGGAGCGCGGCAAGTTTACCGAGCTGCTCGACGCCGGTTTTACCGATACCTGGCGCGCGGCAAACCCCGACGTCGAGGGCGTCTACAGCTGGTGGAGCTATCGCTTTAATGCCCGCAAGAACAACGCCGGCTGGCGCATCGACTACTTCCTGGTAAGCGACGCAATCGCCGACAACGTACGCGACACCGGCATCCGCGGCGACATCTTCGGCAGCGACCACTGCCCCGTCACCCTTACGTTGGAGCTCTAGCTCCAGCTGCCCCCGGAGACGAAGGAAAACGGATCATTTTGGGCCTCGTGAGGGTGTCCGCGTGACCCATCCGCCACGAAACACGCCCATCTACTACGTTTAAGCCACCACCCTCAACCACAGCGAACAACGCAAAAAGAAACCGCAGGTAGAAAGCCTGCGGTTTTTCATAAAACGCGGTCATGGTCGGGAGTATCAAGCTAAACGTAGTAGATGGGCCAGTTTCGTGGCAAGCGCCGTCAACTGATTCCCTGGGGACATCTGGGGACGGAAGAAAATGGATCAATTTGGCTCTCTGAGGGCCACGATGCCCGTCATATCAGCCGGCCATTCCAAAACTATGCCGGTTTACGGGGCTGAATCGCGAACCCCCAACCATACGCAATTCCGAGATAATAAAACCGCAGGTGAACGGCTTACTCTATTTACGAAAAAAGCCGGCATGGTCTGCCTGCGCCAATCTAGCCCCGTAAACCGGCATAGTTTTGAAATGACACTTCGGCAGTATTGATTCCCGCCCCGACGCAACCAGCCCTACAGCCTGTATTTCACGACGACACGGTTAATGCGACGGCACCAAGGCTTGTACAAGGCGGCCAAAAACACGCAGGTCGCAAGGCCGTGCGTAATATCGAACGGCACTGCCGTGGCAAGACGCGCCACGGCACCCGCCCAAGTAAGCGGCTGTACAAAACCAATGATGTCATATGCGTTGATCACGACGCCATAGAGCAGGCCCGACGCAAAGCCGTACGCCAGCAGTACTGGCATGCGCACGGTGCCGTCGACGCGGTCGAACGCACCCGCATACGCTAGCGCGCCGCCAACATAGCCAACCAGCCCCCAGGCATACATCTGCCACGGCGTCCACATGCCTTGTCCAAAAAAGAAATTGCTGGTCAGCGCCGCCAGCGCGCCAACCATAAAACCATTGCGGCGACCAAGCGTCGCCCCCGCGATAATGGCGATGGCACTCACCGGTTTAAAGTCGGGAATGGGACCGAACAAGATGCGCCCCGCCGCGGCCAACGCCGCCAACACCAGCGTGGGCATAATCTGGCGCAGGCCCGGGCGCGAAGCCTCGTAACCCGCAAAGAACAGCGCAAGCACCAGCGCCACCACAACCAGCATGGCCAACGCTGCCTGCTCAACGCCCGCCAGCAACGCCGCAGCCATCACCGCAGGAACCGCCAGCAGCAGCGGGATTTCCATATGTTGCAAGACGCGTGACAACGGCAGCCCCCATCAAACGAATGTCCGTTTATGGTAGCACGGGCAAAATGAGGCCGACCAATCCCCCGGCCGACCTTGGCTGCCAGTCGATCAGGCTTTCGCCACGCGACCGGTCTTGGCGCTATTCGCCCGTAACTTTAGCGGCAATGGCCGCGACAAAAGGATCAAACAGCAAGCCGCCCACAACGACAAAGGCCCATCCGCCCACCACGAGGCGAACCCAGCGCGAGAAAAACGGCACACCGTCGATAACGCCAACGCCTGACTGAAACGCGACTTCAAATAGCCCGATAATGCAGAAGAGCAGAGTAGCGCCCACAACGGTTCCGCAAATCCGTGCGCCCGGAGTGTTCCGATCAAAACCAAAAAACTCAACGCACGTCTCAATTGCTTTGCCAAAGAGCGGCAAAAACCCACGAACTGTGCAATACCGATGGCCAGAATAAGCTCGCCCCCACGAAACCAGTAACGTCCCTAGAAAATCTAAGCCAGGCTTTCCCTACAACAATCGGCAGAAATGAACACATGAATAGAGGATTAACGATGCCGTTGAGAATGGTCACAGCGGTACTCTTTTTTAGTGTCAAGTAGACCAACTCCTTTTGCCCTTGTCGGCCAGGCCCAAAGGGCGGAAGCGAATATTACATAAGTGAATCGGGAGACGGCAGGAATGGCGACACCAGCGCCGTCGCGCCAAACAGAACAGCGCACCCAAAAAGCAGCGTTTCGTAGCTCTCGCCAATGCAGAAGGAGAGGGCCACGGGAATCAAAAACGTAAGTCCCAGTGAAACGGTGCTCACCACGCCGCCGGCGCTTCCCGCAAGTCCCTCGCGCACCTCGGGCAGCATGTAGGGCAGCGACTGAACGACCGGACCAGCGACGGAGCTCGAAACGCCGATCGCAAACATCAGCCCCACAGAAGGATGGGAGACAAAAGCCTCTCCTGCCCACATAAGGGCACTTCCCGCCATTGCGGAGATGGCCATAAACACGCGATAATCGCCAAATTGCGCCCGCACATAGGGTCCAGCCACGCTGCCGACAATCGATCCAAGCGTCACGAAAGAGGCGAGAAGTCCAGCAGCCTTGGGTTCAGTTGAAGCCTCAAGCGCTGAAACAAGATAACCCGAGTACGCCGTAGCCGATGCAAGGGCAACTCCAAGCAGTATCGCCACGAGCCAAACTATCGGCATCTTGATTACCGCCGCAAACGCACTTGCCGACGATGCAGCAGGCTCCGCGCCCTGAACGCCAAAGCCATCTGCAGCCTGCAGAACATCTGCCGACGGCGCAACCAGCAGCCACAGCAATCCAAACACGGCAAACAAAACCGCGGCAAGGGCATATGCTCGTCCGGGCGTTGCAAAGAGAGGAGAGGTTGCAAGCGAGCAGGCGATTCCGCCCGACCCCGCAGCGTAGAACCATCCCATGGCCCTATCGGTTTCTCCGCCAAAAGCGGAACCAAGCACTTTTAGAACGATGGCATTCACGACGCATGGTGCCGCACCCAGAAGCATGGTCGCCGTGAACAGCGTCGCAAACGATGCGCACTCCGCGCGAGCAGCCGCTGCAATTGCAGAAATCGCCGACGCGATGAATACGAGCGCCTTCACGCCATATCGATCGGCGCAAACGCCGACAGGCATGCCGAATACAACGGCAGGAACAAACGGGGCAAACAGGACGGCTGAAAACTCGGCCGAGGTCAGATGCAGGTCCGACACAACCAGATGTGTCAATCCCGACACCTGATACTGCGCGTAGTTCGCAGCAAACACGATGCCGCACACCACAAACAGCAGGGCATATTTTTCGACCGTCCCTTTGCTCACGTTCATCACCCTATCTATGCTTCATCCTTGCGATAGACGACGCGTCCGTTAAAGATCGTCGTCTCGACTTCGAGATCGCGAAGCGCCATCGGGTTCATTTCAAACGGATTGCCCGACAGGATGACGATATCGGCAAGCTTGCCGGCGGCAAGGCTGCCCAAACGGCGCTCAAAGCCCTCGACATATGCTGAGCCGAGCGTGTGCGCTTGCAGCGTCTCGCCGAGCGTCAGGGCATTCTCGCGGAAGTATCCCTCCGCCGGGTGCCCGTCAAACTCGCTACGCGTCACCGCAGCATACACGGTATCGATAGGATCGATTGACATCACCGCAGGACCAGTCAGTACCAAGCCCTAAGTGGATTCCGCCATCGGCCTCTTCCCTATAGCGCCACATGTGGCTCATGCGCTCTTCGCCAAGAGACTCCTCGTACACGCCCTGCCCAAGGCCTCCGATGGGATGCTGCGGCTGGACCGCAGCATTAATGCCCAGGCGCTTCATGCGAGCAATATCCTCGAGCTTCAGGTTATCTGTATGCTCGATAGCAAAACGCGCCCCCTTGTTGCCGCACACCTCCTCGGCACGCTCGACGGCATCGATAATCATCGTGGCCGATGCGTCGCCGATGGCATGAATACGAACATCGAAGCCATTCTTGCTGGCCTCGAGCATCATGCGGTCAAGCGTCTCCTGGTTGCATGCTGGTTCGCCGCGAAAGTCCTTCCCCGTAGGAGCGTTAAGATACGGCTCATGCATGTAGGCCGTGTACGCCTCGGGACAGCCGTCCAAAATGTACTTGAGACCCGCCATTCGGACGCGCTCGCCGTGATGACGCACACGCAGGGCCTGCGACTCTGCCATCGGAGCGTCGAGCGCAGAATAGTAGCTAATACGCAGCGTACTCAGGTCCTCGCTCGCCAGACGGTCATAGATGTCGTACACGCCGGGCGTGGTCACGCCCAAAGGATACATATCACCGATCGAAGTTATGCCGAGCTTGTTGAACTTGCGCATCGACTTGAGCAACGACGCATCAAGGTCCGGTTTGTTGAGCACAACATCGAGCAAGATGTTCGTCGCCTGGGGCTCAGACAGAAAGCCATTGGGCTCGCCGTTGTCAAAGTGGCGGATAAGGCCACCTTCAGGCGTCGGGGTATTGCGATCAATACCAACCGCCCTAAGCGCGGCGGTATTGCACCACACCACGTGCATCGAAAAATCCGAAAGCACGATTGGGCGGTCGATATCGAGCGCATCGAGGCTGCGGCAATCAGGGTCAATCGGGTTTTCCCATGCAGGCGAATACCAACCCTGGCCGTAAATCCACGGATTGTCAGGGTGTTCGGCAGCAAACTTTGCCACAGCATCCACGCAAGCCTGCTCACTCGGCAGGAACATCAGATCGCAACAGAAGTCTTCATCCTTCTGGATTGAACCAAGCGCAAAATGCATGTGTGAATCGTTGAATCCGGGCATGACCAGTTTGTTGCCGGCGTCAATAACCTCAGTATCGGGACCGATAAACGGCTGCACCTTGTCGGGAGAGCCCACGGCCACAATCTCGCTGCCGCGAACTGCAACGCACCCAGCGCGAGGCTCAAGTTCCTCGGCCGTAAACAGCGCCGTCGTCTTAAGGACGATATCGGCGGGAACCACCGATTCCATGGCTACTCACCGTCCTTGGCGGCGGCAGCCTGCATGGCCTTGCGGCCGAGCTCGGGCAGGAAGAAAACCGGAACCACGGAAAGCAGGAAGCAGAGGCTCTCGAGACCCATGTTCATAGTGTAATCGGCACCGGCAATGGCGGAGATACCGATAGGCAGGAAATAGCTCATGAGCAGGGAAATGGTGCCTACGATACCGCCAGCGGAGCCAGCATACTTATCACCAATCTCGGGAAGGAGGACAGGCATGGACTGCATGATCGGGCCGTTGATGGCGGTAAAGAAGCCATTGATGACCAAAATCGTCCACAGAAGGAAACCAACCGGGGTGTACCACGTCACGAACATCGATATGGCACCGATGAGAGTAGTGACGATGAGAAAACCCTTGAGCTTTCCAAGCTTATCGCAGAACGCAGGCCCAACGATGCAGCCGAAAAAGCTGCCAACGGTAACAATTGCGGCCATGAAACCAGCAGTGGCGACGTCTATGCCCTTGCCAAGCTGAAGCGCCTGAGGCAGGAAACCGGCATAGGCAGTGGTAGAGGCAAGTCCAAAACCGACGCCGATGGAGATTAGCCACACGCCAGGACTCTTGATAGCAACCTTGATGTAGTCGAGCACGGGCTCGGGCTCGGGGAGCGATTGCCCCTCGGGCACATCTCGGTCAAGCACAATCCAAAGAACCCAGGAAATGGTCATGACGACAGCAGCGACCATATAAGAGTTAAAGACGCTGCCGAACAAGCCAGCGCAGATCTGAGCGACAACGATGGCAACGCACGAAGCCGCGTAGAACAAGCCCATGGCGAAACCAGTCTGTTCACGGAACCAGGTGCCGAGCACCTTGATGAGGTTGGCGTTGAGTGCCGAGATTCCCATGCCAATCAGGAACATCGATGTCATCTGCATCGTGAACGAATCGAGCGTAAAGCAACGGAGAAAACCGCCGGCAACCGAAATTGCGGTGCAAACCGTGACAACTTTCTTAGAACCGATACGGTCACCAAGGGCACCCAGCGGAATTGAGAAGAAAACGGCGGTAAGCATAGGAACGAGGAACAGCATCGAAAAGCCGACGGTATCGATATTGAGCATAGGCATGACCTCGACGGCGAGTGCTGAGACCTGGTACTGCATGTAGTTAGCCATAAAGCACAGCAAGCAAACGACTGAAAACAATCGCCCAACGCCATGAAGGAAGCTTCTCTTCCATGATGACTCCTTTAATAAGTCGGAATAATCAAACAGCTTGGAGAACCGGGCCCTGGCTCTTAGGTATTCATATTTTGCGATTGGCCCCTCACCGAAACCATTCGGCTAACGGCTTATCATCATTCGAAAAAAGGAGTAGTATCTCTACGCAAATTAACTAAAATAGCCAGCTAAACCACTACGCAATCTCATCGGAGGTCATCTTGAGCTTTTTGTCCGATTCTGAATGGCTCTGCTTAAACGATCTCGTGCTTTCGATTAATTCCATCGACAGCGACCGCGAGTTTCGCTCGACCGTCCTCAAAAAGCTGCGTTTTCTCATCCCCTACGAGTCGGCTGCATTTTTCCTGAGCGACCTTTCCAGGGATCTCGTATCCACCCCGCAAGAATGGAAAACGCGCGTCTTTCTTGACCCTCTTGGCATCGATGTCCCCGCTGGGATGCTCGAGCTCTACACCGAAAAGTCTGGCAGCAGGACATGATCGTCGCCCACCGCAATCTTACGCGCTCGACGGTGCTGCGCGAGTCCGATCAGCTCAGCCCTGGCGATATCGACAGCAGTTATATGAAGGATTATCTTGGCGGCCGCCACGTCGTCAACGTCAGTTTCTTTAATGACGAGGGCTTTTTGGGATCGCTCAATCTTAATCGCAAGAAAGAAGAGGGCGACTTTAGCGATCGCGAAGTTCAAATCCTTGAGCTCATCGAACCACACCTCACGAACCGACTATCAAAATGGCGTGTGCGCGCCGACCGCAGCTCGTCTGAAATCGTATTTGCTCACGACTACGACGTCTCAGCGCGCGAAATCGATGTGTGTCGTTGCGTGTTATCGGGCATGGACAACGCGGCCATCGCCGAAGAGCTCTCCATCAGCACTGGCACCGTTAAAAAGCATCTGGAGAACATCTTTCGAAAAACACAGGTCAACAGCCGCGTTGGGCTCATGGCGCTCCTTCAGCAGTACACGGCGCTCAAGCAGTAAGACCGTTCTCGCCCGCGAACCCGCTCACGCCCTATAAAACACGTTGTCGGCAAAGAAGTCGGTCGGCGGCTCCATGCAGGCGATCTCGCCATCAAACATCATGGCGATGTCGTCGGCTACCTGCTCGGCAAAATCCAGGTCGTGCGTTGCCATGATGACGGTGCCGCCAGCCTTCGCATGGTCACGCAGGGCGCGAGCGATGATGCGGCGGCTCTCCAGGTCCAAGCCCTTCGTGGGCTCGTCAAGCAGCAGCAGCTCGGGGCCAATCAGCAGCAGCTTTGCCAGCGCGAGCAGCTGGCGCTGTCCGCCCGAGAGGTCGTAGGGGTGACGCGTCTCCAGGCCGTCCAATCCCAGTTGCGCCGCACGCTCCCGCGCCAAGTTCTCGTCATATCCGCAGGTCGAGGCCCATTCCATCAGCTCATCGTGAACCGTCTCGGCAACCAGCAATGCTTTGGGGTTCTGAGGCAGCAGCGCCGCCGAGGCCGCTCCGCGCACCATGCGGCCGCGCTGCAGCTTGGCGGTCTTCGCCAGCACCGAGAGCATCGTCGACTTACCGCATCCGTTGCCGCCCACGACCGCATGCACCGCACCGGCCGAAAACGCCACGTCGAGCCCGCGCAGCACCCAACCGCCCGCGCGATCGTAGCGAAACCAGCTCCCTGCCAGGGTGGTAGCCGACCCGCCGTGCATTTTTTGGAGTATTCTGCTCCCATCCGTGCGCGGGAAGGCTTCCGAGCCGTTCTCGAGCGACGTTTGCGCCACAAATTCGGACGATTTGTCCAATTCCGAACTTTTTTTCGCGCTCGATACGTCCCCGGGCGGCTCCAGAGAGCCCAAATTGTCCTCACGCCTGCTGAATACTCCGTTTTTTTGCACATCGGACGGCACCCCACCCCAACATGTCGTCGGAAAACAACGATTCTCGGCGTCCCAAAGAAGCCATATCCGCCACCTCGCGCACGCGACCGTCCTCAATCCGGTACGCACACGTCGCATACTCGAGCATTGGACGCGGTTGATGCGTAGCCACAACAACCGTGCAGCCCAACTCACGGTTCACGCGAAACAGCGCGTGCAGAAAATTCTTCTCGGCAACGGGATCGAGCTGAGACGTGGGCTCGTCGAGTAGCAGCACACGCGGACGCAGCGCCAGGACGGCGGCAAGCGACAGCAGCTGCTTGCGGCCGCCCGAAAGCGTATCGGTATCGCGATGAAGCCAGTCCTCCAGACCAAAGAAATAGCTGGTCTCAGCTACGCGACGGCGCATCTCATCACGTGCTAGCCCCAAGTTTTCCAGGCCAAACGCCATCTCGTGCCACACGGTTTCGCACACGATCTGGTTCTCGGGATCCTGGAACACATAGCCCACGCGCTCCGCCGATGCCCGCACGTCCATGTCGGCAACGTTCTCGCCCAGCACGCGCGCATCACCAGTGCGCTCGCCCGCCGGCGCGATCTCGGGCTTGAGCAGCGACAGCAGCGTCGACTTGCCCGAACCGGTACCGCCAACAAGCAGCGCAAATGCACCTTGGGGAACACGCCAATCAAGCCCCTCGAGCACCGGTGCCTCGGCCCCGGGATAGGCAAAACTAAGGCCTCGCACCTCAATCGCCGGCGCGGCCGAGCCATATGCCACACCCGCCGCCGAGCTCCTATCCAACCGAGCCATCAGCCAAACCTCTTCTCATCAATCGCGTGCGACGCGCAAGGCAGCATCATCCAGGCAGCGTACACGACATAGCCCAGCCACGGCGCCGGCACCGATAGTTGCGGGTAAAACGAATACTGCATCGTCGCAGTCCACGCCACTGCCGTCGTGGCCATGCCAAACAGCGCAAGTCCAACCAGCGCGGCAACATCGCCGCGCCCCAGCCGATACCGCGCATACGTCGTTCGACGCGTCGCGGCGCCCCACCCACGGGAGCGCATGGCGTCCGCACGCTCCAGCGAATCTTCCATGCCCCAGCCCATCAACACGCTCGACGCCCGCAGGCGCGATCGCACGGGATCGGTGGGCGCGCGGCCCGGCACATCAATCGCATCCTGCACCGCCAGCACCGTACGACCGCGGCGTAAAAACTGCGGGATAAGCCTCATGCACATCGAGATCATGAGCGCAATCACCGGTGCGGCATTGCCCAGCAGCGCGAGCACCTTTGTCGTATTCGAGCATCGACGCCGCCGCCTCAAACCACAGCACGCTCGCCACAAACAGCCCGCCCATGCACAGGCCGTAAACCATGCTCTCCAGATACACCGCGCGCATGCCAATACGAAACAGCTCCGTCGAGCCCGAGGCGCTAAACAGCGGATTGACCAGCGCGATAATCAAAATCACCGGCAGCTGCCAGCGGAGTGCGCCCAGCGTGCGGGCAGCCCCGCGCGTCGCAAATCCATACGCCAGCCCGCCCGCAAGTGACAGCGCAATCAGCACCGGCTGCATCGAGAACATGGTGAGCCCCAGCGTCAGCACCATGTAGAGGGCCGGCACAGCCGGATGCGACATCGAGAATGCCGCGACGGGCTCGCCGCCAAACTCCTCTCGTATGTTGTCCACGGGCACCCCCGTCCCCTCGCTCAAACGCAGCTCCGCAGCACCGCCGCCATGCACGGCCAGCGCAAACGCCACGCCGGCGGCGCAAGCCTCAACCGCCGCAATCCAATCGTTACGCGCTCAACATATGCCTGCGGTATCATATTGTGCCGTGTATCGTTTCCAAACACACGTCTCTATAACGTAACAGGAGATCACATGGACGCAACCGCAATTATCCTCGCTGCCGGCGAGGGCACCCGCATGAAGTCGAACCACTGCAAGGTTTCGCACAAGATCCTGGGTAAGCCCATGGTCCAGTGGATCGTCGACGCTACCATCAAGGCCGGCTGCAGCCGCGTCGTGGTCGTCATCGGCAGCCACGCCGACGAGATGCGCGCCCTCATCGACGGCGCCTACGCCAACAGCGCCACCAAGGTCGAGTGCGTCGAGCAGACCGAGCGCCTGGGCACCGGCCACGCCGTAAAGGTCGCGCTCGAGGCCTGCGGCATCACGCAAGGCCCCGTCGTCGTGCTCAACGGCGACCTGCCGCTCATCACCGCCGACACCGTCGCCAAGTTCGCGCAAACCGTCGCCACCGGCGAGCTCGCCTGCACCGTCATGACCATGACCCCGCCCGATCCTTTCGGCTACGGCCGCATCAAGCTGGGCGCCGATGGTCAGATCGAGCGCATCATCGAGCAGAAGGACTGCACGCCCGAGCAGGCCGCCACGCTGCTGGAGTGCAACGCCGGCTGCTACGCATTTGACGGCACGCAGCTCGCCGCCCACATCAACGAGATCGGCAACGACAACGCGCAATCCGAGTACTACCTGCCCGACATGCTCGAGATCCTCAAAGGCCACGGCCAGGCTGTCTCCATCTTCCACTGCGACGACTACCGCGACGGCCTGGGCGTCAACAGCCGCATCCAGCTCGCACAGCTCACCGCCATCGCGCGCGACCGCATCAACGAGCACTGGATGGCCGAGGGCGTTACCTTCATCGACCCCACACAGGCCTGGATCGGCCCCGATGCCGTTATCGGCCGCGATACCGTCGTGTGGCCGCAGACGCACCTGATCGGCCACGTCACCGTGGGCGAGGAGTGCCAGCTCGGTCCCAACAGCCGCCTCACCGACACCACCGTCGGCAGCGGCTGCACCATCGATGAGACCATCGCCATTGAGGCCGTCATCGAGAACGGCGTCGACTGCGGCCCGCGCGCCTACCTGCGCCCGGGCACCCACATGCTCGACGGCTCCAAGGCCGGCACGCACGTGGAGATCAAGAAGTCCACGATCGGCGAGGGTTCCAAGGTGCCCCACCTGTCCTACATCGGCGACACCACCATGGGCTCCGGCGTCAACGTGGGCGCGGGCTCCATCACCTGCAACTACGATGGCGTGCACAAGCACAAGACCGTCATCGGCAAGGACGCCTTCATTGGCTCCGACACCATGATGGTCGCGCCCGCCCAGATCGGCGACGGTGCACTCGTGGCCGCCGGCTCCGTCATCACCGAGCCGGTCCCGGCAGACGCGCTCGGTCTGGGTCGCGCCCGTCAGGTAAATATTGAGGGCTGGGCCGCCGATTACCGCCGCCGCCTGCACGAGGACGACGAGGTATAACGTTTTACCAAGCACAAAAGGAGCTGTTCTCACGGGGACGGCTCCTTTTTCTATCGTGACCTGCGCGACCGGATGAGTGGTCGGTTCGTGTCCGTTGACGGTAAAGACGTTATCAAGACTCGAATAACCCCGCCGCACGGTTACAATGCAAAAAGGCATCTATATGGCATTCGATGTATAAAGGAGAAGGGTAATGCCGATTAATGATCCCGAGAAGTCGGAGAATATGCGCAAGTCCATCCGCGTGTATTCCGGTTCCTCCAACCGTCCCCTCGCTCAGAAGATTGCTGAGTACCTTGGGGTCGAGCTTTCGGGCCTTACGCTAAAGCAGTTCGCCAATGGTGAGATTTACGCCCGCTACGACGAGACCGTCCGCGGCGCCGACGTCTTCCTGATTCAGTCCGTGGCCGGCGGCAACGTCAACGACATGCTCATGGAGCTGCTCATCGCCACCGACGCTGCCAAGCGCGCATCCGCCCGCTCCATCACCGCCGTTATCACCCACTACGGCTATGCCCGCCAGGACCGCAAGGCCGGCCCGCGCGAGCCCATCACCGCCCGCCTCGTCGCCAACCTGCTCGAGCGTGCCGGCGTCAACCGCATCATCACCCTCGACCTGCACCAGGGCCAGATCCAGGGCTTCTTCGATATCCCGGTTAACCACCTGTCCGCACTGCCGCTATTTGGCCAGTACTACAACGACATGCACTTCGACACCGACAACCTGGTTGTCGTCTCCCCCGACGTGGGTCGCGCCAAGGCCGCCAAGAAGCTGTCCGACATGCTCGGCTGCGACCTGGCCATCGCCCACAAGGGCCGTCCGCGCCACAACGCCGCCGAGGTCATGGGCATCATCGGTGACATCAAGGGCAAGACCTGCATCATCAACGACGACATGATCGACACTGCTGGCACCCTGTGCGCCAACGTCAAGGAGCTCAAGGCTATGGGCGCCGGCGACATCTACGTCTGCGCCACCCACGGCATCTTCTCCGGTCCGGCCATCGAGCGCCTGAACGATGCCCCCATCGTCGAGTGCGTCGTCACCGACGCCATCCCCGTCGAGGTCGGCGGCAAGATCAAGACTATCTCGGTCGCCGAGGAGTTCGCTCAGGCCATCTCCGCCGTTTACCACGAGGAGCCCGTCTCCACGCTCGTCGGCGGCGACTTCGCGCTGTAGTCGCATCGTCCTTGCAACCCGGCGCATCGCCGTCGGAACAGAAGAAACCCCCGCGCTCCCCTTCGCTTCGCAAAGGTCGCGCGGGGGTTTCGTTCTGTTCCGACGGCTTGCTCTGCTGCGGCCGTGCTTTTGTCTGGTGGGATTTCGCTGAAACGAAGTCTCGCCTTCGGCGGGCGTGGTAGCCTTTGTCGTTGAACGAACTACTTATGTAACGAAAGGAAGCCTATGGCAGCTGCACAGCCGCTTAAGATTCGCATGGTTGCCGGGCTTGGCAACCCTGGCGAGGAATATGCCGAGACCCGCCACAACGCTGGCTTCAAAGCGATCGACGAGCTGGCCCGTCAGGCCGGTGTCACGTACTGGAAAAACCAGGCGGGCGCCGAGGTCGCGCTCATCAACATCAACGATCCCGAGGAAGAGGGCGGTAAGCGCCAGATTGTGCTGGTCAAGCCGCAGTCGTATATGAATACCTCGGGTGGCCCCCATCTCCAAGCTCTGCCGCGAGTACAAGATCAAGGCCGAGGAGCTGCTCGTGATTCACGACGAGCTCGACATTCCCGCCGGCGACGTACGTGTTAAGGTGGGCGGTGGCCACGCCGGCCACAACGGCCTGCGCTCCATCATCGACAAGATGGGCAGTCGCGACTTCAGCCGCATCCGCACCGGCATCGGCAACCCTCCCGGCAAGATGGCTGTCGCCGACTACGTGCTTAAGCAGCTGCGCGCCCGCGAGGCCGAGGACTTCCAGGACACCTGTGCCCGCGCCGCAGACGCCGCCGGCCTGGCGATCGTGCACGGCGTGGTCTATGCCCGCGATCACGTCAACGGTGCCGCCTCCGCCAACGGCAAGCACTAAAACCTACCAAAAAGGGACAGGTTTATTTTGGTC
>ENA-OQIX01000136-OQIX01000136.1-human-gut-metagenome-genome-assembly--contig:-NODE-136-length-14584-cov-2.842222_pt1 | contig 14584 bp, 10 predicted proteins | sample MGYA00242591_ERZ504756 | MGnify/ENA primary metagenome ERZ504756 (study PRJEB26092, sample SAMD00036369) | human gut metagenome | host: Homo sapiens | study: EMG produced TPA metagenomics assembly of...
TTGATCTGGATGATATGGTCGCGCTGCGGGCCGGTGCCGATCACGGAGATACGGCAGCCGGACAGTTCCTCAAGACGCTTGACGTAATCCTGACAGGTCTTCGGCAGATCATTGAAGTCGTGGATTTGGGAAATATCCTCGTCCCAACCCGGCATGGATTCGTAGATCGGCTTCGCTACCGCGAATTCGGACTGATCAGTAGGCATATCGTCGCGGCGTTCGCCGTTGACATCATAGGCCACGCACAATGGGATTTCCTTCAGGCCGGTAAGCACGTCGAGCTTGGTGAGCACGATGTCGGTCAGGCCGTTGACCTGAGCCGCATAACGATTGACGACCGCATCGAACCAGCCACAACGACGCGGACGGCCGGTGGTCACGCCGTACTCGTCGGCCCTGGGCTCGCAGCCATTCGCCTTCCTCGCCGAACAGTTCGGTCGGGAACGGGCCTTCGCCCACGCGGGTCACGTACGCTTTGGAAACGCCGATCACGCGGGTGATCTTGGTCGGGCCGACACCGGTACCGGTGCATGCGCCACCGGCAGTCGGGTTGGAGGACGTGACAAACGGATACGTACCATGATCCACATCAAGCATGGTCGCCTGACCACCCTCGAACAGCACGGTCTTACCCTCATCAAGCGCCTTGTTCAACACCAGCGAAGTATTGGCAACATACGGCTTCAGGCGCTCGCCAAGACGAAGCAGCTCATCCGTGGTTTCGTTCACATCAATCGGACGACGATTGTACAGCTTCACCAGCATCTGGTTCTTCTGATGCAGGCTTGCTTCGACCTTGTCGTGCAAATGCTCAGCATTGAACAGGTCGTGCACGCGGATGCCCACGCGATTAATCTTATCGGCATACGCAGGCCCAATGCCGCGACCGGTGGTACCGATCTTGTGCTTACCCAGGAAACGTTCCGTCACCTTATCAAGCACACGATGATACGGCGCAATAATGTGCGCACCCTCACTCACCAGCAGTCGGGAGCAGTCCACACCGCGGCTTTCCAAGCCGTCGATCTCTTCGAAAAGCACTTCAGGATCAACAACAACACCGTTGCCGATAACCGGAGTCGCGGTCGGGCTGATGATGCCGGAGGGCAGCAGGTGCAGCGCATACGATTCGTCGCCGACCACCACGGTATGGCCCGCATTGTTGCCGCCGTTGAAGCGGGCAACATAGTCAACCTTCGTGCCGATCAGGTCGGTCGCCTTACCCTTGCCTTCGTCTCCCCACTGGGCACCGATCAAAACAATTCCAGGCATGTTGTTGCACCTCCGCGCGTATGCGATTTCGCCTCAAAGCCTTACCAAGGCCTTACAAAGACTATCCTGCGCCCTCTACCGGATATCTGCCGGATATGCACCGATCGGCCGTTGAAACTAGTCAGTTCCATCGTTTTCGTCTCATACAACGCGACACACCCACCGTGCCGCCACACGCCGCATGCATTACGCGGCGCGTGCGGCATCACACTACTTCAACGCCTTGCCCGCGCTGCCAAGCTGCCTGCAAGCCTCCACCACGCGTGCGGCCATGGCGCTTTCCGCTTCGCGCCCCCACGAACGCGGGTCGTACATCTTCTTGTTGCCCACCTCGCCATCGATTTTGAGCACCGAATCATAGTTGGAGAACATGTGACCGGCCACCGCACGGCTGAATGCGTACTGCGTATCGGTGTCGATGTTCATCTTCACCACGCCGTAGCTCACGGCCTGCGCGATCTCCTCCGGCGCGGAGCCGGAACCGCCGTGGAACACCAGGGCGAACGGCTTACCGGGAGCGACATCCAGCGAGTGCGCGGGGTCGGGCATTTCGCCGGCCTTAATCGCGAGCGCGACCGTGGTCTGGATTTCGTCGAGCAGTTCGGGGCGCAGTTTCACCACGCCCGGTTTGTATGCGCCGTGCACGTTGCCGAAGGTGAAGGCGGCCATGTAGCGTCCGCGCTCGCCAAGGCCCGAGTCGTTGCGCGACGGCGATGCCTTGCGCGGGCGTGGAATACAGTTTGTCGTTGATTTCGGCGCTGTGCCCGTCTTCTTCGCCGCCGACCGCGCCGATTTCGATTTCCAGCACGGTGTGCGCGGCTTGGGATTTGTCGAGCAGTTCTTCTGCGATGTCGAGGTTTTCACCCAGCGGCACTGTGGAACCGTCCCACATGTGTGACTGGAAGGTCGGTTCCTGACCGTGCGTTCACCTGTTCGGCTTCATGGTCGAGCAGGGGGCGCACCCATTCGTCCAGATACTGTTTGGCGCAGTGGTCGGTGTGCAGGGCGATGGTGATGTTGGGGTATTTCGCCGCGACTTCGTGCGCGAAGGCTGCGAAGGCAAGCGAGCCGGTGACGCGGTCGTTGACGCGTTGCCCGGAGAAGTAGGCGGCGCCGCCTACGGAGACCTGGATGATGCCATCGGATTCCGCCTCGGCGAAACCCTGGAGTGCGGCGTTCAGGGTCTGTGTGCTGGTCACATTGATCGCGGGATAGGCGTAACCGCCGCGGCGTGCGGCGTCCAGCATTTGCGCATAACGTTCCGGCGTTGCAATAGTCATGCCTCCATTATCGCCCGACCCTATCCCACTTATCATGTGACAACATTCGCCATCTTTCCTTTCCGTTTTCCCGACCGTCCGCTCCATATCCAGGTCGCCCGCCCCACTAGGGCCATATGCCGAGCGTTTTCGTCTCATATCCCGACATTTGCGGGACCGACCATTAAACAGGGCGAAACCATTGCGGTCGTTCCATCGGAAGTCATAGAATATCCACCGGATCGCGCGACGAAGAGCCCAACCGGGTATTCCCGCACGGGCATGCCGTCGCACGTAGATGTTGCGACCAATACCCGCGAGGAGGCTTGATGCACCAGGTTTTCGCCATCTTCCTTCGAGACGTGAAACGCATTCTGAAGAACCCAGTGGCGCTCGTCGTCACGCTGGGTGTGGCCATCATCCCATCACTGTACGCATGGTGCAACATCCTCGCCAACTGGGACCCGTACGCGAACACGGGCAACATCCAGGTCGCTGTGGCGAACGAGGACAAGGGCACAACCTCCACGCTGGTCGGTCATCTCGACGCTGGCCAGCAAACCGTCAACCAGCTTAAGAAGAACCATCAGCTCGGCTGGCGTTTCGTTCCCGAGCAGCAAGCCATCGAAGGCGTGGAATCCGGCAAATACTATGCGGCGATCGTACTGCCGGAAGACTTCAGCTCCAGACTCATCGGCACCGTCACTGGTAAAGGCGACCGACCGTCGATCACGTACTACATCAACGAAAAGCTGAACGCGATCGCGCCGAAAATCACCGATACGGGTGCGACCACGATCGACGAGCAGATCAACACCACTTTCGTTTCCAGCGTGGCCGACGCCGTGGCGAAGGAAGTGAAGGAGGCAGCGGGAGAAACCACCGGCAGCATGAAAAGCGCGCAAAGCGACGTCATCAACGATCTGACCGACACCATCAACCAGCTCGAAACCGTCCAACAGCAGCTGCGCGGCACGCGTTCCACGCTCGACAAGGCCCTCACCACCATCGATTCGGCCAAACAGTCCAACATCGCGCTCGCCTCGGGAATCACCAACTCGCTTGACACCGTCGGCAAGGCGTCCGACTTGCTGAGCGAGACGCGCACACAAACCGAACGATTCTCGAACACGCTGGTCGGAGCGCTCGACAACGGCAGCACGCAACTGTCCGGTCTGCAGGTCAACGTGAGCAATGCCACCGGCACCGTGCTCAGCGGACTGAACACCACGCAGGACGCGCTCGACCAAGTGTCCAGCACCATGCATCATGTCAACACCACCACCGGCAATGTGCTCGACGGCGTGGAGAAGGCGTTGCAGGCCAGCCAGCTGGATCCGAACAGCCAAACGTATAAGGATCTTTCCGCGCAGCTCGCCGAAGCCCGCAAACAGCTGACGTTCCAGCAGCAGCGCATCGACGCCTTCGATCAGGACACCACGGCTGCGATCAACGCGGGGAAGAACACCGCGAACGGGTTCAACGACGATGTCACCACGTTGGCGAAGAACGGCACGGCGTCGATGGCGAGCGCACGCACGACCATCACCGGCACGGTCATGCCGAATCTCAACACCGGGCTCGATACACTCAGCCTGGCCAATGGGTCGCTGTCCGGCACGCTTACCACGCTGCAAAGCACACTGGAACAGGGCAACGGGCTGCTCGACCAGTTGTCGCGCACCGTTACCCAGACGAACGCCACCATTGCTGGCACGCAGACGCAGCTCGCCAATCTCGCCAAACAGCTCAACACCACGCGCACCGATGTGGCCGCGTTGAGCAGTTCGGCGATGTTCCAGCAGCTTTCCCAAGCGCTCGGACTTGACGCGAGCGAGGTCGGCTCGTTCGTGGGCGAGCCGGTGCATTTGGACGAACAGGTCCTCTACCCGGTCAAAAACTATGGTTCCGCGGTCACGCCGTTCTACACGAATCTTGCGCTGTGGGTCGGCGGATTCGTGCTCGTCGCGATCTACAAGCTTGAAGTGGACCGCGATGAGAAGATCCGCATGTACACGCCACGCCAAGGCTATATGGGCCGTTGGCTGCTGTTCGTCACGGTCGGATTCCTGCAGGCGATCATCGCCACGATCGGCGATCTCGCGCTGGGCATCCAATGCGAGCATCCGTTCCTGTTCATCCTCGCCGGCATTTTCGCCTCGTTCGTCTACGTGAACATCATTTACGCGCTCGCCGTGGCGTTCCGGCATATCGGCAAGGCCGTCGCCGTGATTCTGGTGATCATCCAGATTCCGGGCGCGGCAGGCCTCTACCCCATCGAGATGATGCCGGAATTCTTCCGCCGTCTGAAACCGTTCCTACCGTTCACCTACGGCATCAACGCGATGCGCGGGCCGATCGGCGGCATGTATGCCAACCATTATTGGATCGACATGCTCTCGCTGTTCTGGTATCTGCCTGTGGCGCTGTTCATCGGCTTGGTCGTCCGCAAGCTGGCGTTGAACCTCAACCGCCTGTTCGATAACCGTCTGGCGGACACTGATCTGATGATCACCGAACATAACGAAGGCACGGTGGAACCGTTGCGGCTCACCGAGACCGCGCAGCAGATCGCCGAGGAGTTCCCCGAACTCGCCCGCAGACGGGCGATTCATTTCTTCCGCCTGTACCCGCGCCTGGTGCGTTGGGGATTCCTCGCGCTGGCGGTACTGCCGTTCGTGTTCCTGCTGTTGCTATTCATCACGCGCATGAAGCTCGCCATGCTGCTCGGTTGGATCATTTCGATCATCGCCATCGACACGTATCTCATCGTGGTGGAGTATCTGCGCGAACGGTATGCGAATTATCTGGGCGAGGAAGCGATGAGTGCGGAAGAGTTCCGCAGCGCGATCCTGCACGAGAACCTGCTGTTCCGGCCGGGCATGCATTACAAGCCGATGCATGCCGTACGTACGAGGCTGTATGAGGCTGCGCATGGTGGTTCGGACGGACATGCGGCTGAACATGCGGCTGGAAACACGGACGGAAATGCTGGCAGGAGTCTGCGTGAGGAGGGGAACGAACAGTGAAAATGATCTGGGGCATCTTCAAGCGGGACATGTGTCACGCCACCCGCAACGTGATCGCCGTGATCGTCTCGATGGGTCTGGTGGTGGTGCCGGCGCTGTACGCCTGGTTCAACATCGCGGCCAGCTGGGACCCCTACGGCAACACCAAGGCATTGAAGGTCGCCGTGGCCAATAACGACAAGGGTTACAAGTCGGATCTCATACCGGTGCGCGTCAACGTGGGCGAAACCATCATCAGCACACTGCACGCCAACGACCAGCTGGACTGGCAGTTCGTGAAAAGCGACAAGGCAATCGACGGGGTGAAATCCGGCGAATACTATGCGGCGATCGTAATTCCGAAAGGTTTCAGCGCCGACATGATGACGCTGTTCTCCCCCGACATCAAACACGCGCAGCTCAAGTACTATCTGAACGAGAAAATCAACCCGATCGCCCCGCATATCACCGATCAGGGCGCGACAACCGTGGTCAACACAATCGACAAAACCTTCGCCAAAACGATCGCGCAAGTCGGACTCGACCTGGCCTCAAGCATCCTACACTATTCGCAAAGCCCGCAAATGGCCGAATACATGCGCAACCTCAACGGCAATCTCACCACCATGGCGGATACGCTGAGCGGCGCATCGCAGCAGGTAACGTCGTATTCGCAGCTGCTCGGCTCGGCGAACGACATCGTGGATTCCACGGGCAAACTGCTCGCCTCGGCGACCAAGGCGGGCAAACAGGCCCAGAACGCGTTGAAGCAAGGCAAATCAGGTGCCACGTCGTTCACTTCGGCAGGCGCGAACGTCACCTCCTCAGTGAACACCGCGCTCGACCAGGTGTCAGGCGCGTTCGACCAAGTAGCTGCCAAGGTGAACGAGGCGTTCGACGCGATCGGCAAGGACTCAGACACCGCGGCCAGCCAGTTGACAACGTTGAGCGAACAAGTCTCCAGCAGCGAATCGCTGTACGACACGTACATCACAAGCCTCAACCACATGCACGAATCGGTGGAACAACTACCGGACAGTGATTCCGCGAAACAGGCGCTGCTGGAAGCCATCGACCGGGAGATCACGCTGCTGGAAGCCGCCAAAGGCGATTCGCAGAAGCTCGCGCAGCAGCTGAAAGACGCTTCCACGCAGGTCACGCAGGATACCGCAGCCGCGGAACGCTCCCGCAAGGAGATCCTGAACCGCATCACCTCCGCGAAGCAGTCGATCAGCAATGTGCGCGACGATTACGCCACGAACGTCAAGCCGAAAATCGACGCGCTCGCCTCCACAGTCAGCACGCTGATCTCCCAAACCGACAGCATGATCACCCAGCTGAGCGGCACCGCCGACGATCTGGACGATGTGACGGGCGATGTGGGGACGAATGTGACATCCATCCGTTCCACGCTCGGCGCGATCGCGAAGAAACTCGACTCGTCGGCAGCGACGGTGAAGGAGCTGATCACGAAGCTGGAGACGGGCGGGAACGCCGGTGACGGCAACAGCGATGGTGGCGACGGTGACAACGACGCCAGTTCGTCCGATTCGGGTGAATCGGACGAACTACGTGCACTGGCCACCGCCAACGCGTCCACACTGTCCACGCTGATTTCCGCGCCCGTCGCACTGCATCGCGTCTCAGTGTACCCGATCGCGAACTACGGTTCGGCCATGGCGCCGTTCTATACGATCCTGTCAATCTGGGTGGGTGCGATCATCCTGTGCGCCATGCTGAAAGTGACAATTTCGGACCGCGAGAAGGCGCATGTGCTGGGCTTGGGAGACACGCTGCCGCGCGTCGCCGGCCCGTCCGGCCCGGGGAACGCCTCACGTTGGGGACTGCGCCTCGACCACGAGTATTTCGGACGGTACGCGATCTTCGCACTGCTCGCGTTGCTGCAGGGCACACTGGTTTGCCTGGGTGACATGTATTTCCTTGGCGTGCAGGCGAATCATGCGCTGCAGTTCCTTGCCGTGGGGTGGCTTGCCGCGCTCGTGTTCTCGAATATCGTGTATACGCTGACCGTGTCGTTCGGCGATATCGGCAAGGCCGTGGCCGTGGTGCTGCTGGTGATGCAGGTCGCCGGTTCGGGCGGTACGTTCCCTATCGAGACGCTGCCGAAGTTCTTCCAAATGCTCTACCCGTTCCTACCGTTCCCGCACGCCATCGATGCCATGCACGCCGCGATGGCCGGATCGTACGGCAATGAGTACCTGCTTGACATGGTGTATCTCGCCTTGTTCCTGATTCCTTCGCTGCTGCTGGGATTGGTGTTGCGCAAGCCGGTGATCCGGTTGAACAACTGGGTGAGCCGCAATCTGGAATCCACCAAGGTGATGTGACGAGGTGGATTTGAACGGGCTGGTTTAAGCCGGTTTAGATCGGTTTCGGCTGGCACACATGGACGCGTCATTGGCGACGCATCACCATCACCGCCAACGGCAACACACACCAAATACCAGCCGGCAAAAACCTAAGCTAGCGTGGATGCGTAAGGGCATTGTCTTGCCCGGTCACTTCCCTTACGTACCGCTGCGCCATCCCGGCGCTCCTCTGCGCCGCCACTACCCCACATGTCGCCTCCTCACACACCAACAAGCGTCCGATTCTGCAGAATCGGACAATCAGCGGCGTCGCGCAAACCACACGTTGATCAGCGAGCCGACCACCACCAGCGCGACACCGATCCAGAATGGCATGCCCAACGCCACGCCCAATAGGAGCGTGCTGGAAGCAGTGGAGAACAGCGGCGTCGCATACGAACCGATCGCAAGCGTTTCCATACTGCCATGTAGCATGCCATACCCCCAGCACGCGTAGCCGCCAGCAATCGACGCGGCACATGCGAGCAGCGAAATATAGCCGCCGATGCCAGGCGCTACAGCTGGCAAACCGTCGCCCGAAACGAAATGGATAATCCACAGCACAACAGCAACGCAACAGAAGAAAATCGTCGTACCATCGTAACCATCGGACATCGATGGCGTCACGGTCGCGTAAATCGCCCAAATAAAGGCGCCTGCGAACGCGAGCGCGTACGGCAATGGATTGCTGGCGATATTGGCAACCGCTTCCTGCACGTCAAGGTTTTCACCGCCGACCGCCATTGCCACGCCGACGGTGGCTACGATTGCACCCGGCAGCGCTTCGGAGACCGAGCCGCGTTTGTGCGACACGGCGGCGGTCATCAGTACCAGCAGCGTCGGCCACAAATAATTGACGAGGCTGACTTCCACAGATTGCGCGTTCGTTGTGGCCAGACCGATCGACAGCGAGATCGACGCCTCGTATGCGATGAACATGAGTCCGCCTGCGACGAGGTACTTGCGTGGCGCTTGGCTAATCGGTTTCGGCCGTCGCACGATGAGCAGGAGCATGCCGCCGACAGTGTAGATGAGCGCCGAGCCGAGCGTGGCGCCGAACGATTCGGAAACGAGTCGCACGAGGCCGGCCATGAAGCCCCACAGGACGATTGCGAACAGGCCGATGAGTGTCGCCGCGTGTGATATGGCATGACCAAATAGGGGGGGCACTGGGGCGTTCGCCTGCGGATTCGGCGGGAAGTTTTCTGATCCGTATTCACGGATTCCAGCCTACCTGCCGCCCACCCCGCATGTCCGATTCCGGAGCAACGGACACTATTTGTTGGTTTACCGCCGCCTGGCCTCCTTAACCAATGGCACGATGATGCCCACGACGCCACACAGCACACCACCGATCGGCCACGGAACCCAGAACACCTTCATCCACGCGTCAACATCACTGCCCGCCATTCCAAGAAAAAGCATGAGCAACGCGACAACAGTCGCTAACAACATGATCACGCCACAAATTGCACCGGTAAGTCTGCTGTAAAATCTGTCCGACTCGCTCATCGTCGAGTGCGGCACGGAACGTCCCTCGCGCACGCTTTCCTCTTCGGCTTCACGATTGTATTTGTCCACATTCACTTTGTCATGCGTCATCCCGGACATAATGAAACAGAACACCGCCGCGGCCACGCAAGCCAGCAGAACGCTGTCCGGCCACCCCGCGTCTCCGTCGGCAACAAGCTCGTCACAGAACACTAGCACGCACACGCCCGCCAAAAATCAGCACGGCACCAATCGCAACACCAATCGCCAATACGACCGACGCACGTGACTTGTCCTCATCCGTGTAAAAATCCTGCACATACGGGTGGCGACGGCGGAAATCGCCATGCATGATTCCGGCCGGTATCAGCAAAGCGAGACCGACAATCGCGCCAACCAACGTGCATACCGTGACCAGCACGTCGTTCACCGGCGACGGCCCCAAGACAGACCCCTCCGGCGAAAACAACATGCCAACCGCGACGCCGAGGATGATTGCGGCCACACCAATCGCAATAAGCCACGCAAAACGCCTCATATGACTGTCGTAGCCAACCACATCCTGCACGATATGTCGGGGCACGCTTTGCGGAATGTCCGTCCCATCTCGCGTGTCCGATTCTGGAGAAACGGACAATTGAACACCGGTTTTGGCACCTTGTGCGTCCGATTCACCAGAAACGGACGCACAAACATTCGGATTCGTATCCCTCACGTCCGATTCACCAGAATCGGACATTCCTGCGACCTGCGATGCCGCAAACCCGATTACCCCCGGAACCGCGCCAACAGCAGCGTCGGCCACCCCAACCGACGCGGCCACACCATCCGTATCAGCAGCCAAGTCCACGCGTCCTGCACCCCCACAGCCTGCCGACGCGTGCACGTCGCCCATGACCAAATCATCCAACGTCACGCCGAACATGTCGCAAAGCATCAGCAGCTTGTCCATTTCGGGGCATGCCTTCTCGGACTCCCATTTCGAAATTGCCTGCCGGGAAACGCCCAGCAGCATTGCCAGCTGTTCCTGCGTCATGTTGCGCGAACCGCGCAGATACTGCAGATTCTCTTTGAAACTCATGTCCGCCCTTTCGTCGAGTTTCCATATCGCCCCGACTTGCGATTATTGGCGATTGCCAAGCAACAGCTTGTCATAAACGTCGCGTTCCACGCCACCATCTTTCGGTTGCATTGCGATTCGCAACCAAATTTTGCGACGCAACCGACAGTTGTGCGGCGCGAAGTTGACTTCACGGGTCTTTTACGGCAATAGAAAAACCCTTGGAATTCCAACGATTCCAAGGGTTTCGAATGGAGCGGATGACGGGAGTCGAACCCGCCTCTAAAGCTTGGGAAGCTTTCGTTCTACCGATGAACTACATCCGCAAGGTCGTGCCTTTTGGGCACGAAACTTCAGTTTAGCACGCAACGGATGCGTATGCGGACACAGACCGACATGCGATACCAATTTTCCGCAATATCACGGATGACTCAACCACGCGGCCGCTGCGAATAGTCGCGAGAATATCTGCCAGCCGAGCCGCCCGAATCATGCGCGGATCCATACTGCGTTCCAAATTGCGGCCCACCGGCACCAGCCACCGCAGAACGTCCGCCTTGCCGAATATCCGCCGCCACAACGCCGCTCGTGGCATAGCCACCGGCCAAATATCCGGACTGCACGCCCTGCTGACGCATCTCCTGCCCCATCTGCATCAACCGGGCAATACGATCCTCAGTCGCCGGATGCGTGGAAAACAAGCGAGAAAAACCTTCCGCAGAGAACGGATTCGCAATCATCATCGCAGCAACCGACTGCGTACCGGCAGTCTTCTGCATCGGCATCGTCTCAGCGCCGTTCGAGATCTTATTCAATGCGGACGCGAGCGCTTCCGGATCTTCCGTAAGTATGGAACCATCTTCGTCGGCATCATATTCTCGCGTACGTGAAATCGCCATCTGAATAAGCGAAGCGGCGATTGGCGCAAGAATCGTGCTCAACAGCACACCCAGTAATCCAAGACCATTAGAGGACGAGTCATTGCGATCATCGCGCGAATTGCCACCACCGAAATACATGAGCGAATATCCGAGATACGAAATGACCGTCGCCATTGCGGACGCGATCGCAGACGTCAGGATATCGTGATTGTACACGTGCATAAGCTCGTGCCCGAGCACTCCGCGAATCTCGCGTTCGTTCAGCATCCGTAGAATACCCTGCGTGCAGCAGACCGCCGCATGACGTTCATTGCGTCCTGTTGCGAACGCATTGGGACTCATGGTTGGGGCGATATAAATACGCGGCATCGGCTTGCCCGCCTTCGCCGACAGTTCGCGCACGATTTTGTACAGTACCGGCGCTTCCTGCTCACTGACTTCCTGCGCGCGCATGGATGCGATCGCGAGTTTGTCGGAAAACCAGTAGGATGCGAACGTTGAGCCAAGTCCGATGAGAATGTAGATACCAAGCGTGCGCTGGCTGCCACCAGTCGCCCACCAAATGAGCATGATGACACCCCACATCAACGCGAATAACAGCGTTGTCTTCAAGCCATTGCAATGGCCATGCACCTGCAATTTGCCGTTCATGGTCACCAGCGTAGAAACGGAGTCTGAGTTTTTGCTGGATATGCGCTGGAGACTGGGCTGCGGAAAAGGCTAGGGGGCAGTTGCGGAAGTTCGCATGCTCAGCTTCTCCCCGGATGTCCGATTCTGGAGAAACGGACATCCGATGCATGCCAAGAGGCCTTTGGGTGACCGAATCGGGAGAATCGGACAAGTAGCAAGTCCTTCGTCCACATCACATGTCCAATTCACCAGAAACAGACATACAGAACATGTTTCGGACACTCCAGATGTCCGATTCACCAGAAACAGACAAGCACAGGATAAAAAACGTCTTGGGTGACCGATTCTCCAGAATCGGACATCCAAGACGCATGATAGAAACCTGGGACCTATCAGATCAGATCCCAAACACCCACCTTAAGCGTGAGCCAGGGCGCGCATCTGCTCCGGATCGATGACCTTCTTGTGCTCACGGCCTTCCTTCGCACCCTCGGCACGTTCGAACGCATCGATCTTCTTCCAGCCAGCGAAGTCGATCGGCTTGACACCGCGCGATTCCAGCAGCCGGTCGATGGACTCCGGATCACGATCGGCAGCCACACGACCGCCTTCAGCAGCCTTCGACAAATCCTCCAGCATATTGGTCACGATCAGCAGTGCGTCGGACTTGGTGGAGCCGATCAGGCCAACCGGACCACGCTTCGCCCAACCGGTCGCATACAGACGCTCGCGCACTTCATCCGTGGCTTCAGCGGCCGTAGTGATACGACCGTCACCGTTCGCGTTCGCCAAGTGCGCATGACGCTCGTCGTACGCAATGCCCGGCGCGGTGGCCGGTTTGTAACCGATCGCATGGTACACAGCCTGCACCGGATACTCTTCGAATTCGCCGGTACGGCTCATCTTGCCGTCCGCCGATGTCTCGGTCTTTTCCACACGGATGCCAACGACCTTGCCGTCCTCACCCAACACTTCGACCGGAGCGGAATTGAAGTGCACGTAATATTTGCGGTCAGCCGGATTACCCTCATAATCCACGTCACCGTCATCTTCCATGTCTTCCGCCATCTCACGAATCGTGAACAGCTCTTCGACCATCTGACGAGTCAGCTTGTCTTTGCCGGCCTCTTCAATCGTGTCTTCATCCAAATCGAAATCGTCTTCGTTGATGATCAGCTGCACTCCCGGCAGCTTCTCCATCTCACGCAATTCCTGCACGGAGAACTTGGCCTGCGCCACACCGCGACGGATGAACAAGTGAAGCACACGCGCCTTGTTGGACTTGATGCCCTCATATACGTTGTCCGGAATGTCGGTGCGCTCCTTCAGATCATCGGCATTGCGCATGAGCTCGCGAGCCACGTCCATGGCCACGTTGCCACCGCCGATCACGGCGACTTCCTCAGCTTCAAGCGGCCATTCGCGAGCGCCGGTCGGATAACCGTCGTACCATTCCACGAACTTGGCTGCGCCGTATACGCCGTCCAGATCGGCGCCCGGCAGTCCGAGCGGCTTGTCTTCGACGGCACCGGTGGCGAACAGCACGGCATCGTAACGTTCGAGCAGTTCGTCGAGCGTCACGTCCTTGCCGAATTCCACGTCGCAGTACAGGTGGATGTCCGGATTGTCGAGCGTCTTTTCGAGTGCCGACGCGATGAATTTGATGGACGGATGATCGGGGGCCACGCCGTAGCGCACCAGACCGAACGGCACCGGCAGCTTTTCGAACAGGTCGATTCGGGCGGCAGTGCCGAGGCCGAGCTCCTCGCCGAGCTTCTTCAACTGGCGCAGGAAAATGTCAGAGGAGTAGACGCCTGCAGGGCCGGCGCCGATTACAGCAATACGAAGTTCATGAGTTTCAGTCACGCGCTCTAGCCTAATGCATTCCCTGCATTTGCGACAGGGGTGCTTATGCACTTTCTTACGACTTCTTCGCCTTGTTTTCTTCTGGTTTCACCCTTTGGATTTCTGGGCACGTCCCATTCGTAGCTTTTTCTGTCTCTTGGATGTCCGATTCTCCAGAATCAGACATTCGAGATATCAAAACACTCATCTGTTTGTCCGATTCTGCAGAATCGGACAACCTGGCGTTGGAAGAGGGGCACGGACCGTGGCCACTGACGCACTATGAGCGGAATGTCAACAAACGGTAAAGAGCCGTCCATATAATGTATGCGGCGTTCACACAGGGGTAGCAATTATGACGTCGGTGCGGCCAGCTTTCGCGAAACCGCTTCGCCGGAACAGCTTCACGGAACGACTTTCGTACAATAGTTCCGTCGGAAATTAGCGACGCTACAGTCGAAATAAATAAAAGAAAACCAAGAGGAAATAAGAGAAAAGAAACTATTACTATAGAGTAATTCCAATACCTCGCCAACGACGCGACGCAGCAGTCGTCTGCGCAGAAGCAGGATAAAAGTGACGCGGGCTATGCGAAGGATTTGAAGCCGCGTCATATTCAGATGATCGCGATTGGCGGTTCTATTGGCACCGGCCTGTTTTTGGGCGCTGGTGGCCGTCTTGCGCAGGGTGGCGCAGGTCTTGCGATCGCATACGCGGTGTGCGGTATTTTCGCGTTCCTGATGGTTCGCGCGTTGGGTGAGCTTGCGAT
>ENA-OQIX01000137-OQIX01000137.1-human-gut-metagenome-genome-assembly--contig:-NODE-137-length-14567-cov-2.400554_pt1 | contig 14567 bp, 15 predicted proteins | sample MGYA00242591_ERZ504756 | MGnify/ENA primary metagenome ERZ504756 (study PRJEB26092, sample SAMD00036369) | human gut metagenome | host: Homo sapiens | study: EMG produced TPA metagenomics assembly of...
GCGCCGGCGGGGTCCGCCGTTTGCGGTGCAGTATTTTTCCTCCGGCTTTTTGGCGGGTGCTTCCGGCTGTGCATCCTCTGCTTCCTTCTCCAGAAAAGGCCACGGGGCCAGTTCCTGTTCCGGGTCTGCCTCCGGCTTCAGCATCAGTTCCAGATCCGCTTCCGGCTCCGGCTGCGCATCCTCACCCAGCCGCACCTCACCGGTTGGCATTTCCTGCGGCTGCTCTGCTGCAGCTTCGTCAGTCTCCTGCTTTTCCTTACCACGGCCAAACAGGCCAAACCGTTTCTGCGGCTTTTCCTCCGGCTGGTTTTCGTCTCTCCGGGTCATCTCCTCCGGGATATCCACCGCCGTGGTGCTGAAAAAGGAGCGGAACTTTTCTATCCGGGGTCGATTTCCCGGTCCATTATTTTTATTCTTTCGGTCATTCTTGTCCCTCCCTGTAATTCAAATTGAGGTTCCGGCCCCGAATGCCGGATCATGCCTGCTGTGCTGCGCGTTGGGACTGGATCTCGTACAGAATAATGCCCGCAGCCACCGACACGTTGTAGCTGTCCACACCGGTGCCCTGAGCGGCCATATCCAGCCGCACCACACCGTCACAGAGCTTTTTCACCAGCTGGGATACACCGCTGCCCTCGCTGCCCAGCACCAGTGCGATGGGGCCGGTCAGGTTGTTCTTGCGCAGGGGCACGCCGTCCATATCGGCACAGTACACGAACACCCCCTGATCCTTCAGGCGGCGGATGGTCTCGCCGATGTTGGCCACGCGGGCCACAGGCAGGCGCTCGGCCGCACCGGCGCTGGACTTGATAACGGTGGGGGTCACGGACGCGCCGCCCCGCTTGGGGATGACGATACCGTGGGCTCCGCACAGCAGAGCAGAGCGCATCACCGCGCCCAGATTATGGGGGTCCTCGATGCCGTCACTCAGCACCAGGAAAGGGGGCTCCCCCTTCTCTCTGGCAACGTTCAGCAGGTCCTCCACGGTCACATATTCGATCTCGCTGGCAAAGGCGGCCACGCCCTGGTGGCTCTCGGTGCCGGTCATCAGGCGCAGCTTGTTGGGGTGCACCCGCTTGACCGTGGCCCCGGCCTCCTTGGCCATAGCGGTATAGTAAGCTGCCACGGCGGGGGCCATGCCCTCCGCGATCAGCACGGTATCCACGCCGGAACCGCTCTTGAGCAGCTCTGTCACGGGGTTTTTGCCGTAGACCAGGCTCTCATTCTTGGGCTGCTCCTCCGTGCTGCTGCGGCGGGGGCGGCGCGGCATTTTCTGTTCGTCCATTGATGTGTTCTCCTTCCATTCTATGGCAAGGCGGGCCGTTTGAGCCGCGCCATGGTTTCGTTCTGTTTCAGTTTTACTATATTTTGACACCGATACATTCTAAAGTATAGCATACCCCGGCATTCTTCGCAATGTTTGCCGAAGGCAAAAGTTTTCCACATTCAGCAGGCTATACAATCGGTAATTCGGCTCAAATTTTTCCACATGTTGAAAACCCGGTGGAAAATGTTCAAAAATCAAGTTTGTACGCCCACTTTCCGGGTGGAATTCCACAGTTTCCACCGAGTTTTCAACATTCCAGGTTCGACACGCAAACTTCCCGCCGTACTTTTTGTAAAATTCAAGTCGGAATTATGACAATTTTTTGAAGGGAGATCCAGTGGTTTTTGCCAGAATCTCCAACATCAAAATGCCCAATGTGAATTTGTGTTGAAAACGCCGCGGGAACCGCCTTGATTTTATCCTGTAATTGGGGTATACTACCCTTAGGTTCGTTAAAGGATGCGCAATCTTGTATCCAAAACGGCTTTTTCACCCCAAAATGATTTTGCGGAGGTAATGAATAATGTTGGTAAATGCAACCGAAATGCTGATCAAGGCACGCGATGGCCACTACGGTGTGCCCCAGTTCAACATCAACAATCTGGAGTGGACCAAGGCAGTCCTGACCGCCTGCGAGGAAATGAAGAGCCCCGTTATCCTGGGTGTCTCTGAGGGCGCAGGCAAATACATGACCGGCTTCAAGACCGTTGCCGCCATGGTCAGCTCCATGGTGGAGACCATGGGCATCACCGTTCCCGTTGCCCTGCACCTGGACCACGGCACCTACGAGGGCTGCAAGGCCTGCGTTGAGGCCGGCTTCTCCTCCATCATGTTCGACGGCAGCCACTATTCCATCGAGGAGAACGTGGAAAAGACCAAGGAGCTGGTCGCTCTGGCACACTCCAAGGGCCTGAGCATCGAGGCCGAGGTCGGCTCCATCGGCGGCGTTGAGGACGGCGTTGTGGGCGCTGGCGAGATCGCAGACCCCGCCGAGTGCGCAAAGATCACCGATCTGGGCATTGACTTCCTGGCTGCCGGCATCGGCAACATCCACGGCGTTTACCCCGCCAACTGGAAGGGCCTGGACTTTGAGGCTCTGGACCGCATCCACAAGGCTACCAACAACATTCCTCTGGTCCTGCACGGCGGCACCGGCATCCCCGACGAGATGATCCAGAAGGCCATCAGCCTGGGCGTTTCCAAGATCAACATCAACACCGAGTGCCAGCTGGTCTTTGCTGAGGCCACCCGCAAGTACATCGAGGCTGGCAAGGATCAGCAGGGCAAGGGCTTCGACCCCCGCAAGCTGCTGGCTCCCGGCGCTCAGGCCATCATCGACAAGTGCAAGGAGAAGATCGAGCTGTTCGGCTGCGCAGGCAAGGCCTGAGCAGAAGCGCATCTCCTGAGCACATTCCCGCCCCATAAATGATATTGCCCCGCTGTTCTGTGCATCACAAAACAGCGGGGCATTTTTTTGTAAGCCAGTCCGCAAAAGGGGCTGCTGCACCGGTTTTTCCGTGTGCCGCAGCCCCTCTTCTTTACTGGTTCAATTTTGCAAACGCTTCCCGCACATCGCCGGAGAAGTAGAGCGTGCCCAGCGCGCACACAGGGCCGGTGCCCCCAAGGGCGACCGCCCGGGCCACACCGGCTTCAATGGTGGGAGCAGGCTCGGCCCTGCCGCCCCGGGCGCGGATCTGTTCGGCCAGCGTCTCAGCGGGCATGGCGCGGGGGGTATGGGCCGCTACGGTGACGAACTGCCCGGCCAGCGGCAGGAGCAATGCCAGCATCTCGTCCACATCCTTGTCCGCCATGATGCTGAGCAGGAACACGAACTTCTGCCCCGGAAAGCGGTCCCGCAGGCTCTGCACGGTGGCCCGCATTCCGTGGGCGTTGTGGCTGCCATCCAGCAAAAAGGCGGGCGAATGCCGCAGCAGCTCGAACCGGCCCGGCCAGCGCACCTGTTCCAGACCGGCACGGATGGCGCTGTCCGGGATGTTCCAGCCCCGGCTGCGCAGCACCCGCAGGGCCGTAATGGCCGTGGCGGCGTTCCGGGGCTGATAGCTGCCGATCAGGGGCAGGCGGATGCCATTCAGGCCGTCAAAATCAAAGGTGACAGCATCCAGATCCCCGTCTCGATGGTCAGCCTGCTGAGATCCACCACGGTCAGCGGCGCGTGCCGCTCTGCCGCCGTACGGGCGATGACGGCATCGGCCTCAGGCACACCGCCATAGCTCACCACCGGACTGCCCGGCTTGATGATGCCCGCCTTGGCCGACGCGATATCGGCCAGGGTGGGGCCCAGCTCCTTCACATGATCCATGCCCAGCGCCGTGATGACCGCGCACTCCGGCGGGTCGATGACGTTGGTGGAATCCAGCGTGCCGCCCAGGCCCACCTCCAGCACCACGATGTCGCATTTCGTCTCAGCGAACCAGAGCATCCCCAACGCCGTGATGATCTCGAACTCGGTGGGGATATCGGTCATGGCATCGGCAGCGGGCTTCACACGCTCCACCAGCCGCACCAGCGCCTCGTCCGGGATCTGTTGGCCGTTTACCTGAATGCGCTCGTTGAACCGGTTGATAAAGGGCGAGGTATACAGGCCCACCCGGTAACCCGCCGCCTGCAGGCAGGAGGCCAGCATGGCCGCCGTGCTGCCCTTGCCGTTGGTGCCCGCCACATGGATGAATCTCAGCTGCTTGTGCGGATCTCCCAGTGCGGCCAGCAGGGTCCGGGTGCGGGTCAGGCCCGGCTTGTGCCCTGCCCACTGGACGGCATGGATATAGTTCAGCGCTTCTTCATAGTTCATTGTGCAATGCCTCGGATCGTTTTGTTTTCCAGCAGCAGGCGCACCAGCACGGTGTTCACCGCCGCCAGGACCAGCGCGTTGGGAATGCGGGTCACCAGCACGCTCCACGGATAGTTATAGAAGAGGTGGAGTGCCAGCGAGTTGATGACAATGGAGCCCACCGCATGGCCGGCAAACACGCTGATCTGGGTGCGCAGGCCCAGCCGCAGGTTGGGCAGGGCGCGCCAGAGAAGGCCCGCCGTCAGGCCGATGGAGCCTGCCCCCAGCGTGATCAGCGGGTTGATGGCGTAGCCGGAAAGGGTGCCGCCGATCATATCGGCCACTGCACCCACGGCAAAGCCCTCCACCGGCCCGAACAGCACAGCGGCCAGCAGGGTGGGCAGGCTGCCCAGGTTGAACCGGACAAAGCCGGTGGAAATGCTCAGCACCCGGGCAAACACGATGCTCATGGCAGTGAGCAGGGCCAGCATGGTGAGCTTGCGGACGGAATTTCTGGAATGGTTCATATCAATTGTCCTCCCCTGTTTCGGGAACCGCGGGGCGGGCAATGCAAAACGCCCTCCCCTGTGACAAACCGCACAAAGGAGGGCGTGATTCAACGGTTCACATCCAGACGGGGCCGCAGACGGCCCCATCTGCACCCAAGTCCATGCAGCAGCGGGATGCAGGCCATGCACCGCGGGTCTTACCTTCGTCCGCAGCACAACTCCCCGTTGATGCGGCACTTAACGCGCATGGCCTTACTCTGTTGATGGTCCTATTATATGCCTTTTTCCGGCCCATTGCAACCACAACTCCCATCATCTTTCCCAATTCGCGGGGCAGATTTTTGGCGGGGTGCACAATTCCGGCCTACACAAAAAGCCCTCCGGTGCGTCTCGTCCCGGAGGGCTTTGGGGTACAAAAGGTCTGGTCAATTACTGCACATCGGTCAGCTCAGCCAGCTTGTGGAAGATCTCGGTGTTGTCATACACGCCGCGGAACTTGTCTGCCCCCTGACCACGGGCGTAGAGGTTCACCATGGCACCGGTGTGGGCGTAGGTGGTGTGGTCCACACCGGACTTGTGGTTGATGGTGTGGCAGATGGCCATGCTGAAGGGGATGTAGGTGCCATACAGCTCGTAATCCTGCTGGCTCATCTTGCTCTGGCTGGAAGAGCCGACCTTGAGGGTGCGCTCGTAAGCGGTGCGCAGGTTCTCCACCTCGTAGTCGGTCAGCAGCAGCTTGCCTGCGCTGGCGGCATCGGGGTCGGTGGGCAGGGTCAGGCCGAAGTTTGCCTTCACGTCCTGCATAGCGGTCTCAAAAGGAGTCTGATTCTTCACGTAGTTGTTCACATAGGTGGAATCGAACTTTGCGTAGGACATCTTCTGGTGGGCCAGGTTGGTCAGGAAGGTATCGTAGTTGGTGGTCTTGTAGCCAATGCCCAGACCACCGGTCTCGTGGTCAGCGGTCACCAGGATCAGGGTGTCGTCGGGGTGCTGGGCATAAAACTCCACAGCGGCCTGCACTGCGTTGTGCATCTCGATCACATCATGGATGGAGGCAGCGGCATCGTTGGCGTGGCAGGCCCAGTCGATCTTGCCGGACTCCACCATCATAAAGAAGCCGTTGCTGTTGTCCAGCAGCTCAATGCCCTTGCGGACATAGTCGGTCAGCTGCCACTCTCCCGGAGCAGCATCCATGGCGTAGTTCATGGACTTGCCGTCGGCCAGGTTCTCGGCAATGATCAGGGTCTTGCCGGCCCCGGCCTTCAGGGCAGCAGCACCGGCCTGGGTGGTGACAACATTGTAACCAGCCTGTGCAGCCACCTCGTGGTTGTTGGGGTCGGTGCCATCGCCGTTCACCTTCTGGAACTCGCCGCCTGCGAAATACTCAAAGCCGGAGTTTGCCAGCTCCACGCCGATCTGATAGTAGTTCTTGCGGGTCTTCTGGTGTGCATAGAAGGCAGCAGGGGTAGCGTGGTCAATATTCACCGTGGAAACAATGCCAACCTTGTAGCCCTTCTGCTTATGGAGCTTCTCCGCAATGGTCTCATAGGGCACATCACGGGTCCAGGGGCACATATTGATGACACCGCTCTCGGTCTTTTTGCCGGAAGCGATGGAGGTGGCGGTGGAAGCGGAGTCCGGGCAGAAGGAGGTGCTGTCGTAGGTGGTCACGCTGCCCACCTCCGGGAACTGGGTAAAGCTCAGCTCTGCCTCGGTGATGGCACCGTTGTTGGTGACAGTGCCCTGATAGAACCGGGCAGACTGGATCTGGGCAGTGCCCATGCCATCGCCGATGAACAGGAAGATGTACTTGGGCTTCTTCTGGAACAGGCCAAAGCAGTTCTCCTCGTCAGCTGCGGTGGAAGCGGCCGGAGCGGCAGCGTTTGCAGCCACAGGGGCAGCAGTCATCAGACCGGCGGCAGATGCCACAGCACCCACTTTCAGGAAGTTGCGGCGGGACATTTTATGTTCTTTCATACGATAATTCCTCTCTTATCCTGAGCCCTCCCGGGCCCTGTTGCAATGTATCTTGGGAACGGTTCTATTGTACCCGTTCGGAGAAAGAGGGGAAACCATGGTAAGGCAAATCTTAGGTAAACCTTGGGCAATGAAAAACAGGAATTGGTAAAAAACAGGTGGTCTTTGTAAAATCGGATTGTTCCTGCCCGCAGGCACTTTTATTCCGTCAGGATTCGCCCCGGATCGGTTGCATCCGGTGGGCAAATCGTGTATACTGTAACCCGATTTTTATTTGCGGAGGGAGGGGTGCACATGTCCGTTTTGTGTCTGGGCGAAGTCTGGCTGGAGCTGAACGCCGCCACGGCTCCGGAACTGACGGAGACATTCCGGGCGCAGACCGGCGGCTGGGGTGCAGGCTTCTGCCGCCAGTACGCCGCATTGGGCGGGCAGGCGGCTCTGCTGGCCCAGCTGGGAGCCGACCCCTTTGGCCGCAAGCTGGCGGCCCAGCTTGCCCGGGATGGTGTGGATTGCTCCCTGCTCTGCTTCACGGATGCCTTCCCCACACCGGTGGTGTTCACCGGAGAGGACACCGCTCTGCCCTACCGTGCCCACACCGCCGGGCTGGCCCTTGGGCCGGAACAGCTGGAGGCCGCCCCGTTCCGGGGAGCCTCTGCCTTCTGCTTTTCCTCCGCCGGGCTGGTGGACAGCCCCCTGCGGCTGGCCCACCTCGAAGCCCTTGCCGCCGCCCGGGATGCCGGGGCGCTCTGCTGCTATCTTCCCCGGCTGGCGCAGGCCGCGCCCTACTGGCCGCAGCGGGAGGCCCTGTGCCAGACCGCCCTGCAGTTTCTTGACCGGGCAGACGTTCTCTTTTTTAGAGGAGAGCGACCTGCTCCTCCTCTTCGGCTCCCGGGAACTGCGCACAGCCCTGTTTGCCCTGTTCACCGGCCATGTGCAGCTGATCTTTTTCTACAAAAAGGACAGGATTCTCGCCTTTACACGCAGTGTTATGGCTTCTGCCGCAAAAAAAGACCAGAGCCCCGCTCTGGTCTTGTATCGGATGGAGAAAATGATGCTCCCTGTCTCCTCTCTGCCCAGATTAAAGGAATCTGAGCTGAACGCGCTGATCGGATAGCCACCTGCCGCTGAGATGGCGGCGGAAGCCAAACAAAAACAGCCAGCGCCGTGGAAAGGAGGAGAAAGCGGCGCTGGCTGTGTATGAGAACTCCCAAACATTTGCGGCTGTCAGGAGATGGTTGGTAGTCTGTCCGCTGCCTTGGCTATTGCCTCGCATCAGCAGGGGACAGTGTTTTTTAAAGGGGCCGCGCCGCCCGGTTTCTGCCGGAGATGCGGCGGTTTTCATTGCCTGCATGGCATCTTGGGAGGATGTTTTTCTGTTCCTCCCTGACTGCACCCTTATTGTACAGGATAAAAATGGAGTTTCTTTGTGAGGAATTTGAACAAATTGAAAATAAACGGAGCCGCTGCACATCATTTTGTACAGCGGCTCCGTTTTTTACGATTTTTCTTAATTTTCAGCCAGATTACCGGTGTAGAGCTGGTAATACTTGCCCTTCTTGGCGATCAGCTCGTCGTGGCTGCCGCGCTCGATGATGCGGCCCTGCTCCAGAACCACGATACAGTCTGCATTGCGGACGGTAGACAGACGGTGGGCAATGACAAAGCTGGTGCGGCCATACATCAGGCCGTCCATGCCCCGCTGGACCAGCGCCTCGGTTCGGGTATCAATGGAGGAGGTCGCCTCGTCCAGGATCAGCACCGGGGGATCGGCAACCGCGGCGCGGGCAATGGCCAGCAGCTGGCGCTGCCCCTGACGACAGGTTTGCGCCGTCGTTGGTCAGGCATGGTGTTGTAGCCATCGGGGCAGACGCTTGACAAAGCCATCGGCATTGGCCAGCTTTGCGGCGGCAATGCACTCCTCATCGGTGGCATCCAGGCGGCCATAGCGGATGTTCTCCATGACCGTGCCGGTGAACAGATGGGTATCCTGCAGAACGATGCCCAGAGAGCGGCGCAGGTCGTCCTTTTTGATCTTGCGGATGTTGATGCCATCATACCGGATCTTGCCGTCTGCGATATCGTAGAAGCGGTTGATCAGGTTGGTGATGGTCGTTTTGCCGGCACCGGTGGAGCCGACAAAGGCGATCTTCTGGCCCGGGCGGCCATAGAGATTGATCCCGTGCAGAACGGTCTTTTCCGGCACATAGCCAAAATCGACATCGGTAAAGGTGATGTCACCCGCCAGCTTGTGGTAGGTGGTGGTGCCGTCGTGGTGGGGATGCTTCCAGGCCCAGATGCCGGTGCGCTCGGTGGTCTCCACCAGCTCGTCATCCTTGCCATACTTGACGTTGACCAGGGTGACATAACCCTCGTCGGTCTCGCTGGTCTCGTCCATCATCTTGAAGATACGCTCCGCACCGGCCAGTGCCATGATCACGCTGTTGGCCTGCATGGACACCTGGCTGATGGGCATATTGAAGCCCTTGTTCAGGCTCAGGAAGGCCATCACGGTACCCAGGGTCATGCCGCCGACATTGCCAACAGCCATGGCCGCGCCCGCCAGAGCACAGACTGCATAGCTGGTATTGCCCAGCTGTGCGGTAACGGGCATGATGATGTTTGCGTAGCTGTTGGCCTGCTTGGCGCTTTCCTTCAGCTTATCGTTCAGCTGGCGGAAGCCATCCAGAGCCTTCTGCTCGTGGGTGAACACCTTAACGACCTTCTGGCCCTCCATCATCTCTTCGATGTAGCCGTTCACCTTACCCAGATCCTTCTGCTGGGCCACAAAGTACTTGCCGCTCATGGAAGTGATCTTCTTGGAGCAGAACAGCATCAGGGTCACCATCAGCATGGTGACAACGGTGAGCTGCCAGCTCATCAGGCACATGCTGGTGAACACGGACACGATGGTGATGGCGCTGGACACCAGCTGGGGGATGCTCTGGCTGATCATCTGGCGCAGGGTGTCCACATCGTTGGTGTACACCGACATGATGTCGCCGTGGGGATGGGAGTCAAAATACCGGATGGGCAGGCTTTCCATGTGGGTGAAAAGCTGGACGCGCAGGTTGCGCAGGGTACCCTGGGTCACGTTGACCATGATACGGGCGTTGAGCCATGCGGCCAGCACGCCGATGGCGTAGATGCAGCCGATGCGCACCAGTGCGCCTGCCAGCGGGCCGAAGTCCGGCGTGGCCTGCTTGGTCATGGGGACGATGTAATCATCGATCAGGGTCTTGAGGAAAAGGCTTGCCTGCACATTTGCCAGCGCGCTGACGATGATGCAGATCAGCACAAGGATGCAGTGGGCAGATAGTGCTTGAACACCTCATCCATGATCCGCTTGAGCAGCTTGCCCGGGTTCTCGACCTTCGGCGTTGGGGCCGCCCACTCCCACGGGACCGGGGCCCTTTACTTCTTTCACCTGTGCCATTACTGCTCACCTCCCTGCTTGTCGAAATCGCCGCCGCCCTGGGTCTGGCTGTTGTAAACTTCCTGATAGATCTTGTTTGTCTTGAGCAGCTCCTCGTGGGTGCCCAGGCCGTTGATCTGGCCGTTGTCCAGCACCAGGATGCGGTCCGCATCCTGCACGGAGGAGATGCGCTGTGCAATGATGATCTTGGTGGTACCGGGGATCTCCTCCCGGAAGGCCTTGCGGATCTTGGCATCGGTGGCGGTATCCACGGCGCTGGTGCTGTCGTCCAGGATCAGCACCTTGGGCTTGCGCAGCAGCGCGCGGGCAATGGTCAGGCGCTGCTTCTGGCCGCCGGACACGTTGGAGCCGCCCTGCTCGATCCAGGTATTGTACTTGTCGGGGAAGCGCTCGATGAACTCATCGGCGCAGGCCAGCTTGGCCACCCGGATGCACTCTTCCTCGCTGGCGTTCTCATCGCCCCAGCGCAGGTTGTCGAGGATGGTGCCGCTGAACAGAACGTTCTTCTGCAGCACCATGGAGACTTCCCGGCGGAGGACATCCAGGCTGTAATCCTTAACGTCCACGCCGCCCACCTTGACAGAGCCGGTCTCGGCATCATACAGGCGGGGGATCAGCTGCACCAGGCTGGATTTTGCACTGCCGGTGCCGCCGATGATGCCCAGCGTCTCGCCCGGCCGGATGCTGAAGGTGACATCGTTCAGGACAGGCTGGCCGGAGCCGTGCTTATACTTAAAGGTAACATGCTCGAACTCGATGCCGCCATCCCTGACCTGCTGCACCGGTGCCTTGGGGGCGGGCAGGTCGGTGGTCTCATCCAGCACTTCCACGATACGGCGGGCAGAAGCGGCAGACATGGCGATCATCACAAAGGCCATACTCAGCATCATCAGGGCCATCAGGATGTTCATAATGTAACCGAACAGGGCGTTCAGCTGGCCGGTGGTGATCGCACCGTTCAGGACGTAATGTGCGCCGAACCAGCTCAGGGCGATGTTGCAGCCATACACAGAGACCAGCATGGCAGGGTTGTTGAAGCTCAGACGGCTCTCGGCGTGGACAAACTGCTTGTACAGGCTCTCGCAGGCCTTGGTGTACTTCTCGTTCTCAAAGTGCTCCCGGACAAAGCTCTTGACCACGCGGATGGCCGAGACATTCTCCTGCACGGAGGCGTTCAGGTTATCGTAGTTCTTGAACACCTTATCAAAGATGCCGAAGGTGGGAACCATAATGCCTGCCAGCACTGCCACCAGGAACACGATGGCCACCAGGAACACCATGGTCAGCGAGCGGCTGATCATGGAAGCCATGATCAGCGCGAAAACCAGATGGACGGGGGCACGCACGCACATGCGCTCGATCATCTGGAACGCGTTCTGCAGGTTGGTCACGTCGGTGGTCATACGGGTGACCAGACCGGCCGTGGAATACTTGTCGATGTTGGAGAACGAGAAATGCTGGATGTTCTCATACATCGCATCGCGCAGGTTGCCTGCAAAGCCGGTGGATGCCGTGGCGGCAAACCTACCGGCCAGCACGCCCAGCAGCAGGGCAATGGCCGCCACCAGGAAAGTAAGCAGGCCGTACTTGACAACGGCGTTCATATCGCCCTTTTCAATGCCCTGGTCAATGATAAAGGCCATGATGGTGGGCAGCATCACATCCATGATGGCTTCCAGAGCAGAGAAGATCGGTGTCAGGATCGCGGCGCGCTTATACTCGCCCAGATGTGACACAAGTTTTTTGATCATCTGTTGTAATCCTCCTGAAGTTTATTTGCAGGGGTCATTCCAGCCCCTTGCGCAGCTTGTTCAATAACCGCAGAAGCTCTGCGTTTTCCTCTTCCGTCAGCAATCCGGCCACAAACTCATCGGTCTGGTGCAGGGAGAGCATCGTCTTTTCGTGGACGCGGCCTCCCTCTTCCGTCAGGATCAGCCGCTTGAGTCGGGCATCCTGCGGCACGCTCTGGCGCTCGATGTAGCCCTTGCGCTCCATCAGCTGCAGGATGTTCGTCACAGTCGAGCGTGTGATGGAGAACTCCCGCTCGATATCGCGCTGGTACACGGGGTCGTTCTTGTGCCAGTAGAGGTAGCTCATGATCCAGTCGTGCATGGGGGTCACGTTGTCCACATTGTTCTCCCGATGGAACTGGTTGATCTTGCGGAAGATCAGGTTGTTCACCCGGCGCACCTGTGCCGGGATGACCTGCGGCGGCTCCCATGGGGGGTTGCAGCAGGGTTGCTTGGTGCTTTCATCGTGCATAATTGTTTCCCTTTTGAATTGTTTGTGACAGGATTGTTTTCTTTAGAACTGTTTGATGCCGTACAATATCATAACGCACGATTCGATCATTGTCAATAGGAGACGCAAAATAAAATCCAGAAGCGCCCCACCGAACGAACGGCAGGGCGCTTCCACTGGGCGCTGATTTTGCTTCTGCTGGCTCAACAGCCCTTGCTTTCTGACCAGAATATGCTTTAATAAAAGCAACTACGGGCGCTGCGCCCCCGAATACTGCAAGGAGAACCCTATGGAACAACGGAACACCCGCCTGCGGAACGCGGGCTTCGTCACCTTCTTTTTCTAGCGGCATCTGCACCATTTCCAGTGGTGTGGTGGTCAGCCTGCTGCAGGAGGAATACGGCTTTGCCTACGGCATGACCGGCACCCTGTCTCAGCCTGCTGAGCATCGGCAACCTGCTGGCAGGCTTTCTCATCGCCATGCTGCCCGGCAAGCTGGGCATGAAGCCCAGCATCCTGCTGCTGACCATCGGCTATGCGCTGGGCTACGCCATGATGGGCCTCAGCGGCGCGGTGGCTGTGCTGGCGCTGGGCTTCTTCCTCGTGGGCATCGCCAAGGGCAGTGTCATCAACACCTGCACCATCCTCGTCAGCGATAACTCCGCTGACCGCACCCGGGGCATGAACACCATGCACGCCTGCTACGCCTGCGGTGCCCTGCTCTGCCCCTTTCTGATCTCTGCCGCTGCCAGGGTCAGCACCACGCTGGCCGTGCTGGCGCTGGCAGCGCTGGGTCTGGTGCTCTGGCTGGTATACCTGTTCACCCCCATGGCAGGCCGCGCCAAGGCCAAAGAAGCTGTCACCGATTGGAGCTTTTTGCGCTCCTCCCGCTTCTGGCTGCTCACCGGCCTGCTGTTCTGCCAGAACGCCGCCGAGCAGAGCGTTGTGGGCTGGATGGTCACCTACTTCAAGGACAGCGGCATCATTGCAGGCACGCTGGCGGCCTATACCGTCACCGTGATGTGGGGTGCCACCCTGATCGGCCGCCTGCTCATCGCCTTTGTGTTCCCACTCAAACAGCCCCGCAAGGCCATGGTGTTATGGCGGTTTTCTGCACTGCCTTCTACTTTGCCATGATGCAGACCCACAGCCAGCTGCCTGCCATCCTGCTGCTGTTCGCCTTCGCCTTCTCCATGGCCGGTATGAACCCCACCGCCGTGGCCAGCGCCGGTAAAATGACCACCGTGACCAGCATGGGCATCATGCTGCCGGTGGCATCCAGCGGCGCGATCCTGATGCCCTGGGTCATCGGCAAGGTAGCTGAAAGCGCCGGTCTTGCTGTTGGTATGGCAACCAACATCGTGCCCTGCGTGGGGCTGATCCTCTTTGCGGTCTTAGTGGCCAGAATGCGGGAGGAGTAAACCGCTCCGTCATTGCTTTGCAATGCCGCCTCTCCTGGTAGGAGAGGCAAGCAGCAGGCGGCTGAGAGGTTCACCCCCTCGCCTTTGCGCTGAACTCACACCCACAGTAATCCTGACGGTAAAGCCCGTACTCCTCCGAAAGCTGGAGGGAGCGCAGGTAGCCGTTCTGCTTTTTGAAATCCGAGGGCAGGTGCCTGATGCCGAATTCGGCTTCAAGCTCCTGCCCGATTTGATTGATGCGGGCAGCATCTTTGTGGGGGCTGATGGAAAGCGTGGTGGTGAACCAATCAAAGCCGTGTTCCTTTGCGTACTGTGCCGCCCGGCGCATCCGCAAACGGTAGCAGACAGTGCACCGCCCGCCCCGCTCCGGCTCGTTTTCCAGCCCCTTCACAGCCGTGTAGAACTCCTGCGGATCGTAGTGGTCCTCGATGACCGTGGCCCCCAGCGGGTGCGCCTGCGCCACAAACTTTTTCAGCTCCTCGGCCCGGCGGTAGTATTCTTCGGCAGGCCAGGTGTTGGGGTTATAGTAAAGCACCGTGATCTCAAAATACCGGCACAGCTTTTCCAGCACGGCGCTGGAACAGGGCCCGCAGCAGGCATGGAGCAGCAGCTTTGGCCGCTGCGGCCCCAGCGTTTTCAACACTTCGTCCATCTGCTGTGCAAAATTCAACTGTTTTGACATCGGTTTCATCCTTTGTTATACTTGCTTTGATTCAAATAGCTCCCTCCTGCTGCCTCGCCAAAAGAGCGCAGCTGCCGAAGGGGCATCCCGGTCATATTATATCACATTTTATCTAATAGGAGAACTGCGATGACAAACGAGAAGATTAGCCCGTATCAACGAGCTGGCAAAAAAGAGCAAGACCACCGG
>ENA-OQIX01000139-OQIX01000139.1-human-gut-metagenome-genome-assembly--contig:-NODE-139-length-14541-cov-2.989455_pt1 | contig 14541 bp, 21 predicted proteins | sample MGYA00242591_ERZ504756 | MGnify/ENA primary metagenome ERZ504756 (study PRJEB26092, sample SAMD00036369) | human gut metagenome | host: Homo sapiens | study: EMG produced TPA metagenomics assembly of...
GGCTTCACGGAAAGCTTGCTGATAGCCTCCCGCATCGCCTCGTACGTTGCCTGTAAAATATTGATCTCGTCGATCCGCGCCGGGGAGGCATAGCCGATGCCGACGGCCACTGCCTCGCGCATGATCACATCGTACAGCTCGTCGCGTTTTTGGCCGTCAGCTGCTTGGAATCGTTCAGATACAGGATTTTACTGTCACGCGGCAGAATGACCGCACCTGCGACCACAGGGCCCGCCAGAGGGCCTCTTCCGACCTCGTCGATGCCGCAGATCCAGCCAAGATCCTCATATTTGTGCTCGTAGATCTTCATCTGTTCCGTGCGCTCGCGCTCTTTTTTTAAGGCCTCTTCCTGTTTCTGGTATTTTTGAATCAGATTTTGTACGCCGGCACGGGAATCCTCTTCATATTCCAGATAAAGGGCGGGCAGCTCCGTCTCCAAAGCTGCCGCAAAAATTTCCCGTATGGCGGATATCGATTGTTTTTTCTCTGTCATCGTTGTTCTCCGCATTTTTTATTTTGATAAATCCATTTATTCCGGTTTTTCCAGCGTGATTCTGCCGAGCTTTCCGCTCCGGAAATCATCCATCAGAAGCCGTGCTGCTTTTTCGTAATCGAGCTCATTTCCCTTTTTCAGGCATCCGCGCACACGCGCAATCTCACCCAGGATTTCCACACGATCCGTCACACCTTCAAAGCCAAAGCGTTTCTCCAGCGTTCCCGGGTACTCTGCCGTCAGATAATCGATGACGGACAGCGCCAGCTCCTCCACGTTCAGGATCTCATCGTTGATGGAACCGATCATCGCAAGATGCAGTCCCACCTGCTGGTCCTCAAACTTCGGCCACAGGATACCAGGTGTGTCCAGAAGCTCCAGCTGTTTGCTCAGACGGATCCATTGTTTTCCCTTCGTGACGCCCGGTTTGTTTCCGGTTTTCGCACAGGCTCTGCCCGCATACGCATTGATAAATGTCGATTTTCCGACGTTCGGAATACCGACAACCATCGCGCGGACCGGACGGTTCAGGATGCCGCGTTTGCGGTCGCGCTCGATTTTCTCTTTGCAGGCCTCCTGTACGGCGCTGTTAATCGCTTTCATGCCGGCTCCGGAACGGGAATTGACCTTCACAACAGAATATCCCTTTCCCTTGAAATATTCCATCCAGGCATCGTTTCCGCGCTCATCGGCAAGGTCCGATTTGTTCAGCAGGATCAGCCGTGCTTTGTTCTTTCCAAGTTCATCTATATCCGGGTTGCGGCTCGCTGCAGGAACTCTCGCATCGACCAGCTCAATCATCAGGTCGATGAGCTTTAAGTCTTCCTGCATCTGTCTGCGGGCCTTCGTCATATGACCCGGGTACCACTGATAATTCATGTTTCTTCTCCTTCTATGCTGCGTTTACACGAAACCGATTTTCTTCCACGGCGAAATCGTAAACCAGAGCTTTCCGACAATGCGGTCCGAATCCACGAGTCCCATGCCGTTGTGGCGGCTGTCCTCGCTGTTGTTCCGGTTGTCGCCGAGCACAAAGTACTGTCCCTTCCCGACCGTGATCGGCTCGGAGGCAAGTCCCGCGTTTGTGATGGCCGGAAATTCATCTTTTTCATTATAGACTTCCCCGTTGATGAGGATCTGTCCGTCTTTGATCTGTACCGTCTCGCCCGGCAACGCAATCACACGCTTGATGTGGATGCTCGCCTTCTTGTCCTCACTCGTCCGGAACGCGATGATATCCCCGCGTTTCGGAGAACTTAAGCGGTACCAGGCGGAGTCCATCAGCACACGCTCCCCCGGCACGAGAGTCGGCTCCATCGAGCCCTCCTGCACCACGACACTTCTGCAGAAAAACCAGGAAAATGCCGCCGCAAGAAGAATCACTGCGATGATTTCCAGATTCCATACAAACATGGAACGGATCTTTTTCTTGTAGAAATATTCTTTTACATATCTGGTATTCATACCCATAGTGTAATTCTCCGTAAGACAAAACCGGAGAAACACAATTGCTCATGTTCCTCCGGCCATCCTTTTAACGACTTATTATTTTACCAGCTCTTTCACTTTCGCTGCTTTACCAACACGGTCTCTTAAGTAGTTCAGTTTCGCACGTCTTACTTTACCACGTCTGATAACTTCTACTTTTTCAACGTTCGGAGAGTGTACCGGCCATGTTTTCTCAACGCCTACGCCGTTAGAGCTCTTACGAACAGTGAAGGTCTCTTTGCTTCCGCCGCCCTGTCTTTTCAGGACAACGCCTTCGAATACCTGGATACGCTCGCGGTTACCCTCTTTGATTTTACCGTAAACTTTAACGGTATCACCAACGCGGAACTCCGGTGCTTCTGCTTTTAACTGTGCATCTTCGATTTTCTTAATAATGTCGTTCATTTCTTTATCTCCTTTTTTTACCCTGGATGTTCTTAATGCCTTTTTGCAACAGCGGACCATCTCTTTACTCACAACAAGATATATTATACTATAATGCATCCGCAGATGCAAGTATTTTTTTCACTTTCCATTCGCCGCTGTACAGCAGACTGCGAAGCGCGAAAGAAAACCGCTGCAGGCCGTCCGCGGACGGTATGCCGGTAAGCCGTGCGACCAGACGGAAACCGTTTTTTTCCAGCTGCTCTTCGAGTTTTTCTTCCTCTTCTGAGAATCCGTCCGGGCACAAAAACACCAGCGGTGTTTCTTTTCCGGCAAAGCTGCGGATATACTCGCTCTTTGCTTTCATACCCTCCTCAAGCGTTCCCGGAAGCTGCAGAATCAGCAGATCATGGTCATCAAACAGATTTTTCTGTTTCCGGATCTTCTTTCGTCCGAGATCAAGGCTTACACCATAGCGTGTCATGCCTGCCAAAAGATCGTGCGCCCAGGCAGACGATTCCTCTTTTTCATTGCATGCGCAGGAAATCTGGAATGCATTTTCCAGAAGGTCCGGCCGCCGCTCGGCTGTCCGCACCAGGGATGCCTCATGACGCCACGCTTCGATCTTTTTGTGGTCACCGGAAAGAAGCACCTCCGGAACTTTTTTCTCGTGCCATGTCTCCGGTCTTGTGTAATGCGGATACTCAAGCAGATTGTCCTGCAGCGACTCAAACTGCGAAGATTCCTCGTTGCTTAAGACACCCGGCACAAACCGCGATACCGCATCCACCAGCACCATTGCACCGAGTTCTCCGCCTGTTAAAACATAATCCCCGATCGAGATATAGTCCGTTACCACTTCCTGCAGTACGCGGTCATCGATGCCCTCATAGTGGCCACAGAGCAGCACAAGATCGTCCTCAAGCGCCAGCTCTTCCACCATCGTCTGGTTCAGTACTTTTCCCTGCGGTGTCAGATAGACCGTGCGCGGCTTTTTCCCGATCTTTTCGGCTACCGACTGGTAGGCGCGGAACACCGGCTCCGCCTCCATGACCATGCCCGCACCGCCGCCGTACGGGTAATCGTCCACGCGGTTGAATTTATTTGCTGAAAAATCCCGGATATTCGTCGTCTCGAGGGAAATATAGCCGTTGTTGATGGCTCTTCCGAGGATGCTGGTGTGCAGCCCCTGCTCGATCATCTCCGGAAACAGCGTCAGAATATGATATTTCATCGTTCTTTACTCTCTTTATCAGTCAATCAGGCCCGGAAGAAGGTGAATCGTCATCTTCTGTTCATCCAGGTCCACATCCAGAATGCAGTCATGGATCGCCGGAATCAGAACCTCTCCGTGCTCTTTCGAATCTACAATATAGACGTCGTTCGCACCGGTCTCCATCACATCGCGGAGCGTGCCGAACAGTTCGCCGTCCTCGGTGTACATCTGCATTCCCTGCAGGTCTGCGATATAGTATTCGTCCTCTTCCAGCGGAATGGCATCCTCTCTCGTCACATAGAGGCTGCAGCCTTTATACCGTTCGATATCGTTGATGTTGTCAATTCCTTTGAATTTTACAATGGCAAGCTGTTTGAAAAAACGCACGCCAGTTACATGGAGTTCTTTTTTTTCTTTCCTGTATCGAGAAAAACGCGGTCCAGAGAAAGAAAACGCTCCGGATCTGTCGTCGGGTATACCTTTACCTCACCGCGTACGCCGTGGGTTGTGGTAATTACGCCAATCTGCAAATATTCTTCCATTCAAAAACCCTTTCCAACCAGTTCTACTGTGTATTGCGACTTGAGAAACACGCTTTGCGAGTTTCTCAAGTTATCGCGGCAGTCGCCAAGGTCCCGTGCAAGCACGGACTTTGTCTCGTTGCCCGCGTAAAGAAAGGAACCGGCAACAACTGTCGGTTCCTTTTCCTATCTTTTACTTACTGTAAAATTTCTACGACAACTTTTCTGTCGCTCTTTGAGGAAGCTGCTTTTACAACCGTACGGATTGCTTTCGCAATGCGTCCCTGACGTCCGATGACTTTTCCCATATCTGACGGATCTACTTTGAGTTCCAGCAGAAGGTCATCACCGCTGACGGTTTCTGTCACAACTACCTCAGATGGATGATCAACCAGAGATTTTGCAATTACTTCGATAAGTTCTTTCATTACAAGATACCCCCGTATGAATTATTTCTCGATACCAGCCTGTTTTAAGAGTTTGGCAACGATTTCGGTCGGCTGTGCGCCGTTAGCCAGCCATTTTTTAGCAGCCTCCTCGTTGAAGCTGATTGCGCTCGGCTCGCGGTTCGGATCGTAAGTTCCGATCTCCTCGATGAAACGTCCGTCTCTTGGGGATCTGGAATCTGCTACAACGATTCTATAAAAAGGAGCTTTCTTCTGTCCCATTCTTCTTAATCTCATTTTTACTGCCATTTTTCTTTACCTCCATTGTAAATTCATGTATTTATTTATATTTTTCTTTTATGCTAAAAGGGAAGTTTGAATCCTCCTCTTTTACCACCCTTACCGACCATTCCGGTCATCTGTTTCATCATTTTTCTTGACTGTTCAAACTGTTTGATGAAACGGTTTACCTCCGCGATGTCAACACCGGCGCCTTTTGCAATTCTCTGCTTTCTCGACGGATTGATGAGATCCGGGTTTTCTCTTTCCTTTGGCGTCATAGAAAGTACAATAGCTTCCTTTCTTGCCATGTCTTTTTCATCCACCATGCTCTCAAGATCCTGGCCCTTCATTTTCGCGCCGACGCCCGGAAGCATATTCAGGATGCTGGAGATGCCGCCCATATTGCGCATCTGCTCCATGGAATCCAGATAATCGTTGAAGTCGAACTGCGCCTTCTTCATCTTCTGTTCCATGGCTTTTGCTTTTTCTTCGTCGATGTTTGCCTGCGCTTTTTCAATCAGGCTCATCACATCGCCCATGCCGAGGATACGGGACGCCATACGGTCCGGATAAAACTGCTCCAGATCCGAAAGCTTTTCGCCCATGCCGACATAGAGAATTGGTTTGCCGGAAACTGCACGGATTGAAAGTGCCGCACCGCCTCTGGTGTCACCATCTAATTTTGTAAGTACTACACCGTCGATGCCGACTTTATTGCTGAACATCTCGGCCACATTGACTGCGTCCTGTCCGGTCATAGCATCTACTACCAAAAGGGCCTGATCCACAGGAACAGCCGCTTTGATATCCTGTAATTCCTGCATCATCTCTTCGTCGATGTGCAGACGGCCTGCCGTATCCAGAATCAATACGTTAAAGCCGTTTGTCTTTGCATGCACCAGCGCTGCCTTTGCGATATCCACCGGACGGTTTTTATCTCCCATAGCGAACACTTCCACACCCTGCTTTTCTCCGTTGACCTGCAGCTGTTTGATCGCTGCCGGGCGATAGACGTCACAGGCGGCAAGGAGAGGTTTTCTTCCCTTGGCTTTTTAACTTTCCTGCAATTTTTGCGGTTGTGGTTGTTTTACCGGCTCCCTGAAGACCTGCCATCATAATAATGGTAACTTCACTCGCCGGGCGCAGTGCGATTTCCGTTGTCTCGGAACCCATCAGCTTGACCAGCTCGTCATTTACGATTTTAATGACCATCTGACCCGGATTCAGTCCGTTCATGACGTCCTGTCCGACTGCCTGCTCCTGTACGGATTTGATAAACTGTTTTACTACTTTGAAGCTGACATCCGCCTCGAGAAGTGCCATTTTTACTTCCTTCAGCGCAGTCTTTACATCCGCCTCGGTCAGGCGGCCCTTGCTTCTGAGATTTTTGAAAACATTCTGGAGTTTCTCGGTTAAACTTTCAAATGCCATGCTCAAAGCTCCTCTAATATATCCGATGCAATTGCTGCAATCCGCTGCATCACATCTTCTTTCGGGGTATCACCGGATGGGTCTGTCAGCTTTCGGATCTCGTTTACATTCTCCCGGATCTGCACAAAGCGTTGTACCAGATGAAGCTTTTCTTCATACTCTTCCAGTGTCTTGTTGCAGCGTCTGACCAGATCGTGAACTCCCTGGCGGGAAATGCCCCGCGCTGCCGCAACCTCGCTCAGGGAAAAATCGTTGAGCACCACGTCCTCATATACCTGACGCTGATGTTCAGTCAGAAGTTCGCCGTAAAAATCATACAGTAATGTCTGTTCCAATATTTTTTCCATTGCGATCACCTTGGTTATCATACACGAAAAGGCGCAGGGTGTCAAGTATTTTTTCTTGACAGTTTTAAAATTTTTCTGATCCGTTTCAAAAGCCGCAGAAAGGGCGCATTTTCCGCGTTTTTTCGCAGAAAACACGCCCCTTATAAAGACTTTTGTATACCTACTGCAGCTCCGCAATCCTCGTCACAGCCACATAAATCGACTGAATTTTGTACCATGTCGGATAATCCACAATGCCGGAAACCGGCAGGCCGAACAGCCGCTGGAACGCTTCGACGGCGTCCTGCGTCTCTTCATCGAAATAGCCATTTTCATAGACCGTCGGAATCGATGAATACACCTCCGCAATCACGTTCAGCTGCTCCTGCATCTGCAGTACCTTGTTCCCGGACGAGCCGATGGTGAGGTCATACCCCGGCCAGGAGGACGGGATGCCGGAAATCTCCTCCGCCGTGTTGATATACATATTGTCTCCATAATAATTGCGGAGAATCTGAATCGTTGAATACCCTTGGTCCGCCAGGTTTTTGGACCCCCACTGGCTCATCCAGTTCGGGCAGCTCACACGGTTTCCGTCACAGTACTGCGTCAGAATCGGCTGTTTCACATTCGGGCGCGACAGGTAATCAGCAAAAATCTCATCGACCACAAGGGAAATGCTGTCGAAAATATTCCTGCCGTAAATCCATTTGTGATCGTAGGCCGTCGACGAAGTGATCGTAAAATCGTATCCCTTGTTGCGGTACCATTCTGTATAGACACGGTTCAGCGTAAATAGACATGATTGCGAGGATATTCGCCCGGATCGCCGCATCCGGCCATGTTGCATAGATTTCCGAGCACGCCACGTTTTTGATGTAGTCGCGGTACCGCACATAATAGTCGCGTGCCGTGCTGTCGGTCGGCGCTCCGTCGTGGACGATGATATACTCCGGGATCACGACACGGGACAGCACAATCTCACCGCTCTCCCTCGTCGGCTTGATCTCACTTTCCGGAATTTTCGCCGGATATTCGCCGAACAACGTATGGTCCGGGATCGTCACATCCGCAAACGCTGCGCCCTCTGCCAGTTTGAGGTCCACCTGCTGGACGGACTGTTCTCCTGAAAGAAGCTCGGAGCCCGTCACTTCAACCAGTTCATACCCTTCCGCCTCCACTTTCACCGTATATTCGGAATACGGCTGATTCACATTCGGTTCCAGACTGTACTCGAGCGGCGGCGTCGCCAGATCCAGCGTCTCCGTTCTGCCGTCCCCGTCGGTAATCAGCTCCTCGATCACATTCTGCGGATCTCCCGTATACGAAACCGTCACCCGCGCCCCGGAAACAGGCCGCGCCTGGATTCTTGTATTTACCCGGATTTCCAGCCGCCCGCGGTCAGTCATTTCCTGCTGCATACGCAAATTTTTCATAAAAAAGCCCCATATCCTGCACTCCTTTTATGGTATGCAGAATATGAGGCTTTGTTGCTTTTCATTTTTCGATTTACAGGATCCGCTGGACGTCGTGGATCATGACGTAGACCATCAACGCCATCAGAGACACCAGGCCCGCGAAGTGAACCATACCCTCCAGGTCTCGCCGGATTGGTTTTCTGCGGATGGCTTCTATGATCAGAAAGACAAGCCGTCCGCCGTCGAGTGCCGGGAGCGGCAGCAGGTTCATGACGCCAAGGTTTGATGACAGCAGAATCACCATGTTCAGCATCGTCATCACCGTAACCAGAACGCCCTGCGATTTTACATCATCATAGGCGGTTCCGATCGCATCCACCACGCCGACCGGGCCGGAAAGATCGTTCACAGAATACTGTCCGGTGATCAGCATACTGACGCTGTCAATGACGGTGCGCACCCAGTATTTGATCTCCAGCACGCTGTATTTCAGCACGCCGATCGGGGACTGTTTCTCCCGGAGCTGATACGAAAACTGTACATTCGCATACGTATTTTCAACCGGTGTCACCGTAATCTCTTTCGTCTTTCCGCTGTGCTCATACTCCAGCGTCACAGCGCTTCCATCGAAAGGATGCTCTGTCTGGTAAGCAGTAAAATCTGCCACACAGGTGATCGGCGCTCCGTTGATCGATACGAGCAGGTCGCCCGCGACAACACCCGCAGCGGCAAGCGGCATATTCTGCTGCACATACGTGAATTCCATGCCGCGGTCACAGTCATCGTAGTTAAAGCCCATCATATACCGCGTTGTCACCGTCGGTTCATATGTGATCGTTTTCTTTTCCCCGTCGGCCTTTTTAACCTCCAGCGTAATCTCATCCGTCGGCACACCCCGTACCGTCATCACAGAGTTCAGCTCTTTTCCGATGGAAATATGTCTTCCTTCATAGGAAGTGATGATATCTCCCGCTTCCAGGCCTGCCTCTGCCTCCGGCGAACCGTCTGCCACTTCTGTGACGCGCGCCGGGGAACTTCCCGCGTAACTGATCACAAAGATTGCGCAGAAAAATGCCAGAATCATGTTGAACACCGGTCCCGCCGCAACGACGGAAATTCTTGCCCACACGGATTTGCTGTTAAAGGTTCCTTCCCCCTCCTCTTCACCGTCCTCGCCGAGCATCTGGCACGCACCGCCGAAAGGCAGAAGTTTTAAGGAATAGACCGTTCCTCCTTTTTCTGTCTTTACCACCGTCGGGCCAAAGCCGATCGAAAATTCCGTCACGGTAATACCATTCGCTTTCGCCAAAAGAAAATGCCCCAGCTCATGGATAATGACGGTGATTCCGAAAATGAGTACGGCTATCAGGATTTTACAATCATGCTGTCTATCTCCCATCTTATATCTGTTCGCAATCCATTCATACGTCTCCTGCTCCGCCGCGAGAATCTGCTCCAGCGTCGGATCGGCAATCGTTTTGTGTGCTTCCATTGCACCGGCGATCACGTCGTAAATCTCGAGGAAACGGATCTTCTTCGCGAGGAACAGTGCAACGGCGCGTTCATTTGCCGCATTGAAGACCGTCGGCATGGAGCCGCCCGTCCGGGACGCCTGCATTGCCATCGGAAGGCCGAGGAAGGTATCCATATCCGGTTTTTCAAACGTGATCTGTGTCAGCGCCGCAAAGTCGAGGCGGTCGCCTGCAAGGAAGCGGCGCTCCGGGTAATACAGTGCGTACTGGATCGGCAGTTTCATATCCGGTGTGCCAAGCTGTGCCATGACAGCGCCGTCTTTAAATTCTACCATGGAATGGATAATGCTCTTTGGCTGTACCACAACCTGGATGTGGTCGAGATCAACACCGAACAGCCATTTTGCTTCCATGACTTCCAGTCCTTTGTTAACGAGTGTCGCGGAATCAATCGTGATCTTGTGCCCCATCGACCAGTTCGGATGACGGAGCGCCTGCTCTACCGTTACGTTTTCGAGCTCCGCTCTTGTTTTTCCGCGGAACGGACCGCCGGATGCAGTAATCAGAAGTTTTTCAATTTCTTTTCTGTTTTCCCCGTGCAGACACTGAAAAATCGCCGAGTGCTCACTGTCCACCGGAAGGATCTGCACACCGCATTCCTCTGCCAGCGGCATAATAATGTGTCCCGCCGTTACCAGTGTCTCTTTGTTTGCCAGTGCAATGTCTTTTCCTGCCTTCATCGCCGCAACCGTCGGGCGGATGCCGATCATGCCGACGATCGCTGTCACAAGGATTTCGCTCTCCGGCATCGTGGCAAGCTCGATCATGCCGTCCATGCCGCTGCCGATTTTTTACAGGAAGATCCTTCACTCTGTCACGGAGTTCTGCCGCTTTCGCCTCATCGCCGACTGCCGCAAACTTCGGATGAAATTCCCGGATCTGCTGCTCGAGCAGTGTAATATTACTTCCGGCGCTGATGCCGACCACCTCAAGATCGCCGTTGGCACGCACGACATCGAGGGTCTGGGTTCCGATCGAACCGGTTGAACCAAGAATTGCTATTTTCTTCATATTCCAGTTTCTCCCATCTGCTTCCCGTTTATGCTGTAGGGGAAGCTTTTTTAATGAATCAGAAGCACCGACAGGAAATAGATGATCGGTGCGGTAAAGATCACGCTGTCGAAGCGGTCGAGAATACCGCCGTGGCCCGGAATCAGCTTTCCGTAATCCTTGATGCCCTGATTTCGTTTGATTGCGGATGCCGCAAGATCTCCGACCATGGAGATCAGCGCGCCGACACCGCAGATGATGGCGTATTCCACCATGCCGCCCTTTGTCGCAGCCGCATAGATGATGCCGAGCAGAATCGCTCCGACGACACCGCCGACAGCTCCTTCTACGGATTTTTTCGGGCTTAAAACCGGCGCCATTTTATGTTTTCCAAAGAGTACGCCGACACAGTATGCACACGTATCGCAGCCCCAGGAGCACAGGAAAATCAGCCATACATGGAATTTTCCGCCGTCCAGCATACGGGTCTGATATACATAGGAAAGCATTACGCCGACATAGACAATCGCAAAAAACGCCGGCATCACCTGATTGGCGTTGTATTTCGGATAAGTAAATACGTATACTGCCATCAGAAGCACGAGATCCAGGATCAGCGCGAGCATCTGGTACATCGGGTCATGAAGCAGCAGGGACAGATAGAAAATCACAACGCCCGCATAGCCCGTAATTTCAACAGATTCCATTATCTTCTCTTACCTTCATCACGCGGAACAGTTCACCTGCGCCGATCAGCGACAGGCACAGAACCGTCATATAGAGCACGGTTCCGCCGCTGCAGATCGTAAGCAGCGCCACAAGGACGAGCACGATGCCGCTTAACAGTCTTGTCTTAAACATCTTTTTTATTCCTCCTTCACGCCGCCGTAGCGCCGGTCTCTGTTATTATATTGTTCGATGGCTTTTCTCAATTCCTCTTCGTGGAAATCCGGCCACGGAACCTCGGTAAAGTAAAATTCCGTGTAGGCCAGCTGCCACATCAGGTAGTTGGAAAGGCGCTGCTCGCCGCTTGTACGGATCAGAAGATCTGGATCCGGGATTCCGGCGGTGTCGAGGTAGCTCTCAAAACACTGCTCCGTCAGTTTTCCGTTCTCATCAAACGCATTTCTCTGCGAGAGTTCCGTTTTTCACATCCTCGATCATGCGGGTCATGCCGCGCAGGATCTCATCGCGGGAACCGTAGTTCATTGCGATCTGGAAGTACATGTGATCGTAATCTTTGGAGCACTCCTCCAGTTCATGAATGCTGTCCTGAATATCCCGCGGGAATGCGCTCGGATCTCCGATGATTTTGACGCGCATCTGATTTTTATGTGCTTTTTTGATGCATCGTTTCAGATACTGGCGGAACAGCTTTAAGAGGCCCTCCACCTCGGCGCGGGAGCGTTTCCAGTTCTCGGTTGAGAACGCATAAACGGTCAGATATTTGACACCCATGTCTTTGATCACGTCACACATTTTTTCCAGATTGTCGCATCCGACGATATGGCCGTAGCCGCGCGGCATATTGCGTTTTTTCGCCCATCTGCCGTTTCCGTCCAGGATGATGGCGATGTGATTCGGAACTTTTAATTCATTATCCATACTTTTTTCCTCCGTAAACGATAACAGGCTGCCTGCAAATGACAGGCAGCCCCTCGTTTTCTTTGTATTACACGGTCATAATTTCTTTGGATTTTACGTCCACCATCTGATCTACTTCTTTGATGTATTTGTCTGTTAATTTCTGGGTCTGCTCCTCGAGCTCTTTGATCTCGTCCTCGGAAACGTCTTCTTTTGCGAGTTTCTTGAACGCATCATTGGCATCGCGGCGGATGTTGCGGATGGCTACTTTTGCGCCCTCTGCTTTTTTCTTTACCTCTTTTACCAGCTCTTTACGACGGTCCTCGGTAAGCTCCGGGAATACCAGACGGATGACTCTTCCGTCATCGGACGGGTTGATGCCAAGGTCAGACATCATGATCGCTTTTTCGATCTCTTTTACCAGGGGATGCTTCCCCACGGCTGGATCTGGATCATACGTGCTTCCGGAACAGAGATGTTTGCCACCTGCTGCAGCGGAGTCGGTGTTCCATAGTAATCTACAGTAATGCGGTCCAGTACATGCGGGTTTGCACGGCCTGCGCGGATGGTTCCGAATTCGGAATCGAGGCTTGCAATGGATTTGCCCATTTTTACCTCAAACGGTTTTACTCTCTCGTCGATCTGATTTGCCATATTAAATTTGTCCTCCTGCTATCTCTTATACGGTCACAGTTCTGCGAACTGTGACATTCGCAGCTCTCATTTAAAGTTTTGCTTCGCAAAAGGAGAGCTGCTCACACCTGAATCATTTTCTTACGCAGTAAAACAGCAAGTGTTTTACTGCTGAATTTTTATTAATTATACCGTTACTCTTGTGCCGTTAATTTTTCCGTTTGCAGCATTTACAATGCTGTTCTCTTCATTTAAACCAAATACCAGCATCGGCATTTTGTTTTCCTTGCAAAGGATGGATGCGGTCATATCTACCACTTTCAGATCCTTTTCAATGACTTCCTGAATGGAAATCTCGTCAAATTTCTTTGCATCCGGGTTTGTTTTCGGATCGCTGTCGTAGACACCGTCTACTGCTTTTGCAAGCAGAATCTCGTCTGCCTCGATCTCGATCGCGCGAAGTACGGTTGCCGTATCGGTTGAGAAATATGGATGGCCTGTACCGCCGGCAAAGAATACAACCATGTTGTGCTGGAAATATTTGTTTGCACGGTCTTTGGAAAATCCTTTTGTGAACTCTCCGCATGGGAATGGAGTCAGAACTGCGGTCATCATTCCCTGGGAACGGAAGATTTCTGATACATAGATACAGTTCATAACGGTTGCCAGCATACCAATCTGGTCTGCTTTGGTACGGTCGATCGTCTCGCTGCTTCTTCCTCTCCAGAAGTTTCCGCCGCCGATTACCACACCGATTTCCACGCCTTCATCTACCAGTACCTTTACCTGTTTTGTCAACTTCGGTTACGGTAGGTTCATCAAATCCTGTATGTTTGGCACCTGCCAGTGCTTCTCCGCTTAATTTTAACAATACTCTCTTCATATTCTCAGCTCCTCATCTGTTTTAGTCCTGTGTCAGTCCACTGACATAATCCTGTACTGCACTCGCATCAAATTCTACAGTTTCCTGCGTAGTGCCCTGTGCTCTTTCCACTTTCGCATAGATAGAATATCCGATCCATCCCACGAAAACCACACAGACAAGGGTAATTCCTACCATTTCCAGACGATGCAGGTAATTTTTCTTTTTTCATCATCTTCTGGCGATTGGCTTTATTTTTTTTATAATTATCTACTTTCGCCTGACTCATAAGTGTGCTCCTTTGCTTTCTGTTTTTGCCGCTGTCACTGAAACTTTGGACAGACGCGCATTTCATAACATCAATTATAGCATATCACACGTTAAAAGCAAAGAAAGTTTTCTGCAAATTCATAATTATATCACAACAATAATTCCACCATCGTTCGCATACATGGAACTGACTCCCGCGGTGTCGAGAATGATCACATCTTTCACCTGCATGCGCTCGAGGAGTGCTTCCTTAACCATCTGCGCTCTCTCCGGGCAGTTGCAGTGGGAGATGGCGAGCACTTTATCACTGCTGTGCGGCTCTCTCTCTTTCACATAATCCACCATTTTCACCAGGGCTTTGTTGATTCCACGCGCCTGATCCAGCTGGCAGATGCTTCCCTCCGGTGTGGATCCCATCACCGGCTTAATCTTCAGGGCAGACGCCACCAGCGCCTTTACTCTACTCAGACGTCCGTTCTTTCGCAGTGTCTCCAGATTCTCCAGTACAAAATAAGTATGCTGGGATTCGATATAGGCATCTACCGTCTCCACAACCTGTTCAAACTCCATACCGGTTTCCTCACATTCCTGAATCTTCAGGGCAATCAGTGTTTCCCCTACCGAAGCACTTTTTGAGTTAAATACATGGATCTTCTTTTCCGGATGTTCTTCCAGTACCAGATTTTTTCCGAGTTCCGCACTGTTATAGGAACCGCTCAGTTCAG
>ENA-OQIX01000140-OQIX01000140.1-human-gut-metagenome-genome-assembly--contig:-NODE-140-length-14488-cov-2.951675_pt1 | contig 14488 bp, 17 predicted proteins | sample MGYA00242591_ERZ504756 | MGnify/ENA primary metagenome ERZ504756 (study PRJEB26092, sample SAMD00036369) | human gut metagenome | host: Homo sapiens | study: EMG produced TPA metagenomics assembly of...
AAGGAGGAGCACAGGCTCCTCTTGTCAGTCAGTTACTAGGTTTTCTTCTTATAATAAACCATGATGCTGCTACAGTAAACACCAGCAGATAAAGAAGCAGAATCCCAATACCGGTGTAATTCACCGCCTCACCTGATGAAATGCTTCTCATCAGATGGCTGGTCTGGGATAATGGCAAGGCTGATACAAACTTGCCTACAAATCCCGGAAGTTTCTCTGTTGAGAAAAAGGTGTTACACAAATATGCCATAGGCATAATGATATAATTGGAAAACCTCGGCACGTCTGCGTGGTTTTTTGCCAGAAAGGAGACCACCACGCCGATGGCTGAGAATACCGCTCCGTTCAGGAACATCACCAGAAAGGACCATCCGTTGAAGATCAGTCCTGTCTCAATAGGTGCTGTAAGAAGCAGTATGATTCCTCCTGCATACAGACCGCGCAGACTTCCCCCGATGATCTGTCCGGCAATAAACTGCCATAATGGTGTGGGGGAGATCATCACCTGATCAAAAGCCTTCTCATACAGTCTCTGTACGTTTAGGTTCTGCGCAATGGCGTTGAAGCTTCCGTTCATAGTTGTCAGTGATACCACACCCGGAATCAGAAAATTCAGGTATGGCTGTCCATGAGAAGTGGTCTGGATTCCCATTCCGAATACGATCAGATACATTAGCGGTGCGATCATTGCCGCCAGCGTGATCTTATAGAAGTCCCGGCGGAATTCTACCCACTTCTCCCATAATATTGTTATAATTCCCATACATTTTTCTCCAGATTATTCTTAACTTTTTTCGCAACCTCCGCAGGGGACTTCCCTGATTCAGTTAATATCTGCTATTTTGAAATCAAATGCTTCCCGGCTCTTTCTACAAAGACATCTTCCAGTGTTGTCTCGCGAAGAGACGCCTGCCCTGTAAGCTCTTCCAGATACCGGATTGCTTCCTGTCGTGTATGGAAATAGTGATTCTGTGTTCCATCTGCTGTCATCTCGTCCACTGCATAAGCACCAAGACTCTCAATCAGTGCTGACGGAGTACTTACCTCCTCCAGCTTACCATGATCCATCAGTGCCACACGATTACAGAGACTCTGTGCTTCTTCCATATAATGAGTAGTCAGCAGGATCGTCAGGTTTTTCTCATTAAGCTTACGCAGAAGATTCCACATCTGTCTTCTGGAAAGAGCATCCATACCTGCTGTGGGTTCATCCAAAAGCAATATCTCCGGATCTGTCAGTAATGCCCGACAGACCATCAGCTTACGCTTCATTCCACCGGAAAGCTTACGGACTGTACGTTTGACGAAACTTCAGCAGGTCACAGAACTCCAGTAAGTTCTTCTGTTCTTTCTTTTATCTGCTTTCGCGGCATAAAATAGAGCCGTCCCTGGTATTCCATAATCTCATCCATATTCATATCCTGACGCATAGAATATTCCTGGGTGATCACACTGATTTTTCTTTTCAGATCAGGACGTTGTCTCGTAAGCTGCTGACCGTCTATGAGGATTTCTCCCTTTGTCGGAAGAAGAAGGGTTGAGAGCAGGCTGATGGTCGTTGTCTTGCCTGCTCCGTTCGGTCCAAGAAGGCCAAAAATTCCCCTTTTTCAATTTTCAGGTTCAGGGAATCCACAGCTGTAAAATTGTCAAAGGTTTTTGTCAGATCTCTGGTTTCGATCATAATCCTCCATCCTGTTCCTTTGCAATGATCAGAGAATAATAGCCTGCATCATCCGGAATTTCTTCTACACTGTTGTAAATATGCTCATCCGGCATTCCACAGTTCTCCACCATACGGATATTGCGTCCGCTTTTTGCCAGAATTTCCTTTACCTGATTCATCTTTTTGCCGGATTTCATCAGCACATAGGTACCCGGCTGATCCAGTTCACTGTCAAGGCGGTGAACTGCAGGCTGTACATGAAGAGGCTGGTTCCACTCTGTAAGCGGGATATTCAGGCGTGCTGCTGTTGCGCAGAAGGAAGTGATGCCGCTTACCAGTCTTGTCTCATATCCATCTGCTTCTACTCTCTTCTGCACATATGAAAATGTTGAATAGATAGTCGGATCTCCAAGTGTCAGAAATACTACATTCTTACCTGTATCAAGTGCTGCTTCCAGCGCCTTGGCTCTTTTTCATGGTTCAGTTCCAGTTCTGCCTTATCGTGTGTCATTGGCATATAGATTGGCAGGAGTTCTTTGTCTGCAAGCTCAGGTACTGCCTGTACTGCGATCTTATATGCAACTGTTTCACGCACCTCTGCGCCCGGTACTGCAATAATATCATTCTCTTTGATCAGGCGCACTGCCTTTAATGTCATAAGTTCCGGATCTCCGGGGCCAACTCCTACTCCGTATAAAATTCCTCTCATTACCATATCCTCCTGTGATTTGCATATACATTTTTATGATATCAGAATTGCAGGAGCTGCTTCGCAGCAAAGCAATTCACAGATATTCATTTATTGTGCTCACTGTTCACTACGTTCTCAATGATGTTGCGTGCGGACAGCACCTTTTATTATACTAAAACAGGATAACTTTTTCAACAAAGTATTGACAATTAATTTCAATTGTGGGATGATGAAAATTATCGAATTTAAGTGAGGAAAGAAATATGAGAAAGATTTTTTCAGTTCTGGCAACTTTGATCTGCTGTCTGTCAGTATGGACTTCTGTTCCTGCTGCACAGGCTTTCACTCTTGATAAAGAAGATGGGGAGTATTCCATCCAGGTAGAACTGGAAGGCGGAAGCGGCAAAGCCAGTGTCACTTCACCGACTTTGATCACTGTGAAAAACGGCGAAGTAACTGCCGATATCCAGTGGAGCAGTTCTAATTATGATTACATGATCGTTGACGGTGAAAAATATCTCCCTGTCAATGAGGAAGGAACGAATTCTGAATTCCTGATCCCGGTTACCATTATGGATGAGAGCATGCCGGTAATCGCAGACACTACTGCCATGGGTACCCCTCATGAGATCAATTATACCTTGACTTTCTATTCCGATTCCATCGGTTACCAAAAGCCAGATGCCGCAGGAAGCAGCGAAACGTGTTGTTGCTGTTGCACTTGTTATTATCGTAGGCGGTGGGATTCTGAATTATTTCGTAAACAAGAGAAACCGATGCTGAACCAGGCAGACACCTGCATCTCAGTTCGGTTAAGAAATACAAAAAAGCTGCCATACGGCAGCTTTTTGTATTCTATATCTTTATTCAGCCATCTCCACTTCCAGCACATAGTCTACAGGATCCGGCAGTACAGGATCCGGACCAAGGTCAACAAATGCGATATCCGGATAATCGCTGTGTACCCATAAAGTAGAGATCGGCACTTCATGTCCGTCATCCAGGGCACGTACTTTCACAATCTTATTCTTATCAAATCCGATCAGCGGCAGTGGTCCTAATGTATTCTCATAAATATGGACATAATACTTGTTTCCATTTCTGGTGATACGTCCGTAATCCGGTTTCGGGATATCTGCTGCCGGAGCGCATCCATAGATACTGTCATGGTTCTTATCCATCCAGCGTCCGATTTCCGACAGAATCGCAGAGGACTCTTTCGGGAATTTACCTTTCGCATCAGGTCCTACGTTCAAAATCATATTTCCACCTTTGGAAACGCACTCTACCAGCTTCTTGATCAGCATGGAAGCAGGTTTGTAATAGTGGTCATTTGCGCAGTAGCCCCAGTTATTGTTCATGGTGAAGCATGCTTCCCATACCATCGGATTCCCTTCTTTGTCGCAGATTCCTTCCGGCGGGATGATCTGTTCCGGGCTTATAAAATCGCCATGATATGGTGTCGGATTGCAGTCATACAGAGAACCTCTTCCCTCACCGCTGACTTCCAGACGGTTATCAATAATGATTCCCGGCTGTAATCTGCGGACCATATCTATCAGTCTGGTTGCTCCCCATTTCTCTCCCCGCATATCGTCATAGGAAAAGTCAAACCACATAATATCGATTTTTCCATAATTTGTGCAGACCTCTTCCACCTGATTGTACATATACTCTATATAACGAGAAAAATCTCTGTTTTCATTACTGCATTCCGGATGGTTTCTCATAGGATGGATGCGGTCTCCGTAATGAGGATAGTCCGGATGATGCCAGTCAAGTAAGGTGAAATACAGACCGACTTTCAGACCTTCTTCGCGAAGAGCTTCCACATATTCTTTGATCAGATCTCTTCCTGCAGGTGTATTGGTAACTTTATAATCTGTGTATTTACTGTCAAATAAACAGAAACCATCATGGTGTTTTGCAGTCAGAACCACATATTTCATACCTGCTGCCTTTGCCTCTTTTGCCCACTGTTTCGGATTATAGTCTCTGGCATCAAATTCTTTCATAAACGGAAGGTATTCTTCCTCAGGCATCTCCTCTGTACTGCGTACCCATTCTCCTCTTGCAGGAATAGAATATAATCCCCAGTGGATAAACATTCCGAAACGGGCATCCTGATACCATTTCATACGTTCTTCATATTCTTTTCTGTTAAACTGATACATGATTTTTATCTCCTTTATGTAAATGCAAATTCAATATCCAATCCTTTACATCTATACAATAATGTAATCCGGCAATACCAGAAGATGCTCACAGGTGTCATCTCCGGGCATCTTATTTATCGCTCTGTTACATTAATCTAAGCAGCATATCCCCGGTTCCTACATTGTAACCGCTGGTCGCATAAATCCCATTCAGGGTTCCATTCGTCACAATAATCAGCGGAAGTTTGTCCGGATCTACGTACATACGCCTTCCCAGAGTATTGATAATCTCTGAGAAATCATCATAATAAATCTGAATATTTTTTAACTTTGCAAGTGCTTTGGACAGTGTCGGTGTCTCCAGTGCTTCTTTGCTTCTCACTACAAAAATAATCTGCTCTGCATATCCTGCGAAAGCCTCTTCCTGCTCCATCATTTCATTTAAGATATGCTCAGTAGGCTCTTTTTCTTCTTCCAGAAACATAAGGATATGTTTTCCGTCTGCTGTAAGATCAGATGCTTTCACTTCTGTACCATCCTCAGTTTTCAGCATGAATTCCGGCATGGAAATATTCTCCAGCATATCCTCCAGATCTGCTTCCCTGAGTACCAACTCGATCTCCTTTGTCTCTCCGGGCTGAATTTCAAAATGATATTCATTTGCAAACATATTTCCATTTGGAAGTCTGTTTGAAGTAAGAATCCTGTAGTTTCCGGATTCCAACGGCAGATTCAGGATCTGATCTTCGAAATTCTCTGCTCCCAGTTTCAGTGATGTATATCTTCCATTCTCCAGTTTTGCAATACTCCAGTTCTGGAAATATTTCCACTGTACAGTCTCTCCTGCTTTCAGGATCAGAGTACAGTTCTTCTCTGTTCTTGCAAGCACAGGAACGAATCTTCCGTTTTCCATATATTCCATAGAACGATCATGTGGATTCAGTCTTGCCGCTACTCCAAGGGTTCTCGCTATTGCAACAAACAGGATTTTCTTTGACAGGAAGCTTCCTGTACAGGTCCTTATGCATCCTGCCGGTGTTGTGATCACACTGGAACGCTCTTTCTCCGGTCTGGAAACAATTGCCTTCTCGATCAGATTCCAGATTCTGGAAGGATCATCTCTCAGCTCCTGTTTCTCAGTTCTGGAAAAATGCTTCTTAATCTCTCTTCTGTATTTCTGAAGAACTTCATCATCTACTCTTGGATTTAACACATAAGATACAAAGGTATCCTTTTTCATCATACCATGATATGGGATTGCCAGCTCCAGGTGTTCCTCCAGAACGTCACTGATACAGTCAGTTCTGTCTTTCTCTGTGAGAACCCTCAGGAGATCTTCTCTGTATGAGGCAGCAATGGCTTCTTCTATCCTGTTTACCTTTTTTTCCAGGAAACGTTCACATTCCGGATTTGACCAGTTTCTTACTTTCTGCTCTCTGTGTGCATTGGCTGCTGTCAGACGCTTATTTCCCTTCGCCTTCTGTTCTAAAGTCGGCATGTCTGTGTTTACAGGTGCATCATGAGGAGCAAATATATCTGCTGCTGTCCACTTTTCTGATTCGCCGTCATTTCTTTTATCCTGCGATACCAGACAAAGTTCACAGTTATCTTCTTTCTCAGTGTTCATAACTGTTTCCGCATAGAACCACTCGCCGTCAGAACACATTCTTGCGGAAATATGCAGACTCCCAAGTCCTGTTGTCAGTCTGGCGGTTCCCTTACTGTCTGTTTTCTTCTCTGCGATCGGTGCATACTCTGAATAGTTCAGCACCTCAAAGGAAACCTCAGCTCCCTCTGAGGGTAACCCCTGCGCATCCTTTACTGTTACTGTAATTTCTTTGGTTACTGCATACCTCTTCAATTCATTCAGCATGGTCACCATACCATCTGTGCCGATCACCTCACCTTCCGGGATTTTGGTGTCAAACACACGTGAATGGATCATCATTGCTCTGGAAGAAGCGTTTGTAAACCATCCTTTATTCAGGATTTCTTCAGGCTCACAGGCTCCCAGGAAGTACCATTTGCCGTCACACCAGATCTCTACCCAGGCGTGATTGTCATCGCAGTGAGACCACTTCGGTGCATATACCTGGCGGGCAGGTACGCCTACACTTCGCAGTGCATTTACAGTGAACACAGACTCTTCACCACATCTGCCATTTCCTCTGCGGTATACAGAAATCGCAGATAACGTACGGTCATCTGTACAATGATAAGTAGCTTCTTCGGCACACCAGTAGTTCACTTCCAGCGCTGCTTCTCTGAAGTTCATTCCCTGTATTCTGCTTCCGATCTCTGCGCGGAAATAAGTTCTGCACTGTGCGATCTCCTCCTCATTTACTCTGTGAAACAGCACATAATTCAGGAAGATTTCTTCCGGAAGGTCTGCAACCTGCGGATTCTCTTTCCAGAGCCTCACACCATTCTCCGCATAGTCCAGAAATACTTCAAACGGGTAATTGCCAATGTCACTGTACGGCATAAACGCATATAAATATTTACATGCAAGTGCCACTTCCTCTGTACATTTCTGTAATTTCTCGTCTACAGGCGCAAAAACCCGGGGCAGGCTCTTTGCCTGCTCCAGGTAGTTCTCTTCAATTCGGCCCCTGTTCTCTTTTAAAAAAACTCTCGGTTCTGCCATTATAATTCCTCCAGAACTTTCTTTGCGGCACGGATATTATCTACATCCGTACGCCATATCTCATATTCGCTCAGCATCGGAAGTCCCATATTGACTCCATCCTTGCGAAACTGCATCTCACTGTCAATGACTCTCTTTCCTGTCATATGATAAGCCCTGACTCCTGTAAGCGGATAAAGCTGGCGGATCACTTCTGCTCCCACGCCGCTTCCTGCCTGGATCGTGATACGTCCCAGACTCTTCTCTACCAGTTCCTTCAGCAGATCTGCCCCCTGCAGACATACATTGCGCTGGCCTGAAGTAAGGATCGTATTGATTCCCAGTGAGATTGCCTGTTCCATTGTTTCTATTGGATCCACGCATACATCAAAAGCTCTGTGAAGGGTCACTGACATATCCCCTGCCGCCTCCATCAGTTCTTTCATCTGTTCCATGTTTAATGTGCCATCCGGTTTCAGCACCCCAAATACAACACCTTCAGCACCCATTTTCCTGAAATCTTCTACTGCATGCTTTATCATGGAAAATTCTGCATCTGTATAGCAGAAATCTCCAAAACGCGGACGGATCAGGGCATGGATCCTGATATCCGAACGCTTTCTTATCTCATCAAAAAGCCACGGTCCCGGAGTGGTTCCGCCGATGATCAGGTTGCCGCAGAGTTCCAGCCTGTCTGCGCCTCCCTCAACCGCTGCCATAGCAGATTCTACAGAATCTACACAGGCTTCCAAAATATATTCTTTCACGTACTTGCCTCCATCTTTTTCATTTAAGCCAGACAGATCATCCATTCTGCTGACTGATTTAACCAGATCAGATAAGTCCCCCGAAGACCTACCTGTATCAGAACAATTTCACCCCTGCTCTCTCCAGTGTACTCACGATCGTATCATCTGGAAATTCATCCGTAACAATTCCGCTGATATCATCAAAGTATGCATATTTATAGGAATCGTTGAAATAGAATTTATCCTTTTCCATAACAACATATTTATGTCTGCTGCTGTACACGGCTGCTTTCTTTGTCAATCCGTCCTCTACCCCCAATGTAGTAATTGCACAATCAGTCATATCCACACCGCAGCTTCCTATAAATGCACGGTCAAAGCTATACTGCTTAATCACTTCTATCGTTGCAGCTCCCATAAATCCGTTTACTGTCTGGTACATTGTTCCCCCTGTACCGATTGCAGTAATAGACGGATTTGTGGCAAGGATCTGCAGGATATCTATCATATTGCTCACCACTACCACACGCATATTTGACGTGGCAAGAAGCTTTGCCAGTTCGATATTTGTGGTAGAAATATCAAGGAAAATCGTTTCGTTATTCTTAATCAGTTTAAATGCTTTGGCTGCAATTGTTCTCTTTTTGTCAAGGTTAAACTGGCGTCTGTCTACTACGTCTCTCTTCAGCGGATAATCCTGTGAAAGGATTGCGCCGCCGTAGGTTCTCTTTAACTTACCGGCGTTTTCAAGAGTCTTAAGATCTTTTCGGATACAGTCTTCTGTGACCTGAAAGATTTCACTCAATTCCTTAACCTTGACTTTTCCATTTTCACGAAGGCATTTCTCTATTGCGCTTTGTCTTTCCTCAGTAAACATAGCCCCTCTTTCCTCATCCATTCATGATAACCTGTATCTTTCAGTGAATCCTGTTTTCTTCACTGTTCATCTTCAGGTGTAATATTGTTATTTCGGAATTCCTATTCTGTAAGTTCCGGATAATGACATTTTACAATATGACCCGGTGCAATTTCAACTAGGTGTCGGCACCTGTGTCCTTACATTTTTCTGTACAATGTGGGCAGCGTGTATGGAACAGGCATCCACTTGGCGGATTACTCGGACTTGGAAGATCACCTTTTAAAGTAATACGCTCTTTCTTCACTTCCGGATCCGGGATCGGAACTGCTGAAAGAAGTGCTCTTGTATATGGATGTCTCGGGTTTGCATACAGTTCTTTCTTCGGAGCTGTCTCTACGATCGTACCCAGATACATAACACCGATCCTGTCTGAAATCATCTCAACGACACTCAGGTCATGGGAAATGAACAGATAGGTAAGATTAAAGTCTTTCTGTAACTGCTGCAGAAGATTTAATACCTGCGCCTGGATAGAAACATCAAGGGCAGATACCGGTTCATCTGCAATGATCAGCTTTGGCTGCACTGTCAGTGCTCTGGCAATTCCGATACGCTGGCGCTGACCACCAGAGAATTCATGTGGATAACGCTCTCCATGAGACGGACTTAATCCTACAGTGCCGAGAAGTTCATGTACTTTCTTAAGACGCTCTCCTGCACTCATATTTGTGTGGATCAGAAGTGGCTCACCGATGAGATCCTGAACTTTCATTCTCGGATTCAGGGAACCGTACGGATCCTGGAAAACCATCTGAATATCAGAACGCAGCGGACGCATTTCTTTCTCGGAAAGTCTGGAGATTTCTTTTCCTTCAAACCAGATCTCACCGGAATCCGGTGTGATCAGATGATCGATCAGTTTACCTGTCGTAGATTTCCCGCATCCGGACTCACCTACCAGAGAGAAAGTTTCACCCGGATAGATATCGAATGATACATCATTTACAGCATGGACAAATTTCTTCTTGCTGAACATTCCTCCGTTTGCCTGGAATGTTTTCTTCATATTCTTTACTGATAATAACGGCTCGCTCACAGGTTACGCCTCCTTTCCAGTTTTGTTGAGCAGATGGCATCTGCATTTTCTGGTGCCTGCTTCGTTGATATCTGCAAGCTCCGGCTCCTGCTGATGACAGATATCCATTGCATATTTACATCTCGGTGCAAACTTACATCCTTTCGGCATTACGGACAGATCCGGTACGCTTCCCGGAATAGACGGAAGAGATTCCACACCACTTCCAAGTTTCGGTACAGAACCAATCAGCCCCTGTGTATATGGATGTTTCGGATCTGCAAAAAGTTCCTGCACAGGCGCTTCTTCTACGATTCGGCCGGCATACATAACAACAACTCTGGAGCACATTTCAGCAACAACACCAAGGTCATGTGTAATCATCAAAATACCTGTATTCTTCTTTGCCCTGATGTCCTCCATCAGCTCCAGGATCTGTGCCTGAATGGTAACGTCAAGGGCTGTAGTCGGCTCATCTGCGATGAGAAGCTCCGGCTCACAGGACATTGCCATAGCAATCATAACACGCTGGCACATACCGCCTGAAAGCTGGTGCGGATAACTCTTTAATGTCATATCCGGTTCAGGGATACCTACTGATCTCAGTACTTCGAATGCTCTGTTGTGCGCTTCTTCTTTTGTAGAAATTGTTATGGAGCAGGATTGCTTCTGTCAGCTGTTTCTCAATTCTCATACATGGGTTCAGAGAGTTCATCGGCTCCTGGAAGATCATGGCAACTTCACGTCCTCTGATCTTTCTCATGCCTTTTTTTATCTTCTTTGAGAAGATCCTTGCCATTAAGCAGGATCTCACCGTTGGAAATCTTACTGTTACGTGCCAGAAGTTTCATAATGGAAAGGGAGGTTACGGATTTACCGCATCCGGACTCTCCTACCAGACCAAGAATCTCACCCGGCTGAATGGAGAAACTTACATTATTAACTGCTGTCACCCATGTTTTATCTCTTTTAAACTCCGTACGGAGGTTTTTTACTTCTAATAATTTTTCTGCCATGGTTTCTTCCTCCTAGTTCATCTTTGGATCCAGGGTATCTCTGAGACCGTCGCCCAGCAGGTTGAATGCCAGAACTGTAAGGAAGATCAGAATACCAGGGAACAGTACCATGTGAGGAGCTGTATTCAGATAGTTACGTCCTGTGGAAAGCATGGAACCCCAGTCAGGCTCTGTAACATTTGCACCGAATCCCAGGAAGCTTAAGGATGATGCAGCAAGGATTGCAGTGCCTACACGCATGGTAAAGTTAACGATCATAGACTGGATCGTACCAGGGAAAATATGTACAAACAGGATTCTTGTGTTTGAACATCCCAGGGAACGGGCAACCTCTACATAAGGAGCCTGCTTTACGGAAATCGTCGCGCTTCGTATGATTCGTGCGAAGGACGGCACTGTAAATACCGCAACTGCGATCATAACGTTTACCATACCCTGTCCGATGATGGCAACAACTGCGATAGCCAGCAGGATATCAGGGAAAGCGAAAAGTACATCACAGCATCTCATAATCAGGGCATCGATAATTCCGCCGTAGAAACCTGCGATCAGTCCGAGAACAACACCGATAGCCGTACCAATAATCGTCGCTGTCAGCGCGCATGTAAGAGAAAGTCTGGTACCAACCATCAGACGGGAGAAAACATCCTGTCCGTATTCATTGGTTCCCCAAATGTGGGCTGCGCTTGGCCCCTGCATCATAGCTGTGTAATCCGGTGCCTGCGGATCATACGGAACTACATATGGTCCAATGATCGCCATTAAGATAATAAAAACTAATAAATGCCAGAGAAATCACTGCTGTTTTTCTCTTCATGAATTTCTTGACAAATTCTTTGAACTTGCTCTGTGCCTTAGGGAGTTCTTCGGCAGCAGCAAGGTTAATATTTGATGTTGTGTTCTTATCTGCCATCTTCTCTCCTCCTCTACTCATAACGTACTCTTGGGTTAATCACACCATAAAGAACATCTACGATCAGGTTGATCAGGATATATTCTGTAGCAAAGAACAGAAGTAATGCCTGAACAACTTTGTAATCTCTCATCTGGATGGAGTCTACCAGAAGACGTCCAAGTCCGGGGATGGAGAATACTGTCTCTGCCATAACAGATCCGGAAAGGAGACCACCGATCTGAAGTCCGGCTACTGTTACGATCTCGATCAGAGAGTTCTTAAATGCATGGCGCATAACAACCAGTGATTCCGAAAGACCTTTGGCACGTGCGGTACGCACATAGTCCTCACGCATAGTCTCAAGCATGGAAGATCTGGAGAATCTGGCAAGTACGGCCATGATTCCTGCTCCCATTGTAAGTGATGGAAGAATATAACTCTTCCAGGTTTCCAGTCCACTGGTTGGAAGCCATCCCAGGCTTACTGAAAAAAGCTGAATCAATTCCAGACCTAACCAGAAGCTTGGAACAGATATACCTGCGATTGCTATGATCATACCTACATAATCAAGAATTCTGCCATGAAATACGGCAGCGATGATACCGATTGCAATACCGATGATTGCAGCCCATATCATGGATGAGAATGTCAGCATGATAGTTGGTTTCAGTCTTGGTGCGATTGTCTCTACTACGGTTTTACCATTTTTGATAGAGTTTCCCAGATCTCCTGTAAAAAGACCTTTCATATATTTACCATACTGTACAAGTAATGGCTCATCCAGTCCCAGCTGCTCACGTACAACTGCCACATCTTCCTTTGTTGCATCCTGACCGGCTACCAGTCTTGCCGGATCACCGGGAATCATATGGATAAACATAAATACTACAAATGAGATAACCAGAAGCAGCGGGATCGTACTTGCCAAACGTTTACCTAAATAACGTCCCATATTTTTCCTCCTTATTATTTTCTTACCTGTTGTTTATATTTGATGCTTTATAGTCAGAGAACTGCCATAGTAAATCTTATGGCAGTTCTCCGGTTCGAACATCTTTGTCCTGTATTCACACTGCTGTATCGGCAGTATTTTATGGAATTGCTGCAATTTCAGATCAGGCAGCCAGATTTATGTTCTTCGCAGCCTGTTCTCAACCCCATTACTTACTGTGCTAAAGTTGCATTTGCGAAGTTAAATGCTCCGTCCGGAGATACATATACGCCAGACAGATAAGATTTTGTAGAATAGATGATCTGGTCATTGCCAAGGAATAACCATGGGCATGCTTCCCATGCGATCTTCTGAGCATCGCCGTAGTATTTAGCCTGCTCTTCCTCGTTAGCTGTTGCAAGACCTTCGTCCATATCTTTATCAAAATCAGCATCATTGAAGTATGCTGTGTTTGTCACTTGTCGGAGGGCGACATTGTGCTGTAAAGCAGGGAACGTAAAGAACCATCCATTGTGAAGTCAGATGCAGACCAGTTTACATACCACATATTGATCTCAGCATCTTCTTTGTCAACATAAATCTTGTCACTTACAGTTGCAGGCTCCATTGGCTGAACGTCAACTTCGATACCGATCTGAGCAAGCTGCTGGGAAATAAATGTCATACCTTTGATTTCCTGTGTTGTGTTATCGCCCCACAGAGTAAGTTTGAATCCGTCTTCGTATCCAGCTTCTTTCATAAGTTCTTTTGCTTTGTCTACATCATATGCGTAAGCTTCCTGCTCTTCATATCCACCGATGATAGATGGAACTACAGATGTAGCCGGTTTTCCGTATCCGGAATACATTAACTGGATGTATGCATCTTTGTCGATCGCATAGTTCATAGCCTGACGTACTTTTACATCAGAAAGCTGTTCCAGATCCATGTTCAGAGTTACATATCTCATGATGTTGGAGTCTGTTGTAAGGATGTTTACATCGTCTGTTCCTTTGATTGCTTCAATCTGGTCAGACGGTGTAGGATAGATGAAATCTGCTTCACCTGTCTGAAGCATAGCTGTACGTGCACCTGCTTCCGGAACCTCTTTGATTGTTACAGTGTCAACACCCGGTTTGTCTCCCCAGTAATCATCATTGCGCTTAAAGCTTGTGTGGTCTCCCTCTTCCCATTCTGTACATACATATGGGCCGGTTCCGCATGGATGGTTCATGATATCATTGCCATACTCTTCAAGAGCTGCAGGGCTGATGATACAGAACTGTGTCAGACGGTTGATAAATGGTGCCCATGCCTGTGTCAGTTTGATAACCAGTGTGTAATCATCCGGTGTTTCAATGCTGTCTACACGAGGTGTTTCAGATCCGTCTTCGTTAGTTACAATAAATGTTCTTCTCTGACGAAGATTGTTGTCTTTGTTAACTACACGATCGTAGTTTGCTTTAACTGCTGCTGCATTGAAGTCTGTTCCGTCCTGGAATTTAACGCCCTGACGAAGTTTGAAAGTATAAGTAAGAGAGTCATCGGAAACTTCCCATGATTCAGCAAGTTTGCCTGTTAATTCCTGGTTCTCATCAAAAGAAACCAGTGTCTCGTATACACCACGTGTAGCAGAGATTGCGTTTGTATCCGGAATGTTTGCCGGGTCCATGGAACTTACGCTTCCTTCGATTGCGATCACCAGATCATTGTCGGATGATTTGGAATCTTCATTTGTGGCTTTGAGAATATAGCCGTCATCATCTGCTGCAAATGCTGTAGCGGACATGGAAACTGTCATTACTCCTGCAAGAGCTGCTGCCATAA
>ENA-OQIX01000141-OQIX01000141.1-human-gut-metagenome-genome-assembly--contig:-NODE-141-length-14438-cov-3.122284_pt1 | contig 14438 bp, 13 predicted proteins | sample MGYA00242591_ERZ504756 | MGnify/ENA primary metagenome ERZ504756 (study PRJEB26092, sample SAMD00036369) | human gut metagenome | host: Homo sapiens | study: EMG produced TPA metagenomics assembly of...
CGGCGTGATCAGCATGGCCCGCAGCATGAACCCCAACAGTGCCGGCAGCCAGTTCTTCATCATGCACAAGGACGCTCCCCATCTGGACGGCCAGTATGCCGCTTTCGGCAAGGTGGTTGCCGGTATGGATGTTGTGGACAAGATCGCTTCCGTCCGCACCGACTGGAACGATAAGCCCACCACCCCCGTCAAGATGAAGACCGTTGAGCTCATCGAGGGCTGATCTTCTGCACTTCTGTCTCACATCTCCTGCCCGTGAAGTGCCCCGTCAGGCAGACAGAAAAAATAATATAAGATTTTTGTTCGCCGTTTCCACAAGGGAGCGGCGAATTTTTTGTACAAATTGGCGTTAGGACGCTCGATTCATGGCACGGACGTGAGCTTGCAGCGTCCAACACGGGACATTTTTTTTGATATTTTACCTCCGCTGTATCGTGATTGTTCTTGCTTGACATGAAAATACCCCCAGAGTACGCAGAGTTTTCTTTTTACTCTGTCTACTCTAGGGGCAGCATATCATGTTGAGGATACAGACCGGGGGCTTTCCATCTATGCGTCAGAAAGAGATGAGAGGCTTACTTTTTTTCGCCCTTGGGCAGCAGACCGGCGCGCTCCAGAGCCGGGCGCAGGGCCAGATACAGGATGACCACGCAGATGGTGGAGGCTGCGCTGTTGACAAAGGTGACACCACCGGCGATCTTGGACAGGGCCTGTGCCACGGTGTACTCCTGGCCAAAGATGTAAATGTTGCGGAAATAGCCCAGGAACGGGTCGGTGATGACGTTCAGCAGCAGGCCGGAGCCGCCTGCCACGATGACCTTGAGCAGGTAGCCCTTGCTGTGGCGGTCGAGATCGCGCAGCTTGAACACCTTGTGGGCCACGGCACCGCAGGTGATGCCGATGATGAACTTCAGCACAAAGGTGGTCACGGCATAGCCCGGGTCACCGGCCAGGATATCGGCCAGAGCCAGACCGATCGCACCGGCCAGGCCGCCGGAAATGCCGTCCAGCAGCAGGGCGGTCAGGGCGGTGAAGGTGTTGCCCAGATGGAACGAGGAGCCGCCGTAGAACGGCACGCGGAAGAACAGGTATGCCACCAGGCTCAGCGCGGCCATAACGCCGGTCAGGGCCAGCTCCTTGGTGGTAAAGGTGCGCTTGTACAGCACACTGCCGAACAGGATGACGACGATCACCACAGCCAGCAGCAGCCACATTGCAGTTGTAGACATGATTTTTCCCTCCAAATTTTTCGGGGCGAACCCCCTTCATCCTGTTTCGCAGGATCGTTCGCCCGTTTCAAAGCCACTTACCCATAAAACTACTTGACATTTGGGTGTGTGGTTGGTATGCTCCTATTATACGCGAAACTGGCACCATGAAAATACCCAGAATAAAGTTTTTTTATGGGGTCAGTTTGGCAAAGCATCCAAAAAGGGGAGAGGTCTTATGTTTCATCTGACAACTGCACTGGATGCCGCCAGCGGGGTGCCGCTGTACGAGCAGCTCTACGAAAGCCTTGCCGCCGAGATGCGCAGCGGGGTCATTCCGGCGGGCACCCGGATGCCCGGCAAGCGGCGGCTGGCGGCAGAGCTGTCGGTGTCTGTCAACACGGTGGACGCGGCATATCAGATCCTGGCGACCGAGGGCTACATGGAGCCGCGGGAGCGCAGCGGCTTTTATGTACAGGAATATCTTGCCCTGCCCACCCGGCCCGAGGAAGTGCCGCCCCCGGTATCTGCCGCTCCGCCGGAAGCAGCCGAGCCGCCCGTCCGGTTCGATCTGTCCACCCGGGGCGTGGACCCGGGGCTGTTCCCGTTCCGCACCTGGGCCCGGCTGCAGAAAGAGCTGCTCTATTCCTCGCCCCAGCTGCTGACCCATGGCGATGCACAGGGGGACATGGAGCTGCGGCAGGCGCTGGCGGACTATCTGGAGGAATACCGGGGCGTGCGGTGCACCGCCGAGCAGGTGGTGGTGGGTGCCGGTATGGAGTATCTGCTGAGCCTGCTGGCCCCGCTCCTGCCCGGCAAAACGGCGGTGGAGAACCCCGGCTATCAGCGCGCGAAGCAGGTGCTGGAAAACAACGGCGTGGCGTGCTGCTGCCTGCCTGTGGATGCGGACGGCCTTTCTGTTGAGGCATTGTCCGGCTCGGGTGCGGCGGTGTGCTATGTCACGCCCAGCCACCAGTTCCCCACGGGCGTGACCATGCCGGCGGGCCGCCGCACGGAGCTGCTCCACTGGGCATCCCGCTGCCCGGGCCAGCGGTATATCATAGAGGACGATTACGATTCGGAGTTCCGCTTTGATACCCGCCCCTGCCCAGCCTGCAGGGCATGGCCGGGGCCGACGGACCGGTGGTCTACCTTTCCACCTGCTCCCGCAGTCTGGCCCCCGGCATCCGCATCGCCTACATGGTGCTGCCCCGGCAGCTGCTGCCCGCCTGGCGGGCAAAGTACCGGATCTATTCCAGCACCGTCAGCCGGTTTGAGCAGCAGACCCTGGCCCGCTTCATCCGCGAGGGCTACTTTACCCGGCATCTTGCCCGGGAGCGCGTGGCCTACAAGGCCCGGCGGGATGCTCTGGCTGCCTCTCTGCGCGCTGCTTTTGCGCCGGACGAGCTGACCCTGACCGGCCTGCACACCGGCCTGCATCTGTTGGCAAGGCTGAAAAATGCCCCTCCGGATGCCGCCCTTCACGCCACCGCAAAGGCGCAGGGCGTGGCCCTGAGTCTGCTGAGCGATTATGACCTGACCGGCGGGGAACAGGATTTTTCCGGTACGTTTGTGCTGGGCTATGGCTCCCTGAGCGAGGCATCATTCCCCGAGGCGGGCGAAACGCTGAGGAAGGTCTGCACTGCCGCCCGGGAAGCGTCTGTGACCGTGTAAGTGCCCGCCTTTGCATCCCACGCCCCGGGCAGGGCCTCGGCGTGGGGGAGGGCGTTGTTGTTGGCCAGAAACTCCAGGACCGTGCCCAGCAGGGTGTAATCCTGCGCCGCAAAGTCGGTGAGCAGGGCCGTGCTGCTGGCCCGCAGGGCATCCGGCAGGGTGGCGGGCAGCAGGGCGAGGTCCTGCCGGAAAAAGGCTTCCCACACTGCCGCCCGGGCAGCGGCCCGACGGGCAGGCGGCAGGGTGCCGTCCGCATCCCAGCCGGAGAGCAGAGCGTGGGCCTCCTTGGCTGAAATGCTCTGCACGGCGGCGGAAAGCCCGGTTTTGGCCAGCTCATCGGCAGTCAGTGCCCCCGAAAACCCCACCCGCACCGGCCCGTAACGGGAAGCAGTTTTTTCCAGCACGGCGGGGGACAGCGCCAGATAAAGCATATCCTCCGGCAGGCCCAGCACCTCCAGAAGCGCCTGACGGCACCGGGCGGGCCCCGCCGCTCCGTAGCAGTGGGCAAGGCTGGCAGTCTCTCCGTTGAAGGGAACCGTCAGCTCCCCCGGCACGGCCAGCAGGTTCAGACTGTTCTGGGCGGCGTTCAGGTAGACCAGCAAAAAGCCCGGCTGCTCCCCGGCGGTGCAGAGAAGCAGGGTCATCCGGTGCTCGGCCCGGGGCAGCTGGATGGGCACCCCGCTCTGGGGCTGGGCGGTCTGGATGCGGGTGCGCACCATCTGCCGGGTGAGCAGGACTGTGCCGCCCACCAGCGGCAGCAGCACCAGAAGTGCCGCCCCCAAAGCAGCCCAGAAGGGCTTCCAACCGTTCTTGTGCATCCCGTGTTCCTCCGTTCCGTTTTGGAACAGGGTGGGCCGGGATGTGCTTTTTTATACAGAAACCGCTGCCCGGGCATGAAAACGCCCCCTGTGCCATACAGTAGAGCACAGGGGGCGTTTGTGTATGTGGGAGAGCTTGGCGCGGGTGAATGCGGTGGTCGGCGGTGTGGTATGGGGGGCCGGTGGGGCTGGCACTGCTGTTTGGCACCGGCTGCCTGCTGACAGTGCGCACCGGTTTTTTCCAGCTGCGGTATTTCGGGTACTGGATGCGGCACACCATCGGGGCCATCTTCCTGGACCGGAATGTGACCGCCCACACGGATGATGAAGCCATCAGCCAGTTCCAGAGCCTTTGCACGGCGCTGGCGGCGACCATCGGCACCGGCAACATCGTGGGCGTGGCGGCGGCCATTCTGGCGGGCGGGCCGGGGGCTGTGTTCTGGATGTGGGTCATGGCCCTGCTGGGGATGATGACCAGTTATGCCGAGAACGTGCTGGGCATCTGCTACCGCCGTCGGGATGCCGCCGGAAGATGGTGCGGCGGGCCTATGTATTATCTGGCCGAGGGGCTGGGCGGCGGCTTTGGCCGGGCACTGGCGGTGCTGTTTGCCTGCTTTTGCGTGCTGGCCAGCTTCGGCATGGGGAATATGAGCCAGATCAACTCCATTGCGGGCAATCTGCAGGCGGTGTTCCGGGTGCCGCCGGTGGCAACGGGCATTGTACTGGCCCTGCTCACCGGGCGGGTCATACTGGGCGGGCTGAAGCGGGTGGCCGCAGTCACGGAGGCCATCGTCCCGCTCATGGCCCTGTTCTATCTGTTCGGGGCGCTGACCGTGGTCTGTGTCCATGGGGCGGCTGTCCCGGCGGCATTCGCGGCCATCTTCCGGGGGGCGTTTGGCTTGCAGGCCGCCGGGGGCGGGGTGCTGGGTTACGGCATGGCCCGGGCCATCAGCTGGGGATTCAAGCGGGGAGCCTTTTCCAACGAAGCAGGACTGGGCGCGTCGGTGCTGGTGCACTGCGCGGCCAACGTGGAGGAGCCTGTCCAGCAGGGAATGTGGGGCATGTTCGAGGTGTTTGCAGATACCATGGTGGTCTGCACCCTCACGGCCCTTGTGGTACTCACCAGCGGCCTTGTGGATCTGGACACCGGTGCGGCCCTGACCGGCGTGGAGGGCTCCGCACTGGTGGGGCAGGCCTTTTCCACGGTGTTCGGGGCGTTCGGGCCGCAGTTCATCGCGGTGTCGGTCCTGCTGTTTGCCTATTCCACTACGCTGGGGTGGAGCCATTACGGGGCCCGGGCAGTGGTGTATCTGCTGGGGGAGCGTGCCGCCGCAGGATATAAACTGGTGTTTGCGGCCATGGTGCTGGTGGGTGCTGTGATGAAGCTGGATCTGGCCTGGGCGCTCTCCGATACCTTCAACGGCCTGATGATGCTGCCCAATCTTGTGGGCGTAGTGGGGCTTTCGGGAGTGGTGGTCCGGGAGACACAAGCGTATCTGAAACGAAAATGATCCTCTCCGTCCCTGCAGTCTGTCTGTCAGATGCGGGATGGAGAGGGTCATTCTTTATCGCTTCTTTTTATTCGGCTTCGGGGCAGGCCGCTTCAGGCTCCGCACCGCGTCACGCCCGGCGGCGATGCCGCTGCCAAAGGCCCAGTGCAGGTTGAAGCCGCCGCAGCTGCCGGCGCAGTCCAGCGTTTCACCCACAAAGTAAAGGCCGGGGCAGCCCTTGAACTGGAAGCTGGGGGTCACTTCGGTCAGGCTCAGGCCGCCGCCGGTGGTCTGGGCCTGCTTCCAGCCGCAGGGGGTCAGGCCCTCAAACAGCCAGTGCTTGGCCGCGTTGGCCAGCACCTGCCAGGCGGCATCCGGCAGGGTATCCACCGGTTTTTCAGGCAGCTTTGCCGCTGCCCACAGGGCGCGGCCCAGCTTGGGATTGAGCAGACCTGTCCAGAAATCCGCAGGTGCCTTGCCCGGCAGCAGAGGCACCCGGGCCGCAAACAGGGCGGTCAGGGCAGTCTCGTCCAGCATGGGGAAGAGGTCCAGCTCAACGGCCGGGCGCTTTGGCCCCCGCCCCGGGGCCAGATGGCCGGACAGCTGCATGATGCAGATGCCCGAAAGCCCGTAGTCCGTGAACTGCACCTCGCCGTTTTCCACAGCCACGGTGCAGTGGCGGTCGAGGTCCAGCAGGGTGGCAGCGGCCTTGGCCCGGATGCCGGCCAGAGACCGGTTGGGCTTTGCTGTCTGCAGGGCGGTCAGGCAGGGGTACAGCGGCTCCAGCTTTCCGCCGCACTGGGCGGCGAATCGGGTGCCGAAGCCGTCGGTGCCGAACTGCGGCCCGGCATTGCCGCCCATGGCGCAGATGACGGCATCGGCCCGCAGGGTCTGGTCCTGACCCTCGGCATCCTCGCACAGGATGGTGTAGCCGCTGCGGTTCTGGCTCAGGGTCTGCACAGTGCAGCCGGTACGCACCTCCACGCCCAGCCGGGCAAGGTGGCCTTCCAGCAGGGCCAGCACGTCTGCGGCCTGGTTGGAGTAGGGGTACACCCGCCCGGCCTCATCGGTGCGGGTGTACAGGCCCAGCGCCGCGAACCATTCCAGCGGTGCGGCGGCATCCACAGCGGCCAGCAGGGGCCGCAGGGCGGCGGGGTCAGCGGTGAAATACTGCTCCGGTGCAATGCCGGTGTTGTCCAGATTGCAGCGGCCGTTGCCGGTGGCCAACAGCTTTTTGCCGCACCTGGGGTTGCGGTCCAGCACCGTCACCTGCACTGCCCCTGCCGGGGCAGACTGGGCGGCGGCCAATGCGGCGGCAAGGCCCGCTGCACCGCCGCCCAATATCACGATCTGCTGCATAAGAGCACCCCCTCAGAAATCCATACATTTTATTATAACATACACAGCAGCAAAAGGATAGAAGAATGCCCCAAATTTGCAGCGAATAATCTTTGGCGAAAGCCTTGACAGAAAAAGCAGAATTTGGTAGTGTTGATTCGACGGAATTGCGTGGTTTCGCAGGCTGTGGAGATGCGGCCGGAAAAGGGCAGAGAGTTGGGACTCTGCTGAGGAGAAGCTGAATATGTGGAGAAAAAGAAAGATGGACGGCAGCTGCGCTGCTGCTGGCGATGGTCGTGGTGACAGGTCTGTGCTGGTACATCCTGTACATCCGGCAGCAGTTCTATGACGAAGGCACCCGCAACCTGCTGGAGACCTATGAGCAGGTGGATAAGTCGTTTACCATCTTCAGCCGGAGCAACTGGAACATGCTGAACGAGTGGGGCAAGAGCCTGCAGGCTGCCAATGAGGAGGGCCTGGCGGAGGAACGCCTGCGCAGCTATGAGGCCGAGCGGGAGATCTGGCGGTACAGCAGCGTGTATCTGTTCAATGAAAACTGCGAATATTGGAGCATCCGGGGCAAGCATGAAAAAGTGGATCACCTCTGGACGGCCTTTGAGGAGATGTACCGCACCGGCAAGCCTACGGTGTCCAGCTACATCATGCGGAGCGGGGAGCGCCGGGTGGTATACTCTGCGCCCATTGCGCCGGTGGAGATCGACGGCACCACCTACACCAGCCTTGCCGTGAGCTATCGGAATAAGACCATAGAGGAATTGATCGGCGGCAGTGCTTACGGCGGCCAGAGCGACTGCTACATCATCCATCCCGATGGCGATGTGATGCTCTCGGAGGAGCCCAAGAGCGAGATCGAGGACTGGATGGACAACCTGTTCGACTACCTGCAGAAGCATGCGCAGGTGGATGCGGGCACACTGACCCGGGCCCGGCAGGACGTGGCAGAGGGCCGCAGCGGCAGCCTTTCCTACTGGCTTGAGGGCAAGAGCTATTATCTGGTCTACCAGCCTGTGGGCTTTCAGGATCTGTCTATTGTGGGCATCGTCGGCCGTGACGTGGTGGACAGTGGAATGCGGAAGATCCAGAACGCCACCATCCTGCTGCTGGCTGGGCTGTTCTTCTGCGCAGGCATCGTGCTGGTGCACGGTGTCCGCATCGATGCCCGCCTGCGCGTGGAGGAAAAGGAGCGCGCCCTCCGGCAGGAAGGGGAGGCCCGCCAGCAGATGGAGGACCTGGCCAACACCGACGGCCTGACCGGACTGTATAATGAACGCTATTTTGACGCATTGTTGAAAGAAAACGAGCTGAACAGGACACCGTTTGTCCTGTTCTACCTCGACCTTGACCGTTTCAAGCCTGTGAACGACCGTTACGGCCACGATGTGGGCGACCAGCTGCTCAAGGAGGTGGCCAGCCGCCTGCGGGGCTGCGTGCGGGAGAGCGATGCGGTGTTCCGCATCGGCGGGGATGAGTTCGCCCTCATCGTCAACGGAGCCGTAACGGAGGGGTTCTGCAAGAGCCGGGTGGAAAAGATCAAGGCAGCCATCCGGGAGCCTTACCGCCTGAAGGATGCAGAGGTGCAGGTCGGCACCAGCTGCGGCTGTGCGGTCTACCCCTGCGACAGCGACGATGTGCGTGCCATCCGCATCCTGGCCGACCACCGGATGTATGAGGATAAGCAGCGCTCCGGCCGGAGCTGAATGAATAATTCCCTTCCTGTTTCCACAGAATAACCATACTTCACAGAAATCTGGAAGCAAAACCGGAACATGGAAAGGAAGGGAACCTTATGAAAGCAACCGGCATCGTGCGCCGCATCGACGAGCTGGGGCGGGTGGTCATCCCCAAGGAGATCCGCCGCACCCAGCGCATCCGCAGGGGAGACCCGCTGGAGATCTTCACAACAGGGGACGGCGAGGTCATCTTTAAAAAGTATTCGCCCATGGGGGAACTGAGCGGGGTGACGGCCCAGTATGTGGATGTGCTGAGCAAGTGCTTTGCCCTGACGGCCTTTGTCTCAGACCGGGACCGCATTCTGGCGGCATCCGGTGCGGGCAGGCGGGATCTGGCAGACCGCAGCGTGAGCCAGCCGCTGGAAAAGCTGATGGACAGCCGCAAGCCCTACCAGAGCGATGGCAGCCCCGAAAAGGCATTGCTGCCCTGTGAGGGCTCACCCCGGGCGCTGCTGTGCGCTGTGCCCATCATTGCGGCGGGGGATGTCACCGGCAGTGTGGGCCTGCTTACGGAGGACCGCACTGCACAGCCCGATGCCGCCCAGCTCAAGGCAGTGAACGTGGCGGCGGCATTTCTGGCAAAGCAGATGGAGGAATGATCTATTATATAGGAGAGCCGCCGCAGGGCGGCTCTTTTTGTGCGGCCTTTATGACAGAATTATGAATCTTTCAAAACTTTTCTGAGAAGCTATTGACAGCGCCGCAAAATTGGATATAATGGTCTTAGCACTCAGGAAGAAGGAGTGCTAAAGAACAAAAAGCGAACGAAGGAGGCAGGCGCTATGACGATGGATGCACGCAAACAGCGTGTCTTGCAGGCGATCGTTGCGCTGTATGGCCTCGAGGGCGAGCCCGTGGGCAGCAGTGTGCTGGCAAACTACTTTGATATGGCAGTTTCCAGTGCCACGCTGCGCAACGAGATGGCCGCGCTGACCAAGCTGGGTCTGCTGGAGCAGCCCCACACCAGCGCAGGCCGTGTCCCCAGTGCCAAGGGCTACCGTTATTATCTGGATCATCTTCTCACCGATGACCAGCCGCTGGACCGTGTGACCCGCGCCCGTGTGGACGCGGTGTTTGCAAGCCTTGACCACGAGCCGGAAAAGCTGGCACAGGGTGCCGCTAAGGCGCTGGCCGCCATCAGCGGCTGCACCGCCGCCGTCAGCACCCCCTGTGCTGAGGATCTCTGCATCGCCCACTACGAGGTGGTGCAGGTGGGTCGCAGCGCCGCAGCGGTGCTGGCTGTGACCACTGCCGGTTATGTCCGCACCCGTGTGGCGCGGGTCCGCACCGGTCTTTCCCGGGAAAATGCAGCGGCGCTTGCCGCCCTGCTCAACCGGAACCTGACCTTTGTGGCTCCTGTTGATCTGTCGCCCCGGCTCCTTGCAGAGCTGTGCAGCCAGATCAGCCCGGAGCTGGTGCCGGTGATCAGCGCCGCCGCCGCCATCCTGCAGGATTCCACCCAGCCCCATGTGTATCTGGGTGGTGAGCAGTACCTGCTGGACTGGCCCCAGCTGGACGGCAAGGTGGGCAGCATCCTGAGCCTGCTGAACGACGAAGAGCAGGCCGCCGCCCTCATTGCACCCCCGGCAGAGCAGAGCGAAAGCGTCCTGCTGGGCGAGGATCTGGAACCTCAGATCCCCGGCCTGTGCATCGTGAGTGACCGGTATCTGGTGGGCGGAGGTCTCTGGGGCTCCGTGGCCCTCATCGGCCCCACCCGGATGCCCTTCCAGAAGCTGATGCCGCTGCTCCACACCTTTGCCGATCAGCTTGGCGAAGGAATGAGCGGCAAACGAAAAGATACCCCGCAGGCAGCCGCACCCCGGCGGACTGTGATCTATAAGGAGGACCTGGAATGAGCGAAGAAACAAAAAAGACCCCGCAGGCAGAAGAACCTGCCGTGGAGCCCAACACCGCCGAGCAGGCCGCCCCGGAAACTGCACCTGAGCAGGCAGCGGCTCCCGAGACGAACGCTGAAGCGGCAGACCCCAAGAAAAAGGATGGCTTCTTCAACAAGAAGGCCCGGGAGCTGGAGGCCGTGAAGGCAAAGCTGGACGCGGCTGAGAAGAATGCCAATCAGGCCAAGGACCAGCTGCTGCGGATGGCCGCCGAGTATGAGAACTACCGCAAGCGCTCCACCCGTGAGGCTGACCAGAAGTTCAACGACCGGCGTGTCCTTTGCCGTGAACCAGATCATCCCCATTCTCGGATACGCTGGAGATGGCGGCCAAACGCCCCCACCACCGACGAGAACTACAAGAAGGGCGTGACCATAGACGCTGGACAAAGCCGCCAAGGCGCTGAATGCCCTCCATGTGGAGGAGATCGAGGCGGCTGGGCAAGCCCTTTGACCCCAACTTTATGAATGCCGTGCAGCAGATCCCCGCCCCCGATGGGCAGGAGAGCGGCACCGTGATCACGGTTTACCAGAAGGGCTACAAGCTGGGCGATAAGATCGTCCGCCATGCCACCGTTGTTGTGGCAGAGTGATTTTGCAAGACCCCGCAAGGGTTTTCAAATATAACATCCGCTTGGTAACATTTGAGCATCACATAAACAAAAAACGTTCTGAATTTGAGAGGAGCTTTCATTATGAGTAAGATCATTGGTATCGACCTTGGTACTACCAACAGCTGCGTGGCTGTTATGGAGGGCGGCGAGCCCGTTGTTATCGCAAACTCTGAGGGTGCACGCACCACCCCGTCTGTTGTCGGCTTCACCAAGACCGGCGACCGTCTGGTGGGTCAGGTCGCAAAGCGCCAGGCCATCACCAACCCTGAGAACACGGTGGCTTCCATCAAGCGTTATATGGGCACCGACCACAAGGTGACCCTGAACGGCAAGGAGTACACTCCCCAGCAGGTCAGCGCTATGATCCTGCAGAAGCTGAAGGCAGACGCTGAGGCTTATCTGGGCGAGACTGTCACCGATGCAGTCATCACCGTTCCTGCATACTTCAACGACAGCCAGCGTCAGGCAACCAAGGACGCAGGCACCATTGCCGGCCTGAACGTCAAGCGTATCATCAACGAGCCCACTGCCGCATCTCTGGCATACGGCATCGATAAGGAAGAGGACCAGAAGATCATGGTCTACGACCTGGGCGGCGGCACCTTCGATGTCTCCATCATCGAGATGGGCGACGGCGTGACCGAGGTTCTGGCCACCAACGGTGATACCCACCTGGGCGGCGATGACTTCGACCAGCGCATCATCGACTGGATGGCAGATGCGTTCCAGAACGAGAACGGCATCGACCTGCGCAAGGATAAGATGGCCGCACAGCGCCTGAAGGAAGCTGCTGAGAAGGCAAAGATCGAGCTGTCCAGCGCAATGAGCAGCCAGATCAACCTGCCCTTCATCACTGCTGACGCTACCGGCCCCAAGCATCTGGATATGACCCTGACCCGCGCAAAGTTCAATGAGCTGACCGCTGATCTGGTCGACCGCACCATGACCCCTGTCCGCAAGGCTCTGCAGGATGCAGGCCTGCGTCCCTCTGACCTGAAGAAGGTTCTGATGGTCGGTGGTTCCACCCGTATCCCCGCTGTCTACGATGCAGTCAAGAAGGAACTGAACTGCGAGCCCTTCAAGGGCATCAACCCCGATGAGTGCGTGGCTGTGGGCGCTGCCATCCAGGGCGGCGTTCTGCAGGGCGATGTCAAGGGCCTGCTGCTGCTGGATGTCACCCCGCTGAGCCTGGGCATTGAGACCCTGGGCGGCGTGTGCACCAAGATCATCGATCGCAACACCACCATCCCCACCCACAAGAGCCAGGTGTTCTCCACTGCCGCTGATAACCAGCCCTCTGTTGAGATCAACGTTCTGCAGGGCGAGCGTGAGTTTGCCCGCGACAACAAGAGCCTGGGTGTGTTCCACCTGGATGGCATTGCTCCGGCTCCCCGTGGTGTGCCTCAGATCGAAGTCACCTTCGATATCGATGCAAACGGTATCGTGAAGGTCAGCGCGAAGGATCTGGGCACCGGCAAGGAGCAGAACATCACCATCACCGCTTCCACTAATATGTCCAAGGACGATATCGACAAGGCTGTGAAGGAAGCTGAGCAGTTTGCTGCCGATGATAAGAAGAAGCGTGAAGAGGTCGATATCCGCAACGGCGCTGATCAGATGGTGTTCCAGACTGAGAAGATGCTGAAGGAGAACGGCGACAAGATGCCCGCTGACGTGAAGAGCGAAGCTGAGGCAAAGCTGGCCGACCTCAAGACCGCTGTTCAGTCCGGCTCCATCGATGAGATCAAGGCAAAGCAGGATGAGCTGAGCCATGTCTTTGAGAAGATGTATCAGGCTGCCGCTGCTGCCCAGCAGGCCGCAGGCGCACAGCCCGGCCCCGATGCTGGCGCAAACAACCAGCAGAAGCCCAACGATGACGGCGTTGTGGACGCTGACTTCAAGGAAGTCTAAGTTCTGACACAAACGGCAGATGCCCGGCCAAACCGGCGGGCAGGCGTGCCGGATAAAAGCAAAAGCCGCTCCGGTTTTGCCGGGGCGGCCTTTGCTGGTTTTATAGAGGTATGGTTATGGCACAGGAAAAGCGCGATTACTACGAAGTGCTGGGAGTATCCAAAACGGCCACCGATGCGGAGATCAAAAAGGCTTACCGCAAGCTGGCCATGAAGTACCACCCGGACTACAACCCCGGCGATAAGGATGCCGAGGAAAAGTTCAAGGAAGTCAATGAAGCCAACGAGGTGCTTTCGGACCCGAAGAAGCGCCAGCTGTACGATCAGTACGGCTTTGCCGGTGTTGATCCCAGCTATGCAGCCCAGAACGGCGGCGGCGCGGGCGGCTTCAGCGGCTTTGGCGGCGATGGGGTCGATCTGGGCGATATCTTCGGTGATATCTTTGGCGGCGGTTTCGGCGGCTTTGGCGGCTCTGCCCGTCAGGCAAACCCCAACGCCCCCGCAAGGGTCAGGATATCCGTGTGCGGATCACCCTGAGCTTTGATGAGGCCGTGCATGGCTGCAAGAAGAACATCACCATCACCCGCCAGCAGGAGTGCACGGAGTGCCATGGCAGCGGCTGCGCCGCCGGCAGCAGCCCCGAGACCTGCCCGGACTGCGGCGGCCGCGGCTATGTCATCCGGCAGCAGCGCACTCCCTTTGGCGTGATGCAGACCCAGCAGCCCTGCTCCCGCTGCGGCGGCAAGGGCAAGCTGGTCAAGAACCCCTGCAAGGTCTGCCACGGCAGCGGAAAAACTGCCGCCAGGAAAACGCTGGAGGTGTCCATCCCCATGGGCATCGACGACGATCAGAGCTTTGCACTGCGCGGCATGGGCGATGCCGGTGCCAACGGCGGCCCTGCCGGTGATGTGATCGTGATGGTCACGGTCCGGCCCAGCGAGGTGTTCCAGCGCGACGGCTATGATGTCTGGGTCACGGTGCCCATCACCTACAGCCAGGCGGTTCTGGGCGACAGCATCACCGTGCCCTCCATTGACGGCAAGGTGGAGTACACCGTGCCCGAAGGCACTCAGAGCGGCACCACCTTCCGCCTGCGCGGCAAGGGCATCCAGTATCTGAACGGCCGCGGCCGGGGCGATATGTACGTCAAGTGCGAGGTGGAGATCCCCAAGAAGCTGAACAAGGCCCAGCGGGATGCCCTGAAGAAGTTTGAGGGCACCCTGAAAGAGGAAAACTACGAAAAGCGCAAGGGCTTCTTCAAGAAGCTGAAGGATATGTTTGCTTAAAAACATAAGGCGTATCAAAAAAAGAGCGAAGATTCGGTTGAATCTTCGCTCTTTTTGTTTGCCGTCAGATCAGCCCATATAGCTGATGTTCACATCGATCTGGCCACCGTAGCCGGGGATGCGGGCGGTGCAGGTGCCCTGCCACATATTGCAGGCAATGGGGCTGGAGGCCACGTTGTAGTGGGCGTTCCAGATGTAGTAGTTGGACAGCTGGCTCATATCCAGCCGCTTGCGGAACCAGGTGGTGGAGGCGTACACGCCGGGCTTGTAGCCCAGTGCCTTGACCTCTTCGCAGAAAGCCACAGCACACTTGGTGCGGTCTACCACGCCCAGACCATCGGCACGGCCATTGCCTGCACCGGAAGCCTCGGTATCAAAGTAGATGGGGTAATCGAGCTGGCGGCCATTCAGCACATAGACGCAGGCCTGTGCTTCCTCGCGGGCCTCGTTCTCGT
>ENA-OQIX01000147-OQIX01000147.1-human-gut-metagenome-genome-assembly--contig:-NODE-147-length-14231-cov-3.654991_pt1 | contig 14231 bp, 17 predicted proteins | sample MGYA00242591_ERZ504756 | MGnify/ENA primary metagenome ERZ504756 (study PRJEB26092, sample SAMD00036369) | human gut metagenome | host: Homo sapiens | study: EMG produced TPA metagenomics assembly of...
TAGCATTCTTCCTTATTCTTCAGACACAAAATTGCCTCAAAAGCTGGTCTACTGCTTCTGAATGAAGTTTCTTGTTCATTTCAAGCCCTCCTGTACGAAAATTAAGCCCCCATCTCATTCTTATAACTCGGAATACTACCATTTTAGCAACAGTAAAGTGTGAAATACAAGTCCTTTTATCCCTGCATCAGCAAAGCCTGTACCATCGACTCCCGCTGTCTGCGGTAATCGCTCGGCGAACAGGCCTTTACCGTCTTGAAGGTACGGTTGAAGGCACTTAAAGAAGAGAATCCGGAATTCATCGCCACATCCGTGATACTCATCTTTTTGTCGTACAGAAGCTCCTCTGCGCGTTTGACGCGTTTAGAATTGAGGTACTCATAGAATGTCATGTTCATGTACTGCTTGAAAATTCTGGTAAAGTGGAACTTGGAAAATCCGCTGACCGCAGCTACTTCCTCGAGAGAAAGATTCTCCATGTAATGGACATTGATATAACGGCAGGCGCTTAAAACAGCCTCTATATATTCCTGCTGCTTCATTGCCCCGAACGTATTCTGCGCGTTGGCATCCGAAAAGCCCTTGCGGCCAAACTCTGAAAAAAGCTCTTTGAGGCCGGTGCAGATTCTGTGCGTCATCACTGCGCCCTCATTATCGTATTCCCGCACCAGTTCCAGAATCTGGCTGCGTAGAAACAGATAGAAGGGATCTTCCTCATCCCCTTTTTTGAAGTAGATGGCCGGAAGCCGCAGGAAAATCGTTTCCATTTCTTCCTGATTCTCCACACAGCCCGGTTCCACCAGCATGACAATCCGTTCTCCCTGGGATACGAATCTCATTCCGTGTACAACGCCGGAATTGATCATAATGATGTCGCCCTCTTTGAGATTATAGCTGTCTTTTCCGACAACAACCTCATATTCGCCTCTGGTCGGCATGATAATTTCAATTGCGGTATGCCAGTGCTTCGGATAGCCTTCTGTCACGGTGTTGTGAAAGATTTCAAACGCCGGCGGGTTTGCTGCATTCCGGTCAAATGTTTTCCCATGTTCCACTTTCTTCATCTTATTTCTTACCTCTTTTTATTACAGCAGCTCTGTAAACAGATCTTTTACGGTCGGATAAATCTTTGCAAATTTCTGATACTGGTGCTCATATTTCTCAACCAGTTCCGGTTCCGGCTCGATGGTCTCTGTCACACGAACAATTTTTTCTGCCGCCTCTTCTACGGATGAAAAGACACCGCAGGCAACGGCTGCCAGCATGGCTCCGCCAAGTGCCGGGCCTTCCTCGGACTCAATACGGTCCACTTTGATGTTCAGCACGTTTGCGATCATGCGTCTCCACAGCGGGCTCTTTGCACCGCCTCCGCAGATTTTCGTTCTCTCGATCTGGATGCCGAGGGATTTTGCTACCTCGAAGGAATCGCGGATCGCAAAGGCAACGCCCTCGAGAACAGCCTGGGTCATATCCTCTCTTGTGGTGTCCATGGTCAGGCCGATGAAGGTTCCTCTTGCATCCGGGTTGTTGTGCGGGGAACGCTCGCCCATCAGATACGGCAGGAAGAAGACATTATTCTCGCCAAGTTTTGTGATGTTCTCCTGCTCTTTTGTATATTCTTTTGTGCGGATGATTTCATCCATCCACCATTTGTTGCAGGAAGCTGCACTCAGCATGCATCCCATCAGGTGATAGTGGCCGTCTGCGTGTGCGAATGCGTGCAGGGCATTGTGGCTGTCTACGCCGAATTTGTTGCTGGAAATGAATACGGTTCCGCTTGTACCAAGGGAAACGTTGCACATGCCGTCGCCTACGGTTCCGGTTCCGACTGCGGCTGCTGCGTTGTCTCCGGCTCCTGCTACAACTTTACAGGTCTCCGGCAGTCCAAGTTCTGCTGCTACTTCCGGTTTTAAGGTTCCGACAGCGTCAAAGCTCTCATGGAGCTCCGGCAGCATCTCCAGGGAAATACCGCAGATTTCTGCCATCTCTTTGGACCAGCATTTGTTCTTGACATCCATCAGAAGCATGCCCGATGCATCGGAGTAGTCGCTTACGAATGCGCCGGAGAGACGGTATGCCAGGTAATCTTTTGGAAGCATGATTTTGCAGATTTTTGCGAAGTTATCCGGCTCATTTTCTTTCACCCAGAGAATCTTCGGTGCGGTAAAGCCTGCAAATGCAATGTTTGCGGTGTACTCGGAGAGTTTTTCTTTTCCGATTACGGTGTTCAGATAATCGGTCTGTTTTGCGGTACGGCCGTCGTTCCAGAGGATCGCCGGGCGGATGACGTTATCGTTCTCATCCAGGATGACAAGGCCATGCATCTGGCCGCCGAAGCTGATGCCGGCTACCTGGGATTTGTCTACGTCTTTTACCAGCTCGCGGATTCCCTCTTTGCTCTGCTCCCACCAGTCTTCCGGTTTCTGCTCAGACCAGCCTGGATGCGGGAAATACAGCGGATACTCTCTCGATACAATATTTACAATTTTGCCTTCCTCGTCCATCAGAAGCAGTTTGACAGCGGAAGTACCAAGGTCAACACCAATAAAATACATGTCGAATCTCCTTTTCTACTCTTTTTCAAAAGGCGGCAGCAGACCTAGATCTCTGCTCCGCCCTTTTGCTTATGCGTTACTGCATATCTTTCTTATTTTTCTAGTGAATCTTCCGGAACGGATTAGCCCACGGATTCTCTGTCGGGTAACGAACACCCTTCGGCTGGTTGTAGCCGATCTCATCTACTTCAACACCGAGCATTTTGAATACTTCGAATAACGGTTTTCCGAAGTGTCCGAATGCTACTGCGCCGTGATGCGGATAGTTTTTCTCTACCAGTACGTGACGGTAGAATCTGCCCATCTCCGGAATAGCGAAGATACCGATGCTTCCGAAGGAACGTGTTGCTACAGGAAGAACCTCGCCCTCTGCGATGTATCCGCGCAGTTTTGCGTCAGATGTGCTCTGCAGACGATAGAAGGTGATGTCTCCAGGAACGATATCTCCCTCGAGGGTACCCTGTGTTACTTCTTCCGGAAGGGTTCTTGCCATGATCATCTGATATTTCATAGAGCAGAATGCCAGTTTGGTGGAAGCGGTATTTCCGCAGTGGAATCCCATGAAGGTATCTTTTAATGTGTAATCAAATTTGCCTTTGATTTCGCTCTCATACATATCCTTCGGAACGGTGTTGTTGATGTCGAGGAGTGTTACGGTGTCTTTGGATACAACGGTTCCGATGAACTCGGACAGTGTTCCGTAGATATCTACCTCACAGGATACCGGGATGCCCATCTTGGTCAGACGGCTGTTGACATAGCAAGGAACGAATCCGAACTGTGTCTGGAATGCCGGCCAGCATTTTCCGGTCAGGGTTACGTATTTTCTGGAGCCTTTGTGTGCTTCGATCCAGTCTAACAAGGTGATCTCGTACTGAGCCAGTTTCGGCAGGATTTCCGGTTTCAGGTTTCCTTCGCCGAGCTCTTTTGCCATATCTTCTACGACTGCCGGGATTCTCTCGTCGCCTGCGTGTTTGTTGAATGCTTCAAACAGGTCAAGCTCGGAGTTCTCTTCGATTTCTACGCCGAGGTTGTACAGCTGTTTGATCGGTGCGTTACATGCCAGGAAGTTGGTCGGACGCGGTCCGAAGCTGATGATTTTCAGGTTCTTAACAGCTACAACTGCAGTTGCAACCGGTACGAAATCTTTGATCATGGCTGCTACGTCTTCTGCATCGCCAACCGGGTACTCTGGAATGTATGCGTGCAGGTTGCGCAGTTTCAGGTTGTAGCTTGCGTTCAGAACGCCGCAGTATGCATCGCCGCGTCCGCCTACAAGGTCGTCGCCGGTCTCTTCTGCTGCTGCTACTACCATGCAAGGTCCGTCGAAGTATTTTACAAGCAGGGTTTCCTCGGTCTCCGGTCCGAAGTTTCCAAGGTATACAACAAGTGCATCACACTCTGCTTTTTTCAGGTCTTCGAGTGCGTTCATCATGTCGATTTCATTCTCGACGATGATTGGACATTCGTAGATTTCTCCGTCGTATGCTTTTACGACTGCTTTTCTTCTGTTCTCGGAAAGGCTGTTCGGGAAGCAGTCACGGCTTACTGCAACGATACCTAATTTGATTTCCGGTGTATTGTTGATCATTTTTGAAGATCCTCCTTTTTTGGTTTTCTTGGTTTTTGGTTTCTTTTTATGTTCAGAACTGCTCTTTTGGGGCAGTGTTTCTGATTTCTGGTTTTGTCTCTGGTTTTATTTTACCGAGAGGTTTTCTCCTTTGATGCCTGCTACGCTTCCAGCGATGTTTGCATCCGGGTGGCTTAAGAGCCATTTGTTTCTGGCGAAGAGCAGGTCGTCTTCCGGGGTGTGTTTTTCTTCCAGGGTGATGTCGGTATTGGTTCCTTTTGGAAGGACTACGACGCATTTGAAGCCGCTGGCTGCCACGTTGCATGGTGCGTAGTGGAGGGTGGTTGCGTAGACTTCAATGGTGGTTCCGGCCGGGATTAAGAAGGCCTCCATTTTGGATGAGTCGTAGGTGTGGTCTTCGGTGATGTCCTGTTCTTTTCCGAGGATCAGGATCAGGTCGGTTACGGCGATGTTGATTTCGCTGTCGCGGTGGTATTCTACGGCGTTCAGTAAATGGTTGTGGCCGTTGCAGTAGCCGATCTGGATCGGCATGCCGCCGTAGAGGCTGTCGGATACGGACTGGGCGCTTTTGCAGGCTTCGAGGCTTTCAATGGAAGGCTCGTAGACTACGTCGTCGGGACATGGGGTCTCGGACATGGCGGTGATGATGTCGCTGACGTCGAGGTCTTTGATGACTTTGCCGTACTGGCGGAATGCTTCGTCTGTTACTTTCAGAATCTGCATTGTTTTGGTGCTCCTTTCGTACAATTAGTTTAATGATTGAACTAATTGTAATATAGCACTTGTATGTACTTCTTGTCAACATGTATTTGGATGAAAAAACGGGTAGGTTGACAAATAAGGGGGAGGTTGGTATACTTTAATACGTTAAAATAATAAGACGCTAGGGGAGCCTTTGGCTGAGAACGTGGGACAGGGATAAGCTCACGGACCCTCACTACCTGAACGGGATAATTCCTGCGTAGGGAAGCTGGAACGTGGTTTCGGAGGTGATTCGGGACTGTGTTTTTATGTGAGCCCCTCCAAGCGGAATGCGAAGGAGGTTTTTTTATGAGTTTTTTTGTTACTGCTGACGGCGGACTGACGACGGCCGGTTATGTTGGATGCGTGGTGCTGATGGTGGCGCTGGTGGTGATTGCTTCGGTTCTTTCTGCTCAGAAGAGTAAGGGGACGGGAATGGATGCAAGGAAGCTGGCGTTTTGTGCGATGGGGATGGCGCTGGCGTTTGTGACTTCGTATGTGAAGGTGTTTGAGCTGCCGTACGGGGGATCGGTTACGTTGTTTTCGATGCTGTTTATTGTGCTGATTGCGAACTGGTATGGGGCGAAGACGGGTATTCTCGTTGGTTTTGCTTATGGACTGCTGCAGTTTATCCAGGGGCCGTATGTGCTGTCGCTGTTCCAGGTGTGCTGTGATTATGTGTTTGCGTTTGCGGCGCTGGGTGTGGCCGGATTCTTTGGAAAGAAGAAAAACGGGCTGCTGATCGGGTATATTGTAGCTGTGCTGGCGAGGGGATTTTTCCATACGTTAGGCGGGTATCTGTACTGGATGGATTATATGCCGGAGAATTTCCCGCAGTCTTTAAAGGCGCTGTATCCGATTATTTACAACTACAGCTATCTGCTGGCTGAAGGTGTGCTGACGGTGATTCTGATCTCGCTGCCGCCGGTGAAGAAAGCACTGCAGACGGTTGCCAAGAACAGCACATGGTGCAAATTAAATAGAATTACGTGAAAAAATCCGGGAACGCATGATTTTGCGTTTCCGGATTTTTTACGTGGATATCAAAATTTACTGAGCACTCTCCTCTGCGGCTGTGTCGGCGGCGGAGCTCATGGGGGTGATGACGATGTTTTCTACGCCGATTCCGGTTTTGCGGGTTACGATGTCTTCGATCTGGGCACGCTGTTCCTCGGTTACTTCTTTCATCGGAACGACGATGTCGGCGGTTTCGCCGGTCAGGTTTACAACGACGTCGGTGAAGCCTTTGGCTTCGAGGAGGAGTTCGGTTGCCGACTCTTTTTCTACGAGTTCCGTCATTTCCACCATGCTCTGGACGGCGCTCTGGCGCTCGGTTTCGGAAAGGTTGGTGTTGTTAATGATTTCATTTAAGGTGTCTTTGTTCTGGGAACGGATCTGTTCGCGGTCGATTCTGGCCTGGGCCATGTATGTAGATGCCCCGGCAAGGACTGCCTCTCCCGGCGTTTCGGTGACGGTCCGCGACGAGTCCCCTGCTGTGCCGGCATCCACCTCGTCGGTGATGTCGGTGTCCAGGCTGGAGATGTCTTTTAAAACGGTGCTGGCATCCGCCGTGGTTCCGTCTGCCTTCTCCTTCGTGGACAGGGTACTGTCAGCATAGTTGATGTATCCGGCAACGGCGATCATGATCGCAAGGGCGGTGATGATGACCTGGTTTTTCCGGAATTTTTTCTTTTTCCCGGCCGTCTTTTTCGGCGATGGTGTCTCTGCCATTTTCTCAGGTGCATTCATTTCCTGTTCTAATTTTTCCACGCATTTGACTCCTTTACTTCATTTTGACTACTTTAATCTTATTTGCGCCCACCTGAAATAATGCCATCACGGCCTCCTGAATCTCCTGTATCGTCACCGGGTTTCCCCCGCCTTCTGCGATAACGAGCACGCCGCGCACCGCCGGGTACTCCTCGGAAACCACATACGGTGTCTCGGCTCCGTTCTGTGTCTTTTCATAGACAGTTGCCTCATCCTGCGACGAGGATGTAACGCTTCCGGTCTCCTCTCCCTTCTTGTTTTCCTCCGTTGTGCTCCGCGTTGGGACATCTTTTTCCACAATCTTTTTTCCTGTGGATTCCAGCGTCACCACGACGTGCACTGCGCCCACACCGTCCATCTGGGAAAGTGCGTCACAAAGACGCTGTTCCATCTCCTCCTGCACCGATGCTCCCGCATCCCCCGCCGGACGCGCAGCCGTCTCCTGCGGCTGTTCTGTCTCCTCACCGGTCTTTTTTGTTCCCGTCGGCAGCAGCAGGACAACGCCGATTGCCGCCAGCAGGAAGTACAGCATCCACTGCTCCTTTTTCTGTTTCCGGAAAAACGCCGCTGCCTTTTCCCTCATAGGCCTATTCCGAAATCTCTATCATAATATGCGCCGGATCGGTTCCGTAGACCTCACTTAAAACACTTTTGATCTCTGTCAGCTTTTCATCGAGCATTTCCCGCTGTTTTTTCTGTTCTTCGCGGTAAATGCTCGTCTGCCGCATCGGCGCTTCAATGCGGATCTCTTTTGCCTCACCGGTGTTTCCCGGCTCCAGCGTTACCGAAACGGCTGCCCCCGGAATGCCGCTCTCTGACAGATACATCCGGATCTGGCGCTCCGTCTCTTTTTCCCAGGCGCCCACGTAATACTGTTTTTCAAAGCTTTCTGCACGAATCTGTACATTTTCCATTGCTGCTGCCTCCTCTTCCAGCGTCAGACGGTCGAGCGTCTGCGCCATTTTCTGCTCCAAACCTCCCGCTTTTAGCACGGGCTGGAAAAAAATCAGTACCATCACAATTCCAAGAAAAAACTGAACCGGCTTCTTGTCCTCCTTCTCCGGGATCAGGTTCAGCACAGTTGTCATAAAAATTAGAAAAATTGAAATATTCTTAAGCCACTGCAGAATCTCTTCTACCATGCCGCCTCCCGCCGCTGCCTGCCCAACTACACGCTAGAGCATGTCTGAAAAATCATTTCCGCAATCTGCAAGCCCCAGTTTGCGAAAAGCCTTTTTCAGACACGCTCTAGGAAAAAGTTCCCGCCAGGATTGCAATCGTCAGCAGAAACAGGACTTCTACGGTCAGAAGGAGACGCAGAAGCATCGCATATCCTTTTCCTGCCGCCGCAAGACATCCCGCGATCCGCTTGTCCGAGACGGGCTGCGCCGCCGCGGCGAGAAGGCGGAAGGAAAGACCCGAAACGAGAAGCTGAACGGCGGGGACCATGCCTGCTGCGAGCAGTACCAGCATTGCCGTCACGCCAAAGCAGTTGCGGATCAGCACCGCGGAGCCTGCCACCAACTCGGTTACAGCATTCACCGCATTTCCGATGCCGGGAATCATTCCGGCAGTCCGCCAGAGTGCCATCTGCCGCAGGGAATCGAGCGCCGGTGCGATCAGATTCCGGATCATCTGCATTCCCACAAGTACGCCGAGCGACGATTTTAAAAGGCCGTTCACGCAGGTTTCCAGCAGCTCTGTCATATGGGACAAAATCTCCTCGCCGGAAAGATCGTTTACAAGGGCGATGAGCAGATAGATATGGATCATCGGGAGGACGAGGGCGAGCAGAAGCTTTTCGACAGCCAGAATCACTAGAAGGAGCATCTGATAAAACATCACGGCTGATGATGCGCCCCGGCGGCCGCGGCCGCCAGATAGTAGGATGGCGTCAGGATCCGCATAAAAGCGACCAGCGATGTGATGACAGCTTTCAGGTTTTCCCCTCTCGACTGGAAATTTTTCAGAATCAGTGCAAGCGCAAGCAGATAGACCATATAAAAACTGGCGTCCCTGACCTGTTTTCCTTCAAAGAGAGAGGAAAAACTGCCGAGCACCGCGCCTGCCAGAACGAGGAGAAACAGCTCCTTCATCAGCCCCTTCTGCGCAAGGAATGCTGTTTTGGCACAGGAGAGAACGGCATTTCCGGCACGGAAGGTGCGGAAGGGATCGCCATCCTGCAAAAGAGAACGCACCGTACCGGCAAAAGAAAACTGCTGGCTGGACAGCAGGCTGTCCACTTCCTGCTGGATTGCATCGAAGTCGAGTTCTGCAAGAAGTTCGTCCTGCGCTGCTGCTGCCTGATCCGTTTCGGTATCCGCTGCTTCGATTTTCTGCGTTCTTCCCGTTCCGAAAATGAGACACAGAAAAAGCAGCGCCATGCCCCATCCGGCTTTTTTACAGAAAATCATGAACCGTTTCCAGCAGAGCGAGCAGCACTGGCATACTGACGGCAAGGACCGCCAGGCGGGCGAACAGTTCAATCTGCCCTGCAATGGAAGAATAGCCCGCATCCTTACAGATCCCGGCGGAAAACTGCCCCACATACGTGATCCCAAGCATTTTCAGCAGCGTATTCAGATACGATGAGTCCACCGGGAGATACGATTTCATTTGTGTGAGCATGCCGAGCAGATACTGCATTTTTCCGACGGTCCCGGCAAGAATGCAGAGGCCGGCACCGACCGTCACAAGAAGGGCAAATTCCGGCTTTGCTCCCTTTACTGTGATTCCAAGCAGCACGCCCGCCGTGCCAAGCGCAGCGATCCGAAGTATATCCATATGATCCCCTCCGTTTTTTCTCCCTGCTCTTAAATTGTAAACAGTTGTTTGATGTCCTCAAACAGCGCGGAAATATAGGGAAGAATCCAGAACAGCACCAGCACAAGACCGGCAAGGCTTGCAAGAAATGCCTGTCTTCCCGGCGCTGTGTTTAATACCTGGCACAGGACCGATACCAGAATCCCGACTGCCCCCGATTTTAAATAGAATCCCGACCTCCACGCCTGCTCCTCCGTTTTCTAGACACGCCCTAAACCAGAAATCAAAATAAAAAAAAAGGACCTCCCACTGATTCCAAGACTCTGACAGAGCCTCTTCCTTTCCGGTCAATCCTTTCTGCAGTTCCGCCGATCCGCTGCACAAGGCGTGCCTCATACCGGTCCAGATTCGCCTTCTGCATGGCGCGGTCCCCGGTGCCAAGGCTGCATCCGGCCTCCTGCAGCTCTTCTTTTTCTTCTTTTTGTAAGGCGTGTATCCGCCAGGTGGACTGCCGTATTCTCTTCCAGAATCGCCGGCAGTGTCTTTCCGTCCGGGCGGCGCATATCCTCGGAAATATCCTGTAAAAAATCCCGGTACGGATCCCGCATCCGCCTTCCCGTCTCCCAGAACGCATCCGGCAGCGGGGAAGCCGCCGTCACAATCTCTCCACGCAGATACTGGATAATTTTCTGCAGTGTTTCCAGATCTTTCACATGGGCCGACAGCGCCGCACTCTTTGCAAAGCCGATCCCGACGCAGGCAAGAGAAGCCGCCAGTAAAACTGCAAGCCGCATCACAGAAACGCCTCCCTTCGGTACAGTGTCGTTCCTCTTCCGTCAAAAATAGCCTGTACACTTCCGGCGTGGGGTTTCGCATCCAGCACGATGTACCGCTCGAAAACGTGGGATTCCACGAGGCGGTTCAGGAGAGGCTTCTGCTTCATATCCTCCATGGAATTGCCATGCACGGTCGCGAGCAGCTTGCACCCGCAGTTAACGACGGACTCGATCGCACGGATGTCCTCGCCCGTTCCGATCTCATCGACTGCCACCACATCGGGCGACATGGCGCGGATCAGCATCATCATGCCCTCCGCCTTCGGACAGCAGTCGAGCACATCGGTGCGGATGCCGACATCATTCTGCGCAACGCCGAGATAGCAGCCTGCGATCTCGCTCCGTTCATCGACCACACCGACGGTCAGCCCCGGATACGGCGACTCCCCGTCCGAAATCTGGCGGATGATATCGCGCAGCATCGTCGTTTTGCCGCAGCCGGGTGCGGAGACAATCAGGGTGTGCAGGAAACGGCCGTCTTCCCAAAGGTACGGCATCACTCGGTCCGCGCAGCCCTTTTTCTCATGAGCAACCCGCACGTTGATGCAGGATATATGGCTGATGCCTTTCACCTTTTCCCCTTCGATTACCGTCTTTCCGGCAATGCCGATCCGGTGGCCGCCCTCCACGGTCAGAAAACCCTGCCGCAGTTCATCCTCGTAGGCGTAGAGGGAAAAACTTCCTATGTAATCCATCGTATCGCGGATATCCGTCGGTGAGACGGGATATCCTTTCTCCCACTCCCCGGTCAGTGCTCCGTCCGGGGTCAGAAAGTACTCCTGATCCTTTGCGACCACCAGAAGCGGCGCGCCGGTCCGCAGACGGATTTCCTGCAGGTCATCGGCCAGCAAATCTGTGTTTTTCAGAATTTTCCGTATATTCGCAGAAAACAGGCGCAAAAGTTCCCTTTGCTCCTGTTTTTTCTCTGGCGTAACAATATCCTTTTGTCTTCCTGTCCTTTTCATCTTCACCACCTCTTATCGTTATATATATGAGATGGCGGGACAGGTTATGCACGGTTTTTATGGTTCTATTCTTTTCATGCAGATTTTCACGGGCTCCGCTGCCCAGACGGCGCCTTCATATCCTTTCTCCGGACTGAAATGTGTGCAGAAGCCCTCTTTCTTTTCCGTTCCAAGAGAACCCGAAAGACCGGTTCCCCTCCACTTGCCGTAGCTCTCCTCCTCGGTCCAGATCCGGAAAAACAGCGTTTCAGCATTCTCCGCTGCGGCAAGGCGTTTCTGGTCTTCGGCGGAAAAATACCGTTCTGCCATGCGCTCCCAGGCAGCGCGGCGGTGCTGCTGCAGATCCATGCCGATCGGAATGGAAGCAAAAGCGCAGGCAGCGTATTCCCCCGAATGAGAAATATTAAAACAGATCTGCGGATGCCCCGGCAGGTACGGTTTTCCGTGCGCATTCCGTTCGATCGTTATCTTTTCTCCATCCAGCCCATACTGTTCCTGCATTCCCATCCGGAACAGCTCCCATCCGCACTGCGAGAGTTCCCGTTCCAGCTCTTTTTTTTCGCCCTCCGGCTGTGTAATTTTTTTCAGATAAACTACCGTCTCCTGCATCCTGCTTCTCCCTCTTCATAGAAAAAGAGACCGCGAAGCCTTTCAACTTTCGGCTCCCCGGTCTCTTCTCGAAAATTCTTTTTTATGCGTTTTTACCGCAGCAGTATTTGTATTTCTTTCCGCTTCCGCACGGGCATGGATCGTTTCTTCCGATTTTTTTGCCCTTGATTACAGTGCCGGATTTTTTCTGCTCCATGTAAAGCGTTTTCTTCTGCTCTTCTGTGAAGATCTCATCCCACATCGGCAGGTTGTACAGCCAGTCTGCTTTTGCGTCTACCATGTTTTTGTACAGAAGCTCTTTATCGTAAGCCAGTGTAACAACGGTATCCTCTTCCATCTCCTCGATCGGGTTCGGGATCACAAGGCTGTCGTTGATGCCGTCCAGGAAACCAACCATGGTCATAACGTCCACTTTGTATTTCTCTGCCAGCTCTTTTACGGTTCCTTTTACCACTTCATCCGGGTTGGAAAGAAGCTGCTCGTAAATGTTTTTCTCAATCAGGAAATAATTGGTCCAGAACTGCTGGAGCTGTTTTTTGTCTGCTTCCTGATTATAGGCGATATCACGCCAATTCTGTAATAAACTCATGTTATTATCCATCCTTTATCTGTTTCTCTGAGCGCGTTTTTTCGCGCCGTCCCCTAGCGGGATTCCGGTTTTTGTAACACGCTTTAGTATATCGGAAAGTCCGCAGAAAATCAACCTTTTTCTTCTTCCTGCTCCAGAATCGGGATTCTGGTATCGCCGAGCGGAATTCCTCTGTGTTCCACCGATGTAGAGAACACGATCTGCGTCTTCGTTCTTCCAAAATGCTGAAGCTGGCCGATAAACTGATCCAGCTCAGATGTCGTGTGGAACACAACCTCCATCAGCATCGAATAGTCGCCGGTCACGCAGTTGCACTCGATCACATTCGGGCAGTCGGTGATGTACGGATAGAATTCCTTTTTCCGCACCGGCTCAACCTCCAGATTGATGAATGCCTTGATCCGATAGTCGAAAACCTCCGGGTTCACACTCGCGCGGTAGCCGGTGATCACCCCGTCCTTTTCCAGGCGGTCGATTCTCGCCGAAACCGTCGGCGAAGTGAGACTTACCTTGTCTGCAATACTTTTGAGCGGAAGCCTTGCATCTTCCTGCAGCAGTTCCACAATTTTCCGGTCTGCTGTATCCAATTCACGTTTCATTCCCTCTCCTTACGTTCCTCCTGCTCTCCTTTTTCTTTCGGAGGCAGTTTCTTTACCACCGTATTTTCCACGCGGTGTTCTTTGACCCGCATGACCTTGATCCAGAGATCGTCGGTCTCGAGTTCAAACTGGCTGCCGTCATCCGGAACCGCACCGAGTTCGCCGAAAATGTAGCCGCCGAACGTTTCATATTCATCGACCGGCAGTTTGATCTTCAGTTCCTCCGCCACATCATCCAACGAGGCACTTCCCATGATTTTCCAGGTATCTGTGGAAATCAGCTCAATTTCCGATGGCTGCCCGATCTCCGCCTCATCATTCAAGTCCCCGACAAGCTGCTCGATCAGGTTACGCACGGTGATAATTCCATCCATGCCGCCGTACTCATCCAGAACCACGGCAAAATAGTTGCCGGTCTTTTTCATGTTCTGGAACAGCGTGGCAGCCTTGATGTTTTCAGGAACAAAATAAGGCTGTTTGATTGCTTCTTTCATGACATGATCGCGGTCCTTGGTGCGAAGCCGGAAATAATCCTTGGCATCCAGAACGCCGATGATATCGTCCACAGTTTCGCCGCAGACCGGGTAATACGAGTGGCGGCTCTCATGGATGAGCTGTTCCCACTCCTCAATCGAATCCTCCATCCACAGAAGATCCACATCGGTCCTGTGGACGCAGATTTCGTCGATCGTCAGATCATCGAACTCAAATACGTTCTGAATCATATCTTTTTCTTCGTTGTCGATGGTACCTTTTTTCGCTGCCGGCATCTACCATCATTCGGATTTCTTCCTCCGTCACCTGATCGTCGTCCTCATCCGGATCGATCCCCAGAAGGCGCAGGATACCGTTTGTCGATGCAGTCAACAGCCACACAAGCGGTGCAAACACTTTCGAAGCACCGCTTACAAGACCGGAAATTCCGAGCGCAATCTGCTCAGCCTTCTGCATTGCAATCCTTTTCGGCACCAGTTCGCCAAAGATCAGGGTGATATAAGATAAAAGCAGCGTAATCAGCACAACGGCAATCGCATCCAGTGTCTTTTCCGGAATCTTCATACCCGCGTCCACAAGAGCGGAAACGATTCGATCCGAAAAATTTTACTGCTGCAAAGGACACTTCCTAAGAAAACCGGACAGAGTGATGACCACCTGTATCGTTGCAGAAAACGGGAAGTGGCGTGTTCCGTCAGATGAAACAGCTTCGCCGCTC
>ENA-OQIX01000148-OQIX01000148.1-human-gut-metagenome-genome-assembly--contig:-NODE-148-length-14226-cov-2.948578_pt1 | contig 14226 bp, 13 predicted proteins | sample MGYA00242591_ERZ504756 | MGnify/ENA primary metagenome ERZ504756 (study PRJEB26092, sample SAMD00036369) | human gut metagenome | host: Homo sapiens | study: EMG produced TPA metagenomics assembly of...
AGGAGGATTTTTATGAAAAAACGATTGCTCAGCATGATACTGGCCCTCAGTATGATGCTGACCATTCTGCCGGTAAATGCCATAACGGACGTTGGCGGCGGATGAAGATGTTGTCGCAAGCGGAAATTGCGGCATAGAAGGTAAAGATGATAATAGTGTTACTTGGAAACTGACAAAAAATGATGACGGTATAGAAAACAAATACTTATACGCTGACAATTAGTGGCAGTGGGAATATGGAGAACTTTTACGACACATACGGCTCGAGAAGGGCTCCATGGCGCACTTCGTCTAATGGTTATGGAGCCAATATTACGCAGATTTCTTTTGCGGACGGAATAACTTCAGTTGGAGCGAAAGCATTTTTCGGTTGTAGCAATTTGGAGAATATATTCATACCGGATAGCGTAACCAGAATTGCTTCATCTGCATTTGAAGAATGTTCAAAATTGAAAAGTGTAACAGGCTTCAAATATGTGACGTCGATCGGCTCGAGTGCTTTTTCTGGCTGTGCTAGTTTGGAAAGTATACCGTTCCCTGTTAGCCGAGTTTCAATTGGAGACTATGCATTTGAAAGGTGTTCGAGTTTGAAAAATGTAAAAATTCCTGATAATGTGACCTCAATTGGAACGACAATTTTTAATAGGTGTGGGAATATTGAAACGGTAACTCTACCATGTGTATTACCTCGAATGCCTTATAATGCATTAGCCGGTGCGAAACATACGTATTATCCAGGGACAAAGCAGCAATTGGATGCACAGAGAGGACAGATAACGGAATCTCCGGACATGTTTATAAGTTCGGTTCAATACTATTGCGATGTGACCTTCGATGCTAATGGGGGTGGATTTAATGATACTGATTCGGAACAAAAAAATAATCTTAAAAACTTGGAGTGGCATAAATCTGACGAAGGAACAGGTTGAGAGCATTGGTGAACCGAAAAAGCTGGTAAAAAATTTATTGGTTGGAGTACTGTTTCGACTCCTTCGAGTGTCGCCACACCACTCAGGCTGACAACTGATATTGAAGCAAAAATATATGATTATAGAAAGACTTTTTATGCGATGTACAGAGATGTCGTTCCTGCCACTATTGCCATTAACGATTCCAACAAAACCTTTAAGGCAGGTACGGAAAGTAATACCTTTACCATTACCGCAACCAAAGGCGACACAGAAGCAGCCAAGGTGAAGTTTAAGTTCACAAATGGTACAGTACAGTACAAAAATAACAGCACCGATTGGACTGATCTGACTGGCAATGAGATAAGCATTGACGAGCTGAACAGTGTGCTGTTCCGGATTGCAACCAATAAGAATGCCACTGTTGGTACCTCTACCCTGACCGTGGAGCTTGTAACGGATCAGGGCACTGAGATTGGCGTACAAAATACGGCAGACTTTACTGTGACGGCCCGTACCCCTGCAGCTGTTACCATTACCGGCCCCACCAACAATGCTGTGAAGGCCGGTGAACCCAGCCAGACCTTTACAATGAGCATTACCAACCACGATGATGCAGTTGGCAAGGTGACATTTGACTTTGACGGCGAAGTGCAGTATGCGGATAATACATACAGCCCCAACTGGACAACGGTTGATAAGGACAATGGTGTGACCCGTGCAATTGCAACCGGTAAATATTTCCGTGTTGTACCCAAGGCAGATGCTGCTACTGGTGATATGACCCTGACTGCAAAGCTGGTTGATACCGATGGCAACGAAATTACTGGTGCAACCGCAAGCACGACCTTTGCTGTAACGGCCCGGAAGCCTGCCGAGGTTACTATTACCGGCCTTGACAATACCACGGTGAAAGCCGGTGAAGCAAAAGAATTTACCGTAAATGTTACTCCCAATGACGATACCATTGACAAGGTGACCTTTGGCACGACCAGCGGCGAGGTACAGTGGAGCAGTGATAACGGCAACACTTGGACAACTGTGCCTGGTGATGTGGATTACAGCGACCTGACCGGAAAGCAGTTCCGTGTTGTGCCTGCCGCCGATGCAGCAAATGGCACTGTAACTGTGACCGTTATTGCAAAGAAAGCAGATGGCACGGAAGCCGCCAAGAAAGATGCAAGCTTTACTGTGACCAAGAAGGAAGAGCCTGTTACTCCCGGCGGCGGCAGCACTGGCGGCGGCGAGAACCCGGGCGAGAATCCCGGCAGCAGCACGACACCGAAGCGTAAGCTGGAGATTGCCGATGGTACCCTGACCAGTGTGACGGTGAAGGATGAGAACGGCAATCTGAAGGATATTACCGATACCATTACCAAGGATCTGGATGGAAAGTATGAGATCCCTGTAGGTGCCAAGGTGACCATCACCGCAAAGGATGCCCCCGAGGGCATGAAGTTTGGTGAATGGAGCATCAGTGATAAGACACTTCTGAGCGACCCCGATGTTCCTTACACAGAAAAAGACCTGATCTTTACCATGCCGGACAATCCGGATGGAGTGAAGCTCAGCGTGGTCTATCTGGAAGAAAGCATCGGCGAGGAGCCGAATCTGGTGGAAAAGGGCGCTCTTGCCGGCACGGTAGTTGTTGGCAGTGCAGCGCTGTTGTACCAGGGCCACATGCTGGGTACTGAGTTGTACCTGCGGTATCTGCTGCCCCACGGGGCCATTATCCCGCAGAACCGTGCGGAGCTGGCAGTGCTGCTGTGGCAGGATGCCGAAAATCCGGAACCTGTCAGCACCACTCTCTACAGCGATATAAGCGATGAGGACAGCGCCATTCAACAGGCTGCCCGCTGGGCCGTGGAGAACGACCTGATGGAGCAGCTGGATGCGGAGGAACATCCCGACCACTTTGATCCATTTGTACCTGTGACTTTCTCTGATTCTATCCGTGCATGGAAAAAAGACGCAGGAACTGAAAAAAAGACGTTCACTGATTTTCCCTTTGCACTGCAAAGCTTTCCGCCACGCCAAGGCCCCCCGATCAGCGGGGGCTGTCGCTGAAAGCGACTGGGGGGTGCCCCCACAACCGAACCATTCTCTATTCCCAAATAACCTGTGGAAGCGCCCTGCCGGGGAACCGGTGGGGCGCTTCTGCATAGGGGCGGGAGCCGAAACCGCCGCTTTTTCCGCTCTAGCGCCGTGGTTTTTATTGACAAGCTCCCGGCTTGCTATTATAATAGAACAGTCATAATAGCATTCGTGCGCGGCTTTGCGGCTGCGTCAATCCAATAGACAAGGAGAAGATCCAAAATGGCACAAGAAATCAAGATGTCCGCTTCCGGCCTGAAGGCGATGCAGGACGAACTGGAATACCTCAAGACGGTCCGCCGCAAGGAGCTGGCTGAGGAGATCAAGGAAGCCCGCAGCCACGGCGACCTTTCTGAGAACAGCGAGTACGATGAAGCCAAGAACACCCAGGGTCTGGTGGAGAACCGCATCACCGAGCTGGAGCAGATGGTCAAGAACGCTGTGATCATCGACGAGAGCGAGCTGAGCGTGGACAGCGTTGCTGTTGGCACCCACGTTTCCATCAAGATGATCGGCGATGATGAGGCCGAGGAGTACGATATCGTTGGCCGCACCGAGGCTGACCCCATCAACGGCAAGATCAGCGACGAGAGCCCCGTGGGCCACGCTCTGCTGGGCAAGGCCGTGGGCGAGAAGGCTGAAGTTCTGCTGCCCTCCGGCCAGACCGTCGAGTACGAAGTGCTGGCCATCACCCACGCCGCAAACTGAGCCTGAACGGGAGGAAACCATGGAAGAGCAAAAGAGAAACCCCGCTCAGGGCCTGTCTGAGAGCGAGCAGGTGCAGGTGCGCCGCCAGAAGCTGGCCGACCTGCAGGCTGCCGGAAACGCCCCTTCACCTTGACCAAGTTCCCGCAGGACGCATACTCTGCCGACCTGAAGGAAGAATTCAAGGATCTGCCCAACGAGACCGACAGCGGCAAGCAGGTCGCGCTGGCTGGCCGTATGATGTCCAAGCGCGTGATGGGCAAGGCAAGCTTTGCCCACCTGCGCGATGACAAGGGCGATATCCAGCTGTATGTCCGCCGCGACGAGCTGGGCGAGGAGGCCTATGCTGCCTTCAAGAAGCTGGACGTGGGCGATATCATCGGTGTCAAGGGCGAGGTGTTCCGCACCAAGACCGGCGAGTTGAGCGTCCGTGCCACCGAGCTGACCCTGCTGGCCAAGAGCCTGCGCCCCCTGCCCGAAAAGTTCCACGGCCTGACCGATACCGAGATGCGTTACCGTCAGCGCTATGTGGACCTGATCGCCAACCCCGAGGTGAAGGATACCTTCGTCAAGCGCAGCCAGATCCTGAAGGAGATCCGCGCCTATCTGGACGAGAAGGGCTTCCTGGAGGTGGATACCCCCATCCTGACCCCCTTTGAGATCGGTGCCTCCGCCCGTCCCTTCTACACCCACCACAACAGCCTGAACATGGACATGGTGCTGCGCATTGAGACCGAACTGTACCTCAAGCGTCTGATCGTGGGCGGTATGGACCGCGTGTATGAGGTTGGCCGCATCTTCCGCAACGAGGGCATGGACCCCAAGCACAACCCCGAGTTCACCAGCATCGAGCTGTATCAGGCCTTTACCGATTTCCACGGCATGATGGATCTGGTGGAGGAGCTGTACAAGCGCCTGGCCCTCAAGATCTGCGGCAGCATGGTCATTCCCTATCAGGGCAAGCAGATCGATATGGGCCACTGGGAGCGCCTGACCATGGTGGAGGCTGTCAAGAAGTATTCCGGCGTGGACTTCAACGATTGGAAGTCCGACGAGGATGCCATTGCCTCTGCCAAGGAGCATCATGTGGAGCTGCCCGAGGTTCCCACCAAGGGTGCCATTCTGGCCGAGTTCTTCGATGCCTTTGTTGAGGACAAGCTGATCCAGCCCACCTTTATCTATGATTACCCTGTCGAGATCAGCCCGCTGGCCAAGCGCAAGCCGGATGATCCCGCCTTTACCGAGCGCTTTGAGTACTTCATCGACTGCACCGAGTACGGCAACGCCTTCAGCGAGCTGAATGACCCCATCGACCAGAAGGGCCGCTTTGAGCGTCAGGTCGCCGAGCGCAAGGCCATCGAGCCCGACTGCAAGGCTCAGGTGGATTACGACTACGTCAACGCTCTGGAGTACGGTCTGCCCCCCACGGGCGGCCTGGGCTTCGGCGTGGACCGCCTGGTCATGCTGCTCACCGACAGCGCCTCCATCCGCGATGTTCTGCTGTTCCCCACGATGAAGCCGATTGAGCAGTAAAATGCAAAATTAAAACGCAGATACGATGAAATTATGAACAGATTTCAAGCGACATCTGCGGTACTACACCACAACTACACCAATTTTGGGACGTTTTCCCGAAAAAGAGCCTTACAAAGCGGTGTGGTGTAAGAAGTGAATAGACGGATTGGTGTAGTAGGTACACCGAACTCCCAAAACGAAGATACGGCAGCTATGTTGCGAAAACAACGTAGCTGCCGCTTTTGTTTCATATAAGGATTTTATGCTACCAATCGGCGTTCCCTGCGGTTAAATCAGCTCGTCGCTGGTGATTATAAAATGCACCTTGATTCAGCATACGCCAAAATTTACGCCAATGATTCATAGCACACGTTCCACCCAACGCAGTGCAGCGTTAAGACGCTCACTTTGCCGGTCATGATGGCCGTAGTCATCCAGCACAGTTTTAGCTCCACATGTCGCTTGCAGGGCAGTGTGGACTCGTTGGGCGTAGCTATAGGCATCACACAGACGGTTGTTGTGGCCTTCGCCCTCCCGGATACCATTTTGCAGATAAACCTGTGCGGAGTAGTTTTTGGGGACATGTTCCTCTATGAAATCGGCAACACCCGGATACCAGAACGACCCACAGAGGGAAAATACTGCAGCAAAGGCATCTGTTTCCCAGAGACTCATGGTTGCAGCCAGACCGCCCAGCGAATAGCCGCCATACGCCAGTTTTTCCGTGTCAAGGGCGTATTCGTCTATAAGCGCCGGGAGAATTTCGTTGTTCAGTTCTCGATGATATTGTCCTAGCTGCCCGCCAAAATCCGGTGTGCCCGGTCGAAAAGCCGGTTCTGGCCACGGGGTATACTCTGAAAGTCTGTTATTGGGGTATACCCCCACCAACACTGCTCGTTCCGTGCGCAGATTCAACTGCTCAATCAGTTCCCCATCGTTGAGTAGGATTGCAGGATTTTTGCCTTTGCGCAGTCCCTTTTCCGGGAACCGGGCTCCAATTCGATGTGAACCGAGGTTTAGAATATCCATCCATAACCACCCTTTTTTGTCAATTATTACGCAGTGTGGGGTGCTCCCCACATAGACAAACGGTAGCATTTTGTGCTATATTAGCATTAACTAACCGCTTTTGCACAAAGGAGCTCCCAATGAATCAAATATCCGCGCTTCCTAATCCGCTGGAAATTTTATTTCAGGAATACAATCAGGGCCGAATCGAGTCTGTCGGCTTCCGCAGCTTTACCCTGCACGCTGGTGAGAGTAATAGCTACCGCACCCTGAAAAGTGCACTGATTGTTCCGGTGTCGGGTCGGGCCATCTTCTCATTTGAGCACGAACCCTTCATTGCCAAGCGAGGACTATTCCTGCACGGATGTCCCGACAAGACCCTGACCATTTCGGCCTTGGGCGAGCAGGATTTCCACTACATCAATATGTACTACGAAAACGACCGGCCTTTGCTGTTCTCCCACAAGCTCAAAAATCCGGAACAGACCTTTTCCATTCTGGAGCAGATCCTAAAGCTCCACCCGGACGCTGACATCCGCAGCCAGTACCAGCAAGAAAAGCTGACAGAAGAGTTCTTCGCCCAGATTTTTGCAGATTTTCAGCCCGAGGAAACTTACAATGAAAGCCAAATCATGAGCATCCTGCTGGATTTCATCGCAGAGCACTATGCAGAGCCGCTGACGCTGGACGCACTGGCCGAGCAGGTCAATGAGAAAGCTGGACATGTCAGCTATCTCTTTTATAAGTACAAAAACATCCGCCCCATCGATTACCTCATCAATTATCGTGTCCGAATAGCCACTGAGCTTTTGCGTTCCGGCGACTACACTGTGACACAGGCCGCTCATGAGGTCGGCTACCGAGATGCCTGTTATTTCAGCCGCATTTACAAAAAACGGATGGGCTTTCCGCCCACCCGTATTCTGCCATAACCGAAATTTTTGATTTCAGGTTCCGTTAAGATGCACTGTACATGAAGTTGTACAGGGTCTCAGCAGAATCGATGACCCGTGCACCGTAGTCCATTACGTCATCATAATCCATCTCGATGACCTTCTGGTTGGCGATGGCGGGAACCTCCTGCACGACGGCGTTGGAGGTCAGCTGCTCCACCGCGTCGGCATCGGTGGAACCAAAGCGGTCTGCGCGGACGTAGACGATGATATCCGGGTTCATGGAGACCAGATTCTCCAGCGTCAGGCCGTTGCCGCCCTTGTCCAGAACATTTTCAGCGTTCAGGGCATTCAGCATACAACTGCTCATCTTGGAATTGAAGGCCACGAAGGTGCCATCGGCGTAGCCAGCCATGAACAGAACCTTCAGGGGCTCTCCACTCTGGCCGCTGACCTTGTCCATCAGCGCGTCGATTCTCTCCTGCAGCTCGTCAGCGTAAGCGTTTGCAGTCTCCTGCACGTTGAAAATCTCGCCAATGTTCCGCACATCTTCTACGATGTTGTCCAGAGCCTGGTCAGTGGAAGCACTGGCCAACTCGGTATAGACGGGAATGCCCAGTTCCTGATAGGATTGGACGGTGCCAATGCTGCTTTCGGTGAACATCAGAGGACCCTTGCCAAGGATCAGATCCGGCTCGGTGGCAAGGATAGTCTCCTTGGAAACAGACTTCTTATCGCCAAGGCTGTTCAGCGAAGCAACTTCATCGGCGATGTCGCCTTTCAGGGCGTTGTCATTATCGAACACACCGACAATTTTGTCCTTGAGCCCCAGCTTAATGAGCAGCTCGGTCATGGACAACTGGGTGGACAGCACCTTTTCGGGGGCATGATCGTAGGTCATATCCACAGCATTGCCATCAGCGTCATAAATCTGCAGGGTCAGGGGGTAAGAGGTCTCTTCGGCGGAGACGGTGCTCTCGGCAACAGACGAAGCAATCTCAGAGGAGGCGGCAGCAGACGATGCCACAGAAGATGCGGTCTGACCACAGCCAGTGGTCAGCATGACGGCTGCCAGTGCCGCGGCAGCAACACTCAGGGTTTTCTTTTTCATAAAGGTTCCTCTTTCTGCGGGGTACTCCCGCGTTTTTGTTATAGATATTGAATCATCAGTTTTCCGTTGATCGGGCTGGGGTACACACAGGCTTCTACATCAAAGATTCGGCGCAGATTTTCGGGGGTTATCACCGCTTGAGGCTGGCCCTGCGTTACAATTTCGCCTTGTTTCATCAGATAGAGGTGGTCGCAGAATTGTGCTGCAAGGCTCAGATCGTGCAGCGCTGCCAGGACCGTGATCTGCAAATCTTTGATGATTGAAAGGATTTCTAACCGATAACGGATATCCAGATGATTTGTCGGTTCGTCTAGGATCAGGATCTTGGGCGACTGGGTCAGCGCGCGGGCCAGAACCACTCGCTGCTTTTCGCCGCCCGAGAGAGACTGAAAGTTACGGTCACGGTAGTTTTTCATACCAACCTTGTCCAGTGCTTCCAAAGCTATCTCGTAGTCCCTCTCCCGTTCTTGCTCCAGCAAGGAATGGAAGGGATACCGTCCCATCAGGGCGATGTCCAGCACGGTATAGTCAAAATTGATCTGGTTGAATTGTCCCATCACCGCCATGTTCCGCGCCAGCTTTTTGCCGGGAAAGTGTGTGATGTCCTCGTCATCCAGACGAACGATGCCGCTGTCCATCTTTTGTGTGCGGTAGATGGAGCGGAGTAGAGTGGTCTTGCCGCTGCCGTTGGCACCCAGCAAGGCCGAGAATTTCCGGTCCGGCACCTCAATGGAGAGATGCTGTACAATTGGTTTGCCGGAAATCGAAATGTTTACGTCTTTCGCATCCAGTCTCATTCAATTGCCTCCAAATCCATATTTTTTACGCACCATCACATAGACGAAGAACGGCGCACCCATCAAGGCGGTGAAGATGCCCACAGGCAGCTCGGTGTTGGGAATCAGACTGCGGGCGATGGCATCTACCCAAAGCATGAACAGTCCGCCGGATAATGCCGCAATCGGCAGTAGTTTTCGGTGGGCTGTGCCGGCAATGGCGCGGGAAACATGCGGGATGATGAGCCCCACAAATCCGATAGTGCCGCAAACCGATACAAGTGCACCGGTCAGCACCGAGAGCACCAGCAGGTAAACCAACCGACACCGGAAGGTGTTGATGCCGATGGTGGAAGCTGCTTCCTCGCCCAACATCAGGCCATCCAGCGTCTGCGCCTGCGTCCGGAAAAAGACTGCTGCCGCCAGTACGATCAGTGTGATAAGGCCGATGTTTTTCCATCCGGCGCGGGTCAGGGAGCCCATCGTCCAGAACTTGATGGACATCATACCGTCCGAATCGCCTGCTACCGCAATGATAAAGTTGGAAAATGCTGTCAGCAGTGCATTGACAATCATGCCGGAGAGAATCAGTTTGACCGAGGTGGTTTTACCGTCCGCCGAGGAGAGGGCCAATACGAGAAAGCAGGCACCGCCTGCTCCTACAAAGGCCCAAAAGCCGGAGATCACGCCCAGCCCTAAAAAGAGTGAACCAGTGGCTCCCAGCGTTGCGCCTGCCGACACACCAAGAATATATGGGTCTGCCATTGGGTTTTGGACAACTGCCTGCATCACGCAGCCACAGAGCGCCAGCCCGCTTCCGGCCAGAAAGCCCAGAATAATTCGGGGCATTCGGATCTGCCAGACGATCTGTTCAAATGCCAAAGATACCGAGGTGCCTGTGTCTGTCCCGAACAGGTGCCGAAGCAGGATCGATAGTGTATCTTGTACCGGAATGCGGACTGCTCCCATGCAAAGCGTAATAATTGCAGAAACAAGCGTTAGAATCATCAATAGAATGATCGTCAGTCGTGTCTTTTTCATATAGAAATTACCTTCTCAAGTGGTTCGAGGTTAGCTTTGACTACCTGCAAAGTATTTTACAGGCTGCTTGCAGATTTGTCTATGGACAATTCTTTAAAGAATGGACGATTCTTAAAAACCGGATAGCCAGATTACTTTTTGTCAAGAGGGTAGGCGTCGTCCAGCCCTCTCTCTTTTTGCCAAAGTTTTCCTCGCCTTTTCTTGCAAGCTGCCGAAAGTGACGCGTTCTCAAAAGTTCGCGTTTGCGTAGCGCAGCAGAGCAATGAAAGCCCCAGTGGGGCTTTTAAGCGACAGAACGGTCTTGCGTAGCAAGATGGAGGGGCCTTGCCCCGACAAGTTCACGTTGACACGGCTCGATTTTTGTGGTAATCTATCCCAACAATTTAATATAACATATTTATCTTAGAGTTCCAGCTCGGCTCCCGAAGGAGTCGGCGCAAGTTTTTGACTTTCTTATCGCTACATAACGAACCCGAACCAAGGCCATCCCGGAAGGGATGGTTAGGTTCAGGTTGTTGTGTGGCGATTTTTATTGCCAGATCCAGCACCGCACCTTGAAAACCGCATGACCGTCTGCATGGGATACCCGGCGATGACCCCGCAAGGGAGAGCCTGGAAACGCCGCCGAGAGGGGGCAGGAAATCCATGCAGGGAGAACGGCAGAATGGTGGACACCATGCCCCTGCGGTGTGAGATCTTCGAGATGATGCGTGAATATGTCGGAGCGAACCTTGCCAAGAAGGTCACCAATGTGGTAGATGTGCTGAAACTGGCGGCACAGGTGGAGGACGGCCATGAGGGCCTCCACCTGTTGATGGTGGATCCCCACATCCCTGCCGGCGCAAAGCTGTACTAAGCTGCCGGAAGCGTCCCCGGAGCGTCCGGAACCTAGAATCAATATAAAAGAGCCGCTGCACCTGTGTGAGGTGCGGCGGCTCTTTTTGCATCTTTTCAGCGAAAGCTGCGGCGCGGGAGCGGCGGTTCAGCGGGCCTTTTTGGGGCCGCTTTCATCCGGGGCGGAGTCGGGGGCGCTGTTGCCGCCGGAATTCAGGATCGCGGCAAACTGCTGCAGCTGCTTGAGGGAGCTGACCCCCAGCTTTTCGTAGATGTTCTTGTTGTGGAAGCGCAGGGTGCTGTCCTTGATGTCCAGCTGCTCCACGATCTCCCGGGAGCGCAGCCCGGCCACATAGCCGTCAAAGATGCGGCGCTCGGTCTTTGTCAGGTTGGGGATGCCCTCCAGAAAGGTCTGGAAGGCATCGGGGACGGATTCGTTGCGGCACACGTCTGCCAGCCGGGAAAGCTCTGTCTGCATCTGCTGGCGCTCCATCTGCAGCTCGTCCATCCGCCGCCGGGACTCCCGCCGGTCCTCCTCAAACTGCCGGAACGCAGGCGAGAGGATGTGCTGGTGGAAGTACATGCAGCAGAACACCACAAAAAAGAGGATGAACAGGCCGATCAGCAGCATTTGCAGGTTGCCGGAAAAGATCAGCCTGCGGTAGTCCGTCATGGGGATGCAGACGGCCAGCCGGTAGGACTGGTTCTCGCTCAGGCGGCAAAGCTCCGAGATGCCTGCATAGGCGCTGTCGGAGCCGATCAATTGGGTCAGGCTGCCGCCCATGCTGCGCAGCACCAGCGTGTCCCGGGGGGCGTGGAAGTAGCCGTCGGTGGTGCCGCTGCTGAGGGCGGCGCTGGCGTTCAGCCCGCTGTCTGCCGGGGCAAGCAGGCAGATCAGGTGGTCAAAGCCGGTGGGCTGGGCAAAGTTCTGCTTGAAAAAGCTCTGGCTGATCTCAAAGCCGCACAGCCCGTACATGGTGCCATCGCGGCCCCGCAGGGGCAGCAAAAACAGCTGTACCTCCTCCGAGGTGCCGGGGAGGCTGAACCGCTCCGTCAGCGTATAAGCCTGGTACAGCGGGGTGCTGCTGGGGGTCATCCAGCGGTCGTAGTCCGGGAACTGGTCGGTTTGGAATTCCATGCGCCATTTGCGGTGGGGCATTACGCTGTGGGTCTTGCCCACATCGGCGCTGCCGCGGTAGAGCAGCAGGGGCACGGTGGGGGTGTCGGCACCGCCTTTCTGCACATAGAGCCCGGCGCGGGAGTACCCGGCCCCCTCCATGCGGGTATTGACGGTGGCATCCAGCAGCACAAAGGCACCGGAGCAGCTGGTCCGGCGCAGGCTGCGGCAGAGCGGCTCGATCATCTCCTCCTCCAGCGCGTTCAGCACCTCGGGGGAGTCGTTCAGCTGGTCAAAGGTCATCTCCCGGCTGGCAAGCTGCCGGTCCACCAGAGCGCCCATATCCTCAGAGAGGTTCACGCCCATGACCGCCAGCTGGTCAAAATAGCGCTCCATATCGTTCTGGAACACCGAATACTGGATCTCCAGGCTGCGGGTGGTGTCCTTTTTGGTGTTGTGCAGGCTGGCAAACAGGAACAGCGCCGCGCCAAAGGTCAGCAGCAGCAGCGCAGCCAGCAGCAGGCAGGGCCACAGCAGCCGGGAACTCATGGAGCTCTGGCGGATATTCTCACGGTGCCGGGCAAAAAAGTGCATCAAAGTTCCCCCTTTTTGGCTGTGCTGCGGGTTCAGGCATTGTCACACAGCAGCTGCCAGGTCTCCTCGGTCAGGGCTTCCAGCGTTTCGCCGTTGGCAAGCCGCTGGGGGTAGTCCTTCTGGCGCAGGCTGTCGTACAAGGCTTTTGCCTTGGCGTGGTACCCCACGATGCCCGGCTCGGACAGGGGGGTGTTCTGGAGACGCATCTCGTTGTAAACATCGTACAGCCGCTGGTAGCTCTGCTGCTCGAACGGATAGTCCGCAATGGCATCAAAGGCGGCGCTGGATACCGGCATATATCCGGTGTCGGCGGCAAATTCCAGATTGCGCTGCTGCTCGGTGAACCAGCGCAGGAACACAGCGGCGGCTTCGGCCTTCTGGTCGGTGGTCTTAAAAGGCGCACAGGCCCACACCGGCCTGCGGCATCAGGGGCGTGGTGGTCCCGGCGGCGTGGGGCAGGGGAGCCAGCAGCTAGGTCGGTGGGCTCGGTGGTGTTGTCCGGGTAGGTGACGAAATCATTACTAAATAGAGGATGGCCGCGGAGCTGCCAAGGCCCGCCAGCGTTTCGCCGGTCATCACCTGCGTGTTGGAGTACAGGTCCGAGATTAGAATATCGCCCTGCACCAGCCCCCGGGCAAACTCCATCCACGAGGTACGGAAAGCTTCATTGGTCAGGTCGTACCAGCAGTCCTTGTATAGTTCGCCGCTGCCCTGTTCCAGCGCGTTCAGCTCCACCAGACGCAAGGGGTAGTCCAGCGCGCAGAAGGGCTTGCCCTGCGACCACTGCCGGTAAGCGGCGGCCATCTCAAAAAAGCCGTCCCATGTGGCAAGGGTGGAAAGCTGTGCCCCGGTATCCGCCGCAAATCGGGCGTACTGGGAGCCGTTGAGGAAGATGAGCTGGGTGGATTTGGACACCGGGAACACCACCTGCCGCCCCTCAATGATGCCGTCCTGCACAAAGCCGGGCACATAGGCCGCCATGTCCTCGGCGGTGAACCAGTCGTTCCAGTCCACAAGGGTCTCAATGCCCAGTGCGCTGGCATCCGAGGGGTGGGCCGAGAACAGGTCCGGCAGATCCAGCGCGCCGGGTTTCCCGGCCTTGGCATCCTGCAGCTGGCCACCGATGGCGGCGCTGTTGGTCATGTTGGTCACATTGAGCAGAATGCCCTTCTCCCTGCCCACGGTGTCGTTGAACTCGGTGAGCAGGCGGTTCATGGGCGAGTCTGCCTGTTCGCCGTACACATGCCAGATGCTGAGCATGGTGGGGTCCTTGGCAGAGAGCAGGGTCTTGCTGCCGCCGCAGCCCGTAAGAGCCAGACCGGGGAGAACTGCCGCAAGCTTCAAAAATGTCCTTCGTTCCATTTTTCATGACTCCTTTCCGCACATTGCAGCCAGAGGGGGAAAACCGGCACAGGCAGGGCTGCAGCTGCCTGTTTTGGTGGGAAACTCCCCCAAAATCCCCCAATTTTGGGCTTTTTGGGGGGATTTTTTGAGGGGGAAGCCCCAAACCCCCAAAAATTTTTTTGGAATTGCCCCCAAAAACGGCTTTTCTGAGGGGGCAATTTTTTCCCGGGTATGGTACAGTACAACCAGAAAAAGTCCTGCGCCGGTGCAGAAAGCCTGTCGCTGT
>ENA-OQIX01000149-OQIX01000149.1-human-gut-metagenome-genome-assembly--contig:-NODE-149-length-14132-cov-2.060193_pt1 | contig 14132 bp, 19 predicted proteins | sample MGYA00242591_ERZ504756 | MGnify/ENA primary metagenome ERZ504756 (study PRJEB26092, sample SAMD00036369) | human gut metagenome | host: Homo sapiens | study: EMG produced TPA metagenomics assembly of...
AAGAGCTGGCCCTGTTCAAAGCCATCAACGAGGTCTGGTATGAAGTCAACAAACAAGTAGCCCCCAATCCCAAACTTGATATCTGCAAGTCTGTGGTCTACTGTCAGGAGGCTGCCGACCTCGCAAAGTTTACAGCCAGCCCCTTTGAAACCTATGACCCTGAAATGGACGAGGAGGATTTCCGCAAATGGAACCTGCCTGATGATGTATTCTACGACTACAAAGACCGTGAGGCTGAAATGATAGCGGAAATCGATAAAAAATATGGAAGCGGAAGCTATCGGGGGACTGGGGGAGTTTCTAACAGCACCCATGACGGTATGCAATTAACGAAACTGTATCCTCATAGTCAGAGCGAGGTCAGGGAGTTTGTGCGGTATCTGGCCGGGCCTGGACTGGTGAGTCCGCATCCCGAGCAGTGGATGATCGGGCTCTACTGCCCCACCATTAAGGGCAAGACCTATGCGGTGGCGGTAATGGTAAACTATTCACAGCACTGAACCGGGGCAGGGATGCACGGACTTCCCGCAAATCCCGAACCGTAATCTATAATATACTGTATTGAAAGGAGCACCCCATGAAAGAACTGAACAGACGCGCATTCCTCACCCTTACCGGCGCAGCCGTTGCAATGATGGCACTGGCCGCCTGCGGCGACGAGCCCTACGCACCTCCCGCACCTCCCGCACCTCCCGCACCCACTACGTCCAAAGAAGCCGAGCTGGTGGCAGCCATCAACAAGGTCTGGAAGGAAAAGTACGATGCAAAGGCGGTTGTCCATGAGCAGCTGACCCTCAATCAGGATGCGGTGGGTGCCATAAGGTGCTACGGACGTGTTTTTGTAAGAGGCCAACGAGACACCGCATACGTTGAAAGACCCTGACCACAAGATCATTTTTGGGGAACTCAATGGACTTGAGGACAAGATACTGAACAAGTATGGCAAGGACAGTTTGGCAGGTATGGCCGGAATCTCCGAACCGTCTCCCGATATGGTGGTGGCTCTGGAGGATGCGTATTCTTGCGAGGATACTGCCGTTCGGACTTTTGTAGCAAAACTGCTGAACAATTCTAATAGCGCCAAGGCAGAGTTCATCAGCATCTACTGCCCGGTGGTTCAGGGCAAGACCTACATGACCGCTGTTGTGTTCCGAAATAACAAGGCATAAGATAACCAGACTTCCCCCTTTTGCCCCGGGCACACTCCCCCTGTGTCCGGGGCTTTATAGAAAGGAGCACCCCCATGAAACGATACGACCGACGGACGTTCCTCAAGCTCTCCGGCGCATCGGCGGTGATGCTGGCCCTGAGCGCCTGTGAGGACGAGGGCTTTGGCGGTTCCGGTGCGTCGGACATCCCGGACTCCGGCAGCTCCTCCCCCCCTCCTGCCTACGACCCCTTTTACAGTGGGGAGATCACCACCCTTGGCCTCCGCTTCCGGAGGCTCCCGATTCGCCCCCTATTCCGGTGTATCCGGGACGGCAGAAAGATCTTTGAGATCATCAATGCCGAGCTGACCCGGCGGAAGGTGCAGTACTTCAAACTGCAGTACAATGCGGGTCTGGAACACTCCATTCAGTCCGAAATGCAGATGTTTGTGGACTACGACACTCCTTCCTTCTCCGCAGAGGAAGGGCTGGAAGCCCGGATGAACGGCGATTATGTGGATGGAATGTGGGCTGGCTTTGATGAGGGCGGTTATGGATGGGGCAGAGGCTCCACCGGCTTCATCCGGAGCATCCACCACAACTGCTATGGCATCCAGCTGGACCATTACAGAGAGAAACGCTACTATCTGGACCGGCCCTACCCGGCCAATCAGGCCCAGTTCAAGGCCCTGATGGATGAGCTGGAAGGAAAATTCAATTATGCCCCGGGCCCCATGGACTCTCAGGAAGTGGACGTGTTCGACATCGGCATCACCGTGGCGGATGTTCAGGGCAAGACCTACTGGGCGGCCTATATCATGCGTACGCCAGAAAACCCCACAACGATGAATGACGAAAAGGAGACAGCCATGAAACACAAACGTTTTGCTGCTGTGGTTCTGGCGGCGGCTCTCTGGCTGACCGGCTGCGGCGGCGCAGCGGCCCCCGCTGCCCCCGCAAACTCCGGTGCAGCTGCCAAAAGCACCGCAAGCACGGCAGTGCAGACAGCCCAGAAGGAGCGCATCACCGATCAGTTCGCGCTGGAAAAGAACGTTTCGGGCGTGTGGGGAGAGGAAGAGGTGCAGTACATTTCCGTCCATGTGCCGCAGCTGGAATGCGACAGCCCGGATGCCGTAAGCCTGAACAAGGATCTTGCCGCCATCTATGCGGCGGATTTCCGGGAATATGAGGCCTACGAGGAGGCCGGGCAGCCGGGCGGCGAGTACCCGCAGATCGGTGTGGGCTGGGATGCCTACTGGTACGGCGACTGCGTCAGCCTGGTGGTGCGCAGCCGCTACGGCGGCACCGCCCCGTGGCGTTACAGCGGCTGGTGCTTCGATTTTGCCACCGGCCAGCAGATCACCGTGGCCGAGATGCTGCAGCGCATGGGTCTGGACCCGGACACCGTGCAGGAGCAGGTGCAGCGGCAGGCCATGCAGGCCTTTGACCGGGAGATGGCGCAGGGCGCGTATTACGAGGGCCTGCGTCTCGGCGGAGAGCTTTCGCAAATGCGAATGGACACGCTGGAATACAATGAACTGGAAAACCTGTGCCTGCTTTGCCACAGCAGGATCAGCTGGTGCTCCGTGGAAAGTACAGCTGTGAAGAAGGCTGGCAGCAGCTGGATATGGAGATCCCGCTGACCTCCGCCGCCCCCGCCGATCCCCCGGTGCTGACCGATACCTACGATGGTGTGCAGGTGCAGCTGGAGGGAACGCAGGCCGCCATCACCCTGAGCCCCGCGCCAAAGACCGACCAATGGGGCGACATTGGCATCCGGGTGGAACAGACGCGCACCTACCCCATCCTTGGCGCTTACAATGAATATGTGGACGTGTGCATCGGGGAGCAGGAGGACGGCTTCTTCCGCCCGGTGGTCTATCTGCTGACCAAAGACGGCGTGGTGGAGTATGTGGACGTGCTGCGCTGCCTCCTGTTCGGGGATGCCATGATCTGCCAGGACCCCATCTACTTTGCCAACAACGGTGTGGCGCTGGAACTCTGCGGCAGCGAGGTGAACCTGCGCCGGGCGGATGGCTCTGTGCTGGAGCTGGCTCCCCTGTCGGCAGAGTGGAGCGCGCAGGAGATCCCCTATTCCGTCATCGGCTCCTACAACTATACCGACGAAACCGGCTGGAGCTGGATGGACCTGACCAGTGACGGCAGCGTCCAGATGGGCATGCAGGACAACAGCCGCATGGATCAGGGCGATGCCGCATATCTGGGCGTTGTGCCCGAGGGCGTGGTGCTGGGCATCTCTACGGATGCGGGGCTCAACTTTGTGGCGGCGTTCAAGATGGACCTGTACACGAGAACCTGACCATGACCATGATCGCCGGGCAAAACCCCTTTGCCGAGGGCGAGACCCAGCTGCAGATGAACCGCAGCTACGGTTGAGAAAACAAGGAGAACCACCATGAAACACAAACGCCTTGCCGCTGCGGTGCTGGCGGCGGCAGTGGTGCTGGCGGGGTGCGGCAGCGCAGCGGCTCCCGCTGCCCCCACAGGCTCCGGCACTGTCCCCCAGAGCACCGCAGACACGGCGGTGCAGACAGCACAAAAAGACCGCATCACCGAGCAGTTCACGCTGGAAAAGACCATCCAGCTGTACGAGTGGGGCAGCGCACAGAAGTTGAACATCCATGTGCCGCAGCTTGTGTGCTACAGCCCGGACGCCGCTTATATCAACTATGAGCTTGCCGCCATGTATGCGGCAGAATTCCGAGAGTACGAGGACAGCCCGGAGATCGAGCCCCAGCAGGACGAGGGGAGCCCCGGATACTTATGATACTTATATCAACTGGGATGACCTACTGGTAACGGCGACTGCGTCAGCCTTGTGAATGTTCCGCTACGACGGCGGTACCGATCCGGGGTATTCCCGGGGCTGGTGCTTCGATTTTGCCACCGGAAGCAGGTCTCCGTGCTGAAATGCTTCAGCGCATGGGGCTGGACCCGGATGCCGTGCAGCAGCAGATGCTGCGCGAGGCCATGCAGACCTTTGACCGGAATATGGCGCAGGGCGGCTACTACGAGGGCCTGCGCAGCGGCGGCAATCTGGCAAGCATGCGGATGAACACGCTGGAAAACAACCAGCTGGATGACCTGTGCCTGCTGCTGCCGGAGCAGGACCGGCTGGTGCTCCGGGGCGGGTGCAGCTCCCCCGCCGGGTGGGGCTGGCGGCAGCTGGATGTGGAGATCCCGCTGACCCCCGCCGACACCCCGGTGCTGACCGATACTTACGGCAGCGCTTCGGTGCAGCTGGAAGGAACCCAGGGCACCGTCACCCTCCGCCGCACGCCGGAGACCGCCGCATGGGACGCGGATTACGGCATCCGGCTGGAACAGGACCGCACCTACCCCATCCTTGGCATCTATAATGAGTATGTGGATGTGTGCATCGGAGAACTGGGCGCGTCCTTCCACCCGGTGGTCTATCTGCTGACCAGGGACGGCGTGGTGGAGTATGTGGATGTGCTGCACTGCCTTATGTTCGGCAGCGCTCTGGTCTGCCAGGACCCCATCTACATTGCAAACAACGGCGTGGCGCTGGAACGCAGCGGCAAAGAGGTAATTCTGCATCAGGAGGATGGCTCTGTGCTGGAGCTGGCTCCCCTGACAGCAGAGTGGAACATGCAGGAGATCCCCTCGGAGGCCGTCGGTGCCTTCAACGACATGTCTGACAACCAGTTTGACTGGATGGACGTGGAAAGCAACGGTTCCGTCCAGATGGGCGTGCAGGACAACAACGTTTTCTATCAGGGCTACGCCGACTATCTGGGCGTGGTGCCGGAGGGCATGGTGCTGGGCGTCTCTACCAGCGAGACGGCAGACGGGATGCCGGGCATCACCTTTGTGGCGGCGGTGAAGTACGACCTGTACAACGAGACCCTGAACCTTACCATGATCGCCGGGCAAAACCCCTTTGCCGAGGGCGAGACCCAGCTGCAGCTGATCCGCTGCCCGGATCCCTGACCCCGGCGGGAGCCGCTGAGAACACAGGAGAACCACCATGAAACACAAAGCATTCCGCTGGATACCGGCAGTTTTGCTGGCAGCGCTGCTGGCGGGCTGCGGGGCAAAGACCGCAGCCTCTGCCCGCCCGGCTGGCAGCCGGGAGCTGAAATCGACCCCGCCGGATTCCATGCACGCCACCGTGATGATCACCGAGCAGTACACCCTTGAAAAGGTGGTGCAGGCGGAAACGGCGGCAAGGTCCGGTTGAACATCCATCTGCCCCGGCTGGAAAGCGACAGCGCCGATGCTGCCCGCATCAACGCTGAGATCGCCCAGCTCTACGAATACGATGTGCAGGAGTACGCAGACTGCCCGGCGGCAGCCGACCCAGATTCGTGGGACATCTGCATTGAGATGAACTGGAACGCCAGCTGGTACGGCGACTGCGTCAGCCTTGTGGTCAGCAGCTGCTATGCGGTACGGATGCACCCTTCCATTGGGGCTGGTGCTTTGACTTTGACAGCGGAAAACAGCTGACCGTCACCCAGATGCTGCAGCGCATGGGGGCAGACCCCGCTGCGCTGGAAGAGGCGCTTTACCGCGACGTGAAGCGCCGGGATGAGCTGGACCGTCAAGCCGCCATCGAGAGAGGAATGCTGCCCCCCGGCAGCCTGAAAGAGGGAAACACCGCATGGTGGACTTCGCTGGACGAGCTGCCGGTTTCGTTTGACGAAGCGGGGAACGTTACCTTTCTCATCCGCCGGTTCAGCGCCTCCGGGGAGGAGTACGTGACCGATGCCCCGACCATCCCGCTGGACGCACAGCCGCTGCCACCGGACTGGGAGTGGCAGGTGCTGGCCGAGTGGATGGCAGTCACGGCGGTGACGCAGGGTGAAAGCTGTGTCCCCGCCGACCGCAACGAAAGCTTTACCTTGCGGCTGGAAAAGGCCGAGATCACCGGCACGGTGACCGTCTCCTTCATCCGGGAAACATACGTCAGCCCGCAGATCCAGTCCGCTGCCGAGACCCGCACCGGAGAGCTGAATGCCGGCGCTGTGACCGGCTGGGACGGGGAAAAAAGTCAGGGCTGGAACCTGACATGCCTCAGCGAGGACGGCAGAAGCCGCTGGACCATCTCCATGATGGAGGACCGCTCGCTGCGGATGCAGTCCACCGGCCCCAAAAAGGGCAGTGAGGTCTGGTACGTTTTCAGCGCACCGAGGCGTGGGACGACATCGGCTACACCGCCATCCCCCGCAGGCTGTGGGGCACTTACCGCGCCGGAGACGAGGCCGCAAAGGGCATCCGCTGGATGACCTTCCTGCCGGACGGCAGCTGCTGCATGAGCGTGGAATGGGACGGGTGGAACGGCACCCTGACCGGCACCGCCGAGGGAACACAGGGCCGCACCGAGGACGGTACCGAGCTGTACTTCACGCTGACCGACCAGAACGGCAGGCCCTGCGAGTTCTGGGCCATTTTGCTGAACGATGACGGCAGCCCCAGCGGTTGCAGCCTGAAATACCGCGCCGGAGAAGTGCTGTTTGACCGGGACACGCGTCCCATTTACTGGAAAAACGACTCCCCGGATCTAACCCTTGTACCGTGACCGAAACCGGAAACCGTGCGATAACAAAAAAGTTATCGTTTACACAAATAAAACATACAGGAGGAAATTACTATGGGTCTTATCAAAGCAGGTATGGGTGCACTGGGCGGAACTCTTGCAGACCAGTGGAAGGAATTTTTCTACTGCGACGCTCTGGATAAGGATGTGCTGATGGTCAAGGGCCAGAAGCGCACTTCCCGCCGCAGCTCCAACAATGGCGAGGACAACATCATCACCAGTGGCAGCGGCATCGCCGTGGCAGACGGCCAGTGTATGCTCATCGTGGAGCAGGGCCGCGTGGTGGAGGTGTGCGCGGAGCCGGGCGAGTTCACTTTCGATTCGTCCACCGAGCCCAGCGTCTTCACCGGAAACTTCGGCGACAGTCTGGCGCAGACATTCCAGACCGTGGCCAAGCGCTTTACCTACGGCGGCGACACGGGCAAGGACCAGCGGGTGTACTACATCAACACCAAGGAACTGGGCGAGATCCTGTACGGCACCGCCACCCCCATTCCCTTCCGGGTGGTGGTCAGCGAGGAGCGGGGCTACAAGCTCTCGGTGAACCTGCGGTGCAACGGCAGCTTCACCTGCCGCATCTGCGACCCGCTGCTGTTCTACACCAACGTGTGCAGCAACGTCTCCACCCAGTATGACGCATCGGAGATCGCACCCCGGCTGAAGAGCGAGCTGATGAACGCCCTGCAGCCTGCCCTTGCCACCCTTTCGGCCAACAAGGTGCAGTATTACGAGATCCCTGCCCACACGCTGGAGATCTCCGAGGCGCTCAACGAGCAACTGTCGAATGTCTGGCGCAAAAAGCGGGGCATTGAGGTGTTCTCCTTCAACATCAACTCCCTGTCCATCCCGGAGGAGCAGCAGAAGAAGATCACAGAGTGGGAAGAAAACGCCATGACCACCGACCCCACCACCGCTGCCGCCCGTCTGGTGGGCGGCCAGATCGATGCCATGAAGACCGCCGCCGGCAACACCGCCGGTGCCATGACCGGCTTTATGGGCATGGGCATGGCGGCCGGTGCAGGCGGCATGGGCGGCATGAGCGCCCAGAACCTGTTCGCCATGGGCCAGCAGGCCCATCCGGACAGCGTGGACGCGCCCCAGCAGGTCAGCCGTCCCGCACCCGCCCCGGCGGACAGCTGGCAGTGCAGCTGCGGCGCTACCGTTACCGGCAAATTCTGCCCGGAATGCGGCAGCAAAAAGCCGGAGCCGAAGCCCGCTGCGGACAGCTGGACCTGCAGCTGCGGTGCCACCGTCACCGGTAAGTTCTGCCCGGAGTGTGGCAAGCCCCGCCCGGCGGCAGCAGAAGGCTGGACTTGCAGCTGCGGCGCAGTGAACAAGGGCCGCTTCTGCTCCGAGTGCGGCAAACCAAAGCCCGCCGGTACGCCCAAGTATAAGTGCGACAAATGCGGCTGGGAGCCGGCAGACCCCGCTCACCCGCCCAAGTTCTGCCCGGAGTGCGGCGACCCCTTTGACGACAGCGACCGGACCTGACAATACAGAGCAATGAAAGGAGCATACCATGATGGGATTCTTTTCCAACCTGTTCGCAAAACAGAACTGTGCCGTCTGCGGCAAGGAGTGCGGCACCCTGCACCGCTCCAAGCTCCGGGACGGACAGTTCCTCTGCGATGACTGTGGCAACAAGTGCTCCAAATATATCCGGCTCAGTGAGCTGACGCTGGACGAAGCAAAGGAGCACATGGAGTACATGGCCCGGATGAAGCGGGTGTTCGACGAGGTGTTCGACAAGACCGAGTTCCGGGTCAACGCATACCCCTCCACCCCGACGCAAATGGGGCTGGTGTTCTGCGATGAGCTTGGAATGCTGTACATCGACGACCGTACCGGCGGCCGGGGCAAGATGCCGGAGCTGATCCGCTACGACCAGATCGCCAGCTATGAGGAGTATCTGGACGAGACCCCCGCCAAGGAGCCGGGCAAGGAACCCACCCTCAACGGCGGCGGCCTGAAGCTGAAGCTGGTGCAGCCTCGCGGCATCACCGAGGCCCAGACCCAGCGGGGCATGCATCCCCACCCCTATATCAAGCAGGAGCTGATCATCTGCTTCAGCAAGCGGGACCGGCGGGAGATCGGCTATGCCCACATCGCACGGCAGCATCTGGACCATATCTTCGGGGTCCACGATAATGAGACCAGCATGTTCGGCCGCCGGATGTCCAAGGCCGAGGAACGGGAGCTGAAAGGCCAGATGGGCATGATCGGTGCCATGGGTGCCGTGGCATCTGCCGCCATGAAGGGCGGGCAGCTCTCTGAGCAGGAAAAGGCCCGGTTCGTGGAGAACATCAATCTGGCAAACGACGCCCAGACCGGCGGCATGGCAGTGTACAGCCGCCGTGCTGACGAAGCCTTTGCAAAAGTGCAGTGACCCCAAAAGGAGGAACGGATATGAGAAAGATCCAGCGCAGAGATTTCCTCAAGGCCATGGGCCTTGCCACCGCCGCCCTCGGGCTGACCGCCTGCGGCGGCTCCGGTGCCGCCAGCGCATCCAGCGTTTCCAGTGCACCGGCTTCCAGCAGCAGTGCCCCGTCGCTTCGGCACAGCCGGAATCAGCAGTGGACAAAGCCGCCCCTGCAGGGGCCCCTGTGCCCCAGTTCCAGACCGGGGAGCTGACCATCGGCGAATACACCTTCAAGGCGCAGTACATCCCCTTTGACGTCCGCCGGGAACTGGACGGAGCGCATCACTGCATCCATGCGGACAGCTACCGGGGCAATTACTTCTTCAGCTTTTACAACGAGGACGATGAAGAGCAGTCTGCTAAAATCTTCGAGTATGCCATCCAGGACGACCGGATGACCCCGGTGGCAGAGTACAACATTGACGGAAGCAACGCCCTCAGCATCGACCGCAATGGCATCCTGTACGCCATGGACAACTTTGATGTCTACTGCTACGATCTGAACAGCAGCGACCCGGAAGAGCCCGGCGACGCACTGGACTACATGGGCAGCTGCTATTCCTCCAAGGACCGGGATCTGACCGTGATCTACTGGACCGACTCCGCACCGGTGCTGGTGCAGGACGGCGAGTACACCGAGCTGATACTGGAAGGGGATAACGAGATCGGCCCCTTCTGCAGCATGTCCTCCCTGAACCTCAGCGGGGACGAGCTGCTGACGGTGGGCGAGCCGGACTCCAGCGGAGACTACTACTTTGCCGCCTTTGATCTGGACGGCAATGAGCTGGCCCGCAGCTCGCAGCCGGTGGGCAGCTTTGACGCCGTGATGATGAAGCGCCCCAACGGCTATCTGCTGGACACGGGCTATATGTGGGAGCTGTACACGCCGGACGGCACTTTTTTGGAAAAGTCCCTCCCCGTGGGTGAGCGCGAGACCCTGTGCCAGCTGTGCGGCGACTTCTGCACCTTTGATGTTTTCCTGCCGCTGGAGGAAAACGCTTTCCTGGCAGTGGGCCACCACGGCAAAGCCACCGAGCCGGATGAGCCGGTGGTGTTCCGCATCACCACGGACTTCTGAGCCGACCGCTTCGGCGGGAAGACCAACGCAAAAACAGCGGGGCCGGGGAAGAGCCCCCGGCCCCCTTTGGAACAACAGGAGGAAACGCTATGGCAGGAATGCTGGAATACAAGTGCCCCTGCTGCGATGGTGCCATCAAATTTGACAGCGCCACCCAGAAGATGAAATGCCCCTACTGCGACACCGAGTTTGAGGTGGATACGCTCAAGGGCTATGATGAGGAACTGAAGGACGAAAAGCCCAGCGAGATGGAGTGGACCACCCCCGGCGGCAGCTGGGCAGAAGGAGAGACCGCCGGTCTGCATACTTACAGCTGCAAGAGCTGCGGCGGCGAGATCGTGGGCGACGACACCATGGCGGCTTCGGCCTGCCCCTTCTGCGGCAACCCCATCGTTCTCACCGGACAGTTTGCCGGGGCGCTGCGGCCCGACCTCATCATCCCCTTCAAGCTGGATAAAAAGGCCGCCAAGGCCAAATTGCAGGAGCACCTCAAGGGCAAGACCCTGCTGCCCCGGGTGTTCCGCAGCCAGAACCACATCGACGAGGTCAAGGGCGTGTATGTGCCCTTCTGGCTCTTTGACAGCGATGCCGATGCTCAGCTGCGCTTTACCGCCACCCGGACCCGCAGCTGGTCGGACAGCAAGTACGACTACACCGAGACCAACTACTACTCCGTCCGGCGGGACGGCACCCTGGGCTTTGACGCGGTGCCCGTGGACGGCTCCTCCAAGATCGAGGATGACCTGATGGAATCCATCGAGCCCTTTGCCATGCAGGATGCCATCCCCTTCCAGACCGCCTATCTGGCAGGCTATGTGGCGGACAAATATGATGTGACCGCCGAGGACAGCATCGAGCGGGCCAACAGGCGCATCCGCCGCTCCACCGAGGAAACGTTCCAGCAGACCGTTACCGGTTACGATTCGGTCAAGGTGGAAACAGCAGCATCCAGCTCCATGGCGGCAAGGCAAAGTACGCGCTGTTCCCGGTCTGGCTGCTGAGCACCAGCTGGCGGGGCGAGAACTACCTGTTTGCCATGAACGGACAGACCGGCAAATTCGTGGGCGACCTGCCCGTGGACAAGGGCGCTGCCCGCAAGTGGATGCTGGGCCTTACGGCTGCCCTTTCCGCCGCGTCCTACGGCGTGATGTGGCTGCTGTGGCTGGCACGGATCCTGTAAAGGAGGGACGAACGATGAAAAAGACTTCCAAACGCCTGCGCTCCCTCTTTGCGGCGCTGGCAGCACTGGTGCTTGCGGTGCTCCTGACCGTTCCGGCATTTGCGGTGGAGGGCGGCTTTGCCGACCTGTACTACCGCATGAACGACAGCGCGGATGTCCTGACTGCAGAAGAGGACAGCGAGCTGGAGGATGCACTGGAGGAGCTGAGCCTCCGCCAGAGCTTCGATGTGACCATTGCCACCGTTGAGTCGCTGGAAAGCGTGGGGTACGACAGCATGGAGGCCTATGCCGATGACCTCTATGATTACTGTCAGTTCGGCTACGGCCCCGATATGGACGGCGTGCTGCTGCTGGTGAGCGTGGGCGACCGCAAATGGCACATCTCCACCTGCGGCTACGGCATCACCGCCTTTACGGATGCCGGCATCCAGTACCTTGGCGAACAGATGAAGCCCTTTATGGCGGAGGGGGACTACGCCGCCGCCTTCCGCACCTTTGTCCAGTGGTCGGATACTTACATCGACGCTGCCCGGGCGGGCCGCCCCTATGATGTAAAGACCCTGCCCCGGGACCCGCTTTCCCCCATGTACCTGGTCCTTGCGGTGGGCATCGGCCTTGTGCTGGCATGGGTCGTCGTCAGCGTAATGAAAAGCCAGCTGCGCAGCGTGGCGTTCCAGGAGAACGCCGCCAGCTATGTGCGGGAGGGCAGCATGAACCTGACCAACAGCCGGGAGCTGTTCCTGTACCGTGACGTGCACCGCACCGAGCGGCCGAAGGAGTCCAGCTCCAGCGATTCCGGCGGCAGCTCCACCCACACCTCTTCCAGCGGCACCACCCACGGCGGCGGAGGCGGCTCGTTCTGAAAGGAGGAACCTTATGAACCCTTATCTTTCGGAAAAGCCCGCGGCGAGATTCCCCGTGTCCTCAAATGGCTGCGGAACGCGGGGCTTGCCTTCTGCGTGTTCTGCTCTTTTGGCGGGTTGTATACCCTCTGTCTGGACCTGCAGGCCAAGGACACCTCCCACGTTGTCGGGTATGTGTTCTGGATCGTGGTGGGCGCAGTGCCCCTTGTTCTGTTCGCACGCAACGAAAAACGCCGCTACCATGCAAGAACCATCGCCCGCAGGGTGGAGAGCTACTCCGGGCCGGAGGTGCCCCTGCGGTGGCTGTGCAACAGCGTTGGCATGGACACAAAGGACCTTGCATGGTATTTTGAAAACGGTTATTTTGTAAACCTCAGTCTGGATCTGAACCAGAAGATCGTCCGCAGGCGGACCGTGCCCCGCCATGACCCGAACCGGAGCTGAACCCTCACAGCTGAAACAGAAAGGAGTATTTTCATGGGACTTTTTGATAAGATGAAACAGGCCGCTGCCACCGCCGGTGGAAACCAGACCGTCACCTTTACCTTTCAGGCTCTGCCGGAAAGCCTTGCCCAGATGCAGGAGCTGCCGGAGGCCAGCCTGGACACCCCCTTCAAGGCCGCAGCCCTCACCGTCTGCGCGCTGTGCGCCTACGGTGCCGACAAGGCCATCGGGCAGGAGATGCTCAACTGGCTGCGCGGCCCCGCCCGCTGAACGGGCAGGACATCTCCTTTTTGAACGACCGCTTCCGGGACGGCAAGAGCTACATCCCCTTCTCCTACTTTGTGGGCGCGTCGCCGGAAAACGGCTATACCCCCCGCCAGCCCTTCACCCTTCTGGTGGGCAGCAACCACACCTCTTATGTGGAGGATGGCTATTGCAAGCTCTTCATCCCCTGCGGCGGTGCCGATGACCCCCGGCCCATCAAGCTGCGCCGCAAGGGCAACGGGCAGTGGTTTTTGTGGGAGCAGTACCTGATGACCGGCATCCGCATCCCCACGTCTGCCGACCCGTGGGCGTAAGATGAAAGGCCTGACCATGAAGCTGTTTGCCGCCCTGCTGGCGCTGACCCTGAGCCTTGCGGGCTGCGGGCCGGTGGACGGCGACCCCATCCGCTCCGGCGCGGCAGCTTCGGACAGTGCTTCCCGGCCGGACGCTGTGACCGTGGCGCAGCTGCGGCAGCAGGCCGAACAGAACGGCAGCCTTGCCGCAGTGCTCTATCTGGGCAGCGTCCCGGAGCGCACCGCCGATGTGGACGCTGCGCTGGACAGCCTGCAGGAACAGCCGTGGCAGTTTGTTGCGGACATCCCGGCAGACCACCGGGTCGCAGCGCCGGGCGGCGGGCGGGAGTTGTACTGCCTCTTCGCTGTCAGCAGCCGGGACACCCTGTTCCTCTACGAAAAGCAGGACCACCAGTACCCGCACCAGACGGGCCGGGAGCTGTATTGCGGGCGGGATGGTCAACCCGTGCTGCTGCTGTGCAACGGCACCCCGGACACCCCCGACATCATGGCGGTGGTCTACTGCACCACCGGCCGCGCGCTGGACTGGTCGCCCCAGCTTTCCGCCTCCACCGGCAGCCCTGTGCCAGTGGAGGGCGTAGACGATTTTTCCAACCACCCAACGCCCGGCGCTGCCTCCTGAGGCGCGCCCCGGCAGGGCATGAGAAAGGAGAACCCATGAAAAACCTGAAACTTCTGGCCGCCCTGCTGGCGCTGGCCATCGGTCTGGCGGGCTGCGGCAACGGCAGCAGCACCCCCAGCTCCAAGCCCGAAAACAGGCTGGACGGAGACAACATGATCGCCTCCAACACCCAAAAGCAGGAATATGAGGAGCCGGAGGACGTGACCTACATGCGCC
>ENA-OQIX01000150-OQIX01000150.1-human-gut-metagenome-genome-assembly--contig:-NODE-150-length-14078-cov-3.571285_pt1 | contig 14078 bp, 13 predicted proteins | sample MGYA00242591_ERZ504756 | MGnify/ENA primary metagenome ERZ504756 (study PRJEB26092, sample SAMD00036369) | human gut metagenome | host: Homo sapiens | study: EMG produced TPA metagenomics assembly of...
CAAGTGAGTTCCAGTGACGTCTTTTTCCTCCGCTGTCACACGGAACTTGATGACGTGTCGTTTTGTTGTTCGGCGTGTCGTGGTGCTGGGAATTGCTAGGGGGTCGATTGAACATTCGTTTTGGTCATTGTACCTCCTGTCTGTTCGATAACTCCTCGGTGAAGTTATGTAAGCACGACACGCCGTTCCATTCGTGCCGCAAGGCACGAATGATGAGCAGGGTTTGGGGTGGGACCGCGTTTGCGAAGCGTAGCGGAGCAATGAAAGCCCCAGTGGGGCTTTTAAGCGGCAGCGCGGTCTGCGACAGCAGATGGAGGGGCGTTGCCCCGACAAGCGCTGCCCCAACAAGATCACTTAGAAAACTCGCAAGAGTTTGAGAAGTGAAGTCCCAGTGGAGCACAACATTTTCAAGAATTGAAAATTTGTGGCCACGGGACGGTTCTTGCCCTCTACCGCTGCGCTCAAAACCGTTTCTGGGTAATGGTTTCCGAATTGTTAAGACGCAAAAAATAAGTAGAGGCTGTGCTGCTCATGTAATGGGAATCGCCGTTTGCTCCGAACGAAGTTCCTGCCCCTGTTTGTGCAGCGGCGTTGACGGAAAGTCGGTATCACGTCCGGTCGGCTCATGAAATTTTCAAGGTGCAGCTCCCGTAAAAGAAAAATACCGCCCATGCAGCATAGCGATGGATTTTGTCGGGTGAAACAGCGGCAAAATGAATCGGGTGTGTTGCGGGGCGGTAAATTCTTTCGTGGACTTTTCCTCACTGAAGTGGTGGGTCTCACGGTGATAACCAACCACTTTCTGTGGCTGTGTTCAAAATGAACACGACCACATCTTGTGGATGAATTTGAACCAATCCACAAAATCAATGGGATTTACAAGAAAAATACCACGGCATGTAGAATGCGTCAAGAGGGTTTTGAAAAATTTATTGAAGCGAAGCAAGAAAAGTATGACTTGCAATAGAGAACCCCGATGCTGCACAGTAAGGAGAAAACTGTACAATATCGGGGTTCTGTGGCAGAAGATGAAGTTGCAGCCTTACGGTCTCTGGCCCATGCCGCCTTCCAGCGTCAGGGTCTCACCGGACATAAACTTGAAATCGGGGCTTGCCAGCTGGACGCAGACGCGGCCGATTTCCAGCTCGGCGTTGCCGTAGTGCCCCATGGGCGGCATTTTTACATTGGCTTTGAAAGCATCCGGGTAAGCCTGCTGGAATTGCTCCAGCTTGGCCGTCCATGCCAGCGGGCAGACCACATTGACGTTGATGCCGTCAGGACCCCACTCGGTAGCGGCAACACGGGAAAGCCCCCGGATGCCTTCCTTGGCGGCGGCATAGGCGCTTTGGCCGAAGTTGCCGAACAGGCCCGCACCGGACGCAAAGTTGATGACGCTGCCATGCGATTCTTTCAGGTAGGGATAGCACGCTTTCATATAGTAGAACGCGGCGTACAGACCTGAATACAGAGCCAGATTGAATTGCCCAGTCGTGTTGTCGGCCAGCGGCACGCCGGAAGCCGATGCCTGTGCGTTGTTGATAAGCACCTGAATGCCGCCGAAGGTCTCCATGGCCTGCTTCACAACGTTCTGCACGGTGGCCTCATTGTCACCACCTGCACAGACATCTGCCTGCACAGGCAAGACCTTGATACCATAAAGCTGCTCCAATTCATCCTTGGCTTCTTCCAGCTTTTTCACGTTGCGGCCTGTGATAACCAGATTGGCTCCTTCTTTGGCGTAGGCGGTGGCAATGCCATAGCCGATGGAGCCACAGCTGCCATCTTGCAGAACAGCACGCCCTGCGCCGGTGATGAGTGCAGTTTTTCCTGTTAAAAATCCCATATTCTTTCCCTCCTATTACAATGAATCAAATGGAACGAACTTTTTGGATGATCTTGTCGTAGGGCTCGTTCTGCCCGAATAAAATCTGCTTTCCCAGAACGAAGCCTTCGACACCATAGCCCCACAGGCGACGCAGCACCTCCCATGTCACGCCGCCGTCAATGACGATGTGAAAGCCGTACTGGCGGCGAATTTCTACCAGCCATTTGATTTTTGTCTCAACGTAGGGCAGGTAATCCCGCCCTGCGAAACCGGGGTCAACGGTCATAACCAGAACATAATCCACCAGCGGGAACAATTCCTGCACGGTTTCCAGCGAAACACCGGGATTGAGGACGATGCCGGGATGCTTGCCCAGCTTCCGGATCAGTGTCAGCGTTTCGGTGGGAATTGTCTCGGAATCGGGGTGGATATAAATGATGTCCACTCCGCACTCTGCATAGCGCTCCACATAGCGCCGAGGGTTTTTCATCATCATGTGCAGGTCTAGCTTCAGGCTGGTGTTGGCACGGACGGTGGCGATCTCATTGAAGCTCATGCCGAAGTTTGGAACATAGTCGCCGTCCATGACATCCAGATGCAAAATGTCCGCGCCGCTGCGGTCGAGTTTCTGCACTTCGTCTTTCAGATAGTCGTCCGAAAGATTGAGCAGCGACGGACAAAGCAGTTTTTCCATGGCGTGCTCCTTACTTGATGAGACCGGCCAGTGTAGGCAGTGTCATGGAGATGGCAGGAATGTAAGTGACCAGCAGCAGGGCCACAAGGATAGCGAAGAAATAAGGAAGCAATTCTTTGATGACCTGCTCGATCTTGACATGACCTACCTTGCAGCCGGTGAACAGAATGGAACCCACCGGCGGGGTGATGGTGCCAATGCAGAGATTCATGCTGACCATGATGCCGAACTGAACGGCGTGCATCCCGAAGGTCTTGCAGATGGGCAGGAAGATGGGAGTGAAGATCAGCACTGCAGGGGTTGGGTCCATAAAGGTGCCCACGATGAGCAGGATGATGTTCATCAGGATCAGAATGACATACTTGTTGCCGGTGAGGGACAGGATGCCGTTGGCAATGAGATCGGGCAGACCGGTGAAAGCCATGACCCACGACATGATGGAGGACAGACCGATCATCAGGGTGATGATGCCGGTCATCTTAGCGGATTCCAGAATGATGCGGGGCAGATCTTTCAAAGTGAAGCCCTTGTAAATCAGGCCCAGAATGGTAGCGTAAGCCACAGCCACGGCAGAAGCCTCGGTTGCGGTGAACACACCGCCCAGAATACCGCCAATGATGATGACGATGAGCAGCAGGCTGGGAATGGCATCCAGAATGGCCTTCAGCGCCTGCTTGCCGGAAATGCTCTCTTTGATGACATAGCCCTTTTTCTTTGCTGTGATACCTGCGATCACCATGACGATAATACCCCACAGGATGCCGGGAAGATAACCTGCCGTGAACAGAGCAGCCACGGAAACGCTGCCTGCAATGGTGGAGTAGACGATCATCAGGTTAGAAGGCGGAATCAGCATTCCGGTGGGAGCGGAGGCAATGTTGACTGCAGCACTGTATACCGGATCATAACCTTCTTTTCCTCCATGGGGCCGATGGTGCCGCCCATGGCAGCAGCGGCAGCAGCACCGGAACCGGAGATGGCACCGAACAGCATATTGGCGATGATGTTGGTCTGGGCCAGCGCACCCGGCATCCGGCCTGCAATGGCTTTTGCCACATTCACAAGGCGCTCTGCAATGCCGCCGTTGTTCATCAGGTTGCCCGCCAGAATGAAGAAGGGAATGGCGATCAGGGAGAAAGAGTTGGCCCCGGCGAACAGCCGCTGGGCGCTGGTGACAAAGGAGACTTGCGCAGGCAGCATACAGAGCATAGCCACGGCACTGGAAAGACCCACCGAGATACTGATGGAAACGCCCATGGCCAGCATGATGATCAGCAGCACCACCATCACGATGGCGGTTTGAATGGCAAGAGTCATATCAGACAGCCTCCTTTGCGTTGTTGAGTTCTTCGATGATATTGCAGATGCAGTAGAACACGATGAGCACGCCGCACACCGGGATGACCCCGTACACCACGCCCATGGGGATATGCAGACTGGAATCCAGCGAGACCATCTGCATCCGGGTGATGATGCTGCCGCCATAGACCATGACACAGCCTGCAAACAGGATGGTCAGTGCCTCAATGAGGATGTTGACGACTGTTTTTGTTTTGCCTTTGAGCTTATCGTTCAGAGCGGCAATGTACATGTGGTCGCGGCTGCCAAAGGCGTAGGTGGAGGTGATGAGTACCAGCCAGACGAAGAGATACCGGGTCAGGGCTTCACTGAAGCTGCTGGGGTTGTTGAGCAGATACCGTGCCACCACCTGCCAGAGCACCAGCAGCACCATGACCACAACCAGGCCGATGGAGGTCCACTCCACCACTTTGTTGATGGCTTGTTTCAGCTGTTTCATGGTTTTATGCCTCCCTTGCCTTGATTTCCTGTACTTTATCGTAGACCTCACGGGTCATGTCAGAACGGTTGGCGATGCTCTCCAGCAGCGGCATACACCGCTCCCGGAAGGCTTCGATGTCTGCTTCCACAAAGGTGACACCGTGTTCGTCCAGAACCGCCTTGGCATCCTCGATGTTCTGGTCCCACGCTTCAAATTCCACCTCCATGGATTCCTTCATCAGCTTGCGGAAGGTGGTGCGGGTGTCCTCATCCATGTCGTCCAGAAAATCCTTGTTGGCTACCACCACGTCGGTCATCACCAGATGGTTGGTGTAGCTGAAATAAGGGGCGATCTCATAGTGCTTGAAGTTGTTGTAGACGACTTCGGAGTTCTCGCCGCCCTCGATGACGTGCTGCTGCACGGCGGCGTAGACCTCGCTCTGTCCCATGGCAATGCCCACACCGCCCATCAGGTTGATCATCTGGATGTAAGTATCGGAATCCTGCACCCGGATCTTGTAGCCCTTCAGGTCTTCGGGCTTGGTGATGGGTTTGTTGGTGTAGATGTGCCGGGCACCGGAGGTGTACAGGGTGACAACTTCAAAGTTGAATTTATCGGTGGTGGCAAACAGCGGGTCGAACACACCCTCGCGGGCGGCAGTCTCCATCTGTTCCAGATTGTCATAAAGGTACGGGGCTGCAATGATGGCAAAATCGCTGTTGTAGCTCTCCGGCACCGACATGGGCACAACGGCCAGCTGCAAAGCACCGGTGCGGATCATTTCCGTCACGGGGCCCTGATCACCCAGAACTGCGTTGGGGTAAATTTCCACCTGATAGCGGCCATGGGTAGCAGCGGCGAATTTCTCACCGAAATCGGCCAGTGCAATGTACTCGGCGTGTGTCTCCGGCTGGTTGAAGGCCACCCGGATGATGGTGCTTTTCTCGCCGTTTTCGCCGGTGCTGCCGCAGCCGGACAAGCCTCCGGCAGAGGCTGCAAGGGCTGCCGCACCCATCACCTTAAGAAAGGTGCGGCGGTTGATCTTCTTTTTCACGATGGACTCTCCTTTTCCTGCGCAGGGCATCACATGGCCAGCACTTCGTTCCACTTTTCTTCGGCCACCGGAATGCCCAGTTCAAGGTTTTCCTTCCGGCTGCGGTGTTCGCCCATACCAGGGCAACGTACCTCAGCGCCTTCCTTTACCGGCTGGCTGGAAGCCACATCCGCGGCGATGGCATCCACGATGGTATCGGTCTCGGCGGCAGTCTGGAACTTGGTGGGGTCGATGGCGATCATAATCTGGGTCAGGCCAATCTCATCCCCGAAGGTTCCGATCTTTGCCACGGAGTTTGCATTGGTGAGGACTGTTGCGATCATATCCAGCAGGATGGACAGGCCGCTGCCCTTCCAGTAGCCAATGGGGATCATCCGACGGGTCTTTTCAATGGCGGCAGGGTCGGTGGTCAGGTTGCCCTCCTCGTCGTAACCGCCCACCACGGGGAGCTGCTTGCCCGCAAGGCGGGTAGTCTCCAGCTTGCCGTAGCTGAACTGGCTCAGAGCGCAGTCCACCATGACATGCTCGCCGTTGGAGCGGGGCACGGCCAGGATCAGCGGGTTATTGCCGATGTGGTTGTCCTTGGCACCCCATGCGGGCATATTCGGGCAGGTATTGGACCAGCAGATGCCGATGCAGCCCTGATCTGCCGCCTGCCAGCCGTAGGTGCCGCCCCGCATCCAGTGGTTGTTGTTGCCCAGCGCCACCAACCCAATACCGTTCTGCTTGGCCAGCTCCACGGCACGGTCCATGACCCGCTTTGCGTTCAGGGGGCCAAAGCCGCGGTGGCCATCCCAGCGCTCCATGGCACCAAAGCTGGCCACGCACTCTGCCTCGGCGGCAGGGTCAATGCCGCCCTTTTTCAGGTAGTCCACCACCACCGGGAAGCGGTTCAGACCGTGGCTGAACACACCGGCCAGACTATCTGGGCGAAAATTTCGGCGGCATCGTGGGCACGGTCGACGGAGAAGCCGTATTTTTTCAGTACACGCTCAAACTCGGCCAGCATCGTTTCATAAGCAACTCTCATGGTTATATCCTCCTATTATCACCTTACAGGGAATCCACACGAACTTTCAGCACGATCTTCTTCACATCTTCGGGTGCATCCATCATGCAGCAGGGGCGGTGGACATCCTCCGGGAAGAAGATGGCGTAGCAGCCATCGGTCATGGGCAGCATGATCTCATGCACATCGCTGCGTTCTTTGTAGAAGAGCACATCGTTGCTGTCGAGGCTGTCTTCCAGAACTTCGCCGTCTTTGCAGTCGGGGTAGAAGCCGATCAGCTCATGGCCGTGGACCATGTACTGCACATCAATGTACTGACGGTGGATTTCCGGGCGCTTGGTCTCCTTGGGGCCAGTGGTGATCTCGTTGATCTGGAGGATCAGCTTGTCGCCGTCGATAGGGTATTTGCCGTGGTGCATCTCGCTGACATCGGTGGTGCGCAGGATGTCCAGCGCCTTGCGGATGACGGGGGTATAGGCTGCTTCGGTCTCTTTGGCGTTGATGTTGCCGTAAATCATGGTGGTTCTCTCCTTATTTGGCTGTGCTCTCACTTTGATTGTTTTTGCAATCGATTGCATTTCTTACAATTCATAGATTACACGCTTTTGAATCGATTTTCAATTCGCATATTCGACAATAAATTCAATCTTGCTTTGTGCAGGTGTGCCAACTCCCTGGTGGATTTGCAAATATCACGGCAATCGATTTCCAAAACGAATACAAAAAAGTCCCCGGAGAAGCCCAAAGTGACTTTTCCGGGGACTGCGGTTTTCAATAAGGGGCTCAAACTATCAGGTGGTTTCCCGCTGGATGATCTCGGTCAAAAGCATCAGCTTATGACTTACGGGACGATCCTGGAGCACATCCAGCAGCATATTGGCCGCCGCAAAGCTGACTTCCCCCAGCTTGTTGTCCAGCGTGGTCAATGCAGGGGTGCAGAGCTGGCCGTATAACGTGTTGTCCACACCGATGACTGCCACCTGTTCCGGCACGGCGATGCCATGCGCCTTCAGCTCCTGCATACAGCCAATGGCCAGCATATCCGTAGCGCAAAGGATGCCATCTACATCCGGCATCTGCTTGAGCAGCTCTGCCGTTTCGCACCGGCCCCGCTCCACCGAACTGCGGGGGCCGGTGGTGCCGTCCACTTCGGCATAGATGGAGTGCCCGGCAGATTCCAGCCCGCTGCGGAGCATGCCGGTGCAGAAGCCCCGGTTCTTTTTCTCGTTGGCCGGGGTGGCAAACATCCATCAGATAGGCCAGCTGCTTCCGGCCTTTTTGGGCAGCAGAGCCACACATTCCTCGGTGCCGCGTTCTTCATCAATCAGAACACTGTATGTGTTGGGCAGGTCTAGTGCCCCGTTGACGATGACCACCGGGGTGTTGGAAAGATGTTGCTCCACGCTCTGGCGCACCGCTTCGGTGCCGAACATGGAACCAATAAAAATGGCCCCTTCCACCCGGCGCTGTTCCAATATTTCGATGTACTGCGCCTTTCGCTTGCTGTCGGCTCCGGTGCTGAAGGTAATGCAGGTGTAGCCCTGCCGGGTCATCTCCTGTTCAATGACATAGGCAGATTCTGTGTGGTGGGAGACCCGGATGTCCTCGATGAGAATGCCGATGAACTTGGAGGCCTGCATCACCAGCCCACGGGCTGCTACGTCCGGTGTATAGTTGTATTCGTCCAATAGCTTCTGTACTTTCTTTCGGGTGCTCTCCTTGATACCCGGCTTGTTGTTGATAACACGGGACACCGTGCTGGCCGAAACGCCCGCTTCCCGCGCAATGTCATAGATCGTCATGGGCTTTCCTCCCTGTGCGAGTTGCAACTTCCTTGCAATTATTATAGCAAACGATTGCAAAGATAACAAGACTTTGGTATAATGAATGCGGAAACATTTACATGAATGGCTGTATTAGGGAGGTGCCTGCCATGACCGCCGTAATCTATGCCCGCTATTCATCGGATAACCAGCGCGAAGAATCCATTGAAGGCCAGATTCGTGAATGCACGGCCTATGCGGAAAAGAATGGCATCACCATCGTCAAGCACTACATTGACCGTGCCATCTCTGCTAAGACAGACAACCGCCCGGAGTTTCAGCAGATGATAAAAGACAGCGACAAGAAGCTGTTTGACATTGTGCTGGTCTGGAAGCTGGACCGCTTTGCCCGAAACCGCTACGACAGTGCCCGGTATAAGACCCAGTTGAAGAAGAACGGTGTCAAGCTCATGTCGGCTACCGAGGTCATCTCGGATGGCCCGGAAGGCATCATTCTGGAATCGGTGCTGGAAGGCTACGCCGAATACTACTCGGCTGACCTGTCTGAAAAGGTCATTCGCGGCATGACGGAAAACGCCCTGAAAGGCAAGTTCTCTGGCGGTGCTATCCCTTTCGGCTACACTATCAATGCAGACCGCCGCTTTGAAATTGACCCTCTCACCGCACCTTTTGTAACAGAAACCTTCCAGCGGTACAACGACGGCCAGACCATGCGAGAAATTCGGGATTGGCTGAACGAAAAAGGTATCAAAAACAAGCGCGGTGGGCCGATGAGCTTCAATGTTATTCAGCATATGCTGAGCAACCGCCGTTATATTGGTGAATTGAAGTACCGGGACATCCTGATTCCCGATGCGATTCCGCCCATCGTGTCCGTGGAGATTTTCAATGAGGTGCAGGAGAAGATGTTGAAAAACAAGAAAGCTCCTGCCCGGAGAAAGGCAGAGGATGATTACCTGCTCACCACTAAGCTGTTTTGTGGTCACTGTGGTGCGCTGATGTTTGGCGAAAGCGGCACAAGCCGGACAGGTGAAGTTCACCGCTACTATAAATGTGCTACCGCCAAGAAGCACAAGGGCTGTAAGAAAAAGACCGTCCGCAAACAGTGGCTGGAAGATCTGGTGGTCAACCAGACCATGCAGCTTGTCCGGGATGATGCCGCCATGGAATCCATCATTGCCAAGGTGATGGATCTGCAAAACAAGGAGAACACCAACATTCCCCTTTATGAAAAGCAGCTCCGGGATGCGGAATCTGGTATTCAGAATATGCTGAACGCAATTCAGGCCGGTATCCTGACCAGCTCTACCAAGGAGCGGTTGGAGCAGCTCGAAGAAACCAAGCGTGAGCTTGAAGCCCGCATTGCGGAAGAAAAGCTGGCAAAGCCCAAGGTCACGGAAGATTTCATCCGCTTCTGGCTGCTGCGGTTTCGTAAGCTCAACATGAACCAGAAAGATCAGCGGCAGGCATTGGTGGATACATTCATCAATTCGATTTACCTGTATGACGATAAGGTTTTGATTACCTTTAACTATAAAGAGGGTACACAGACCATTCCTTTTGAAAAAGTAGAGGAATCCAAAGCAAAGGGAAATGGTTCGGATTTTGATTGCGTAACTGCACCAAGCAAGAAAGATCCGAACCTTTTCTCGAAAGAGAAGGGTTCGGATCTTTTGTTTTAGGCGGCGTGCCCGCCGCACAACAAAAGCATCCGCAGCGCATGGCCGGGCTGTTTCAGCTCAGGCGCAGTGCGCTGCGGATGCTTATTTTTTAGGCCGCGCCCCCTCTCCCAAAGGGAGAGGTCACACTGCGCCTAGGTTTTGGTTTTCGCAAAACCTTATCAAAAGGCCGCTATGAGCTCCCCCTTCGGGGGAGCTGGCATTGCGGAGCAATGACTGCGAGGGTTATCCTGAGAAATTACCCCACCAGCTGCTGATAGGCATTCAGGGTCTTGTAGGCCGGGTCGGAGTTGTCGGGGGCAAAGCGGCCGCCCAGCTTCTGGTCCATCAGGCCGTGCTCCACGCACCACTGCGCCGCCTTGGCGGTGTCCGGGTCTGCAACGTCCTTGAAGGCCGGGGCTTCGGCAGGCTCAGGACGGCCTGCGGTGTTCCACAGCAGCAGGGCAGTCTGGGCACGGTTCTCCGGCATGGCCACGCCCTCCGGCAGCAGGGCTTTCAGCTGCTGCTCGGAAACATAGCTGTACACGCCGTAACCCACCAGACCGGCCACGGCTGCGCCGCCCACCAGCAGGATGGCCGCGCCGCCGCCACCACCGCCGTCGTCGCCACCGGTGGAGACACCGGCGCTCTTGGACATGGCGCGGGCAGAGACATTTTCATTGGGCATCGTAAAGGTTGCGGTCCGCTGGTACTGGCCCGTCAGGGTGTTGGAAACAGACCCATAGGGGGTGATCTCCCACCAGCCAAACTCCTCGTTCTCCGGGAACTTGGTGGTGTCTGCCGTCAGGGTCACCGTATCGCCGGGCTTCACGTTCAGCACAGCACCGGTGCTGCCGTTCACCGTGGCAACACCGTCGGTCACTGTCAGCTGGTACTTGCCCGCCTCCGGGGGAATCGTGGAGTCGCCGCCAGTGGAGCCGCCGGTAGAGCCGCCGCCAGTGGAACCACCACCAGTGGAGCCGCCGGTGCCAGTCACATTCAGTTTGAAACTTACTTCCATTATATCGCTTCTGCACTTATAAGCGTAGTACACTACGTTTGTGCCTTCATCGACTGTCAGAATGTTCCCGTTGGCTTTGCCATGCTCCCATCCTGTAACCCGGGTTACATCAAAGTTCCCGGGCAGATTTCGCAGGTCAAACGTACGGTCAGGGTTCAGGGTAACGGTGTAAACGTTTTCACCGCTGTAAATATCAGTAGAACTGAAATTGAGATTCGGGTTGTTGTCCAAATTCAGGCTGGTGAGATGGTTATCCCCAAGCCACAATTTAGTCAAGTTTTGACTGCTGCTTACGTCCAACACGGTTAGCTGGTTGTCGAAGCAGTTCAGCTCCTCCAAGGCACTCATATTGTCCAAATTCAGCTGGGTCAACTGATTATGGGCACAATTCAGTTTCTTCAGCAGTTTATTTTGGCCCAGAATCAGCGTTGTCAGCTGGTTGTTTTGGCATTCCACACTTTACCAAACGGGTCTTATGTTTCACATCTGCGTCCAGCTCTGTCAACTGATTTGCGGAACAGTTGAGTGTTACCAGGAATATACTATTTTTGACATCCAGTTGCGCCAGATCGTTGTGCGAGCAATCGAGCGTCACCAAATCTTTCAGATGCGATACATCCAGCTGTTTCAATTGGTTCCCAGAGCAAATCAGATGGTAAATTTTGGGATTCTTGCTCAGGTCCAGCTGGGTCAGTTGATTCGTATTGCATATCAATTTTTCCAACTCTGGATTCTGTCTCAGGTCTAATTTCTGGATAGAATTGTTTTCGCAATTCAACTCTTTCAGGTTGGGGAACGCCTCAATGCCTTTTAAGTTGCTGATGTTCCATCCTTTGACTTCGATACTTTCGACTTTTCTTTGTTCTTCCACCGTGAGGACATCTCTGCCACTTGCTTTGTAGTTTTTGATGTACTTTCTAAAGTTAGGGTCAGGGAAATTTTTCTCATTGATGGGCAGACTGGTTTCAAAGATGAATGTAGGTTTTACTCCCTTGCCGCAATCGTATTGGTAGCTCACCTCATCCTTGCCATCTTCCACTGTCAGAATCGTGCCAGAAACAGAGCCGCCGTGCCAGTTGCTTGCCTTTCCCACGTTAAAGCCGTGCAGAGTGTTCAGGTCAAACGTTCCGTTTGTAAGGACTGCGATAGGGTGCCTGTTTCCATCAGCATTTATAGTGCTTCCGACCATATTGGAAAAGTCCACACAAGCCAGCCGGTTTTCCGAACAGCTCAGATGGCTCAAGCTGGTATTCTTCCTCAAGTCCAGCGTTGTCAGCTGATTTCCATCACACGTCAGCGATGCCAGATTCTGATTCCGGCTTACGTCCAGTTCTGTCAATTCATTATGGTGACAATCCAGCAGTGTCAGGTTAGTCTGGTTTTTGACATCCAGCTCTACCAGTTGATTTACAGAGCAATTCAACTGTTTTAGCTGGTAGCAACGGCTAACATCCAGCGCCATCAGTTCGTTGTTGGAACAATCAAATTTGACCAGTTCCTCTTCGCTCCGCATTACGATTCGCCATATTTTGTTATAGGAGCAATCTACCTCCTCAAGTTTCAGCCCATGGAGAATGCCCAGATCCATGTAGGTCAGGTTATTATGGGAGCAATTCAATATTTTCAGTCCGCTTGAAAGAATAGGATAATACTCTTTCAGTTGATTATAGGAACAATCCAGCTCCCTCAGTTTGAAATTTTTGCCAACATTAAGTGTTGTCAAGCCGATACCGTGGCAATCCAGCGTTTCGAGATCTTCAAAGAAACGGATTCCCTCAAGATTTTTGATCTTGTAATCGTCAGGGATCGTCATCTCTGTGATGCTGAGTTCCTGCGCATCGAGCTTGCCATTGTGGTTTGTGTCACATCTTTCTTTGAGAAAGCGCTGAAATTCTGCATCCTTGAATTTCAGTACAAAATCCGGCGAATCAAAAGCAATTCCTGTGCTCGCCGCAAAGGCGCTGAAGGGCTGGAAGGTGAACACCATAGCCAGTGTCAGCAGAGCACTGACCAGGCGCGTTCGTTTTGTGAATCGTTGTTTCATGGGGTGCTCCTTTCTATGGTAAAATTTATTTTTTCAGGGCCCCATTCGGGAGAAGCGTCAGCTTCTGCCGAAAAAAGGGTACCCTTTTTTCAAAAAGCGGTCATTGCCCGGCAGGGGGCAGAATGGTCATTCTGCCGTCCACCGCCGCATCCAGCATCTCGTGCTCCCGGAAATATTCCATCAGGATATCCTGGCAGGAGGTAGCCACGCTGCGGGGCTTCTGGATCTTGCAGATGGTATCGTAGGAGATGTTGAAAAAGCTCTCGATGTTTTTGAAGTGGTAGTTCTGCAGGCCCACGGTGAACAGGGCATCGTCGCCGATCTCCTTACCCACCTCCTTGCCGCAGTAGGTAAAGTAATCAAAGTCGCCCTTGGCGCGGTCGTAGCGCAGCCGCAGGGTGGAGGGCAGCTGGTAGAACTCGGTGTGGCCGGTGTAGGCCTCCTCCCGCAGCATGTAGTGGAGCATCTGGCGCAGCTGCTGGCCTGTCACCTTGAACATGAACACGCCGTCGTCGTAGGGGAAGCCCTCGATGAGGTCGCCGTAGGTGACAATGGGGCCCAGCTTTTCGGCCCGGATGCTGCCGGAGCCGATGAGCATGACATCAATGCCAAGGCTGCGGGTGAAGATATCCGCAAACAGGTTGCCCAGCTCGGTCTCCCGGGTGCGCTGGGGGTGGGTCAGCTCCCGGCGGAAGCGCCCTACGATGTGGCTGTACTTTTCGTCCACCTGGCTGGTGAAGCGGTGCAGCACCTGCTCCATGGCAGGGTTGCGGGGGCAGGTCTCGGCGCAGATGGGCACGGTGCGCCATGTGTAGGAATCGATGCAGTTGTTGTCGGTGTCCACAATGATATCAAAGCGCCCGATCTGGTCGGTGCCGGTGCCCGCCTGTGCAATGATCACGCCGTTTTCCTCCACCTCGTGTTCCAGGTAGGTGTGGCTGTGCCCGCCGATGATCAGGTCCACCCCCCAGGCCGGGTCCAGCTGGCGGGCCAGGTGGCGGTCCTCCTCAAAGCCGATGTGGGTCAGCAGCACGGTGAAGTCAATGTCGATGCTGTTGTGGGCGTTGCAGATCTTGCCCACCTCGGCGGCAGCGGCGGCGGTGTCCACAAAGGAGCCCACCAGCGATTCGGATTTGGTCTGGTTGATGACATCCTGCGTGATGATGCCGATGAAGAGGATGTTCATGCCGTCCACCCGCAGGATCTTGT